>Ga0307514_10001700_pt1 | contig 25341 bp, 23 predicted proteins | sample 16_EM_MG_FD_203088 | JGI IMG/M metagenome (GOLD analysis project Ga0307514, IMG submission 203088) | Populus trichocarpa ectomycorrhiza microbial communities from riparian zone in the Pacific Northwest, United States - 16_EM | ecosystem: Host-associated > Plants > Roots > Unclassified | place... | reverse complement strand
ACTTGGTATGATTCTCCAAGGCTTCGGGGTGGGGCTGGGGGGGTTCAGGTCGAGTATGCATCGGAAGTAGGCAATTGCAGCGAGACACTCGGGATCAATAGATGGGAGCCCAAATGATGGCCCCCAGATGTGTAACTCCATCATGGTTGGGGACTAAATTGGTTGCGATGATGAATTTGAGTTTTGTTTGCGTGCAAGGTGCAAAGGTAAAAGATATTACATAATTAACCGGCAAACTGAATTGTGTACAAGGCTGATTCCCCTAATACAAGTGAAGATGCGAAAGTGCCAACTAGACTACAGTAAATTGTAGTGGAGTGTACTCCTCAAATATCAAATTCAAAAGCATCTTGTATAAAAGAACAAAGGTTTTTATAAAAAGAAAACACAAACCAGAAACAAAAGGCATTAGTTATTCCTACACTATTGGCATTTTCCGTAGGAAAGCACAGAAACAAGTAAGAACCAAAAGTATAAAACTAGAAACATCGTCTCGAGAAAATGTACAGATATTCAACGGCTTTGCGTGATAGATCAATGGTCTGGCGTGGGCTATTACTTTTTGTTCACCTGCGTAATAACCACGGCAGCGACAATGATGATGATAATGATAACTTTTACGATTGTTAGTTTTCACAGTACGATGGCATGGCTCCGTGGGGCACTTACCAAGGATGAGCAAACACCACCACTTTTTCCTCCTTGCACTCCTGGCGCTCTCGACGGCAGTTTGTAGCTCGGTGTGTCCTTTGGTAACATCTGCCTGAACCTCGTGACCACGCTGGTCTATCTGCTCCACCATTGGTTCCTGCTCGATGACCAGCTGCTCCATGTTCTGGAACAACTCCGCAAGTTCCTGAATAGTCTGTTCAATGCGCTGGATTTCTTTATGCCGGGCTTGTACGGCGGAAAGCGCAGATCGGGCTTCACCTCTACGGTTTCCAGTCATGATCTAATATGTAAATCAGTTCTGCTCGGTAACACCAAACGTCCATCGATGGTACTCACTGCCTGGCTGAAAATTTGTCCCTGCCCATCCTGGCAAGCGGCTTCAAGCTCCTCCTCAGTAGCATCAGGCTTAACAATCTTAACCTGCCTCTTGATCTGACTCCTGACCCTCTCCTGGAAGTCGAGCACAACTTTCTGGTATTCTATCAACGAGGCCTTGTAGTTTTTCTCAACCCTGTCGGCCTGTGCCTGCTTTGCTGGATCCCCACGGACCTTCCCCTTCAATATCCGAATCTTCGTTGAGAGTGCTCGATTTGAGGTAGACGCATCCTCGGTAAGTTTTCGTAGCTCCTCTTGAGTGGTTTCAATAGCCTGCGCATCAATATCTTGGAGAGAACGTTGGTGGACACTTCGGATATTCTGTGTTTTCCTCTTCATGATCTCAATATCGGAATCAATTTCATTCACCTCAGTGAAGAAGTCACCAGCATCCTCAGTTTGCATGTTGTTCATTTCAATACCTGCTGGAAATAAGTCAATATCCAGTCCCAGGAGTGGGAGGCTAAGAGTAAAGGACACACCCTGCTGTGGGCCAGCATTGTAACCACTGTTCCCACCATATCCCCCCCCATAACCACCTTGGTTGCTTGCACTGTATCCACCCTGACCCCCCCCATAGTAGCTGGGGCTGTCCTGCTGGGCATATGGGTTGTTTTGGCGATAGTCGCTAAATGAAAAATCGAGTTAGCATTCGTAAGAACAGACCTGTTACTCCATATTGTAGAGATGTCGGAAAGTAAAGCTCCGTGTCATGGGAAAAATTAACACTAACCCATATCCTCCCTGTCCCTATGAAGTTATTAGCATGCCTCAACGCGAACTTGCACCCTATCCATCCAGAAACAAAGCATCAAGAGCTGAATCACTATTACATACACTCATACCGGATAAGAGTAACTAAATCGACGCTCGATTGTTGTGTTTTGTTGAAGTTGCTGAGTTGTCGTGGCCGACCGAGGCTCTCCAATGGCAGCTGCGGCTGGGGGCTAAGAAGTGTCGTGTAATGTGTACGTATACGTTGAATAGAATCAAAACAAATTCAATGAGAGACTTGCGAAGCAAAAGATACGAGTAGTTGAAGTAGAATGGGTGATTCTGTCGAAAGCAGGAAGTAGGGGAAAAGGGCACTGGTGGGTGGAGCTGAGAAGAGAGGACCCTTGTGCCTTGCCGGCTTAGCGTGTAAGAAAGCGGCTTTGGCGATCCAGTCTCGTGAGAAATGAGGTCTGTCGTTTGGAAATAAGGAGGTGTGAGACAGCTTGGGCGAGTATAATTATGGTCAATTTCTTACTTTACTCAGAAATGCGTAATTATAACCACACGGTCTGCACAGCTAGGTACCTACGTGCCAACTAAACTACTGCAAAACAGAATTGACAGGTGTTTTTCAACCAGGCTCGGTGTACGTATATAATACAGTTATATCTATACTCTTTTCCTGCCCGTATTGAAAATGCTGACTCAGGCCCTTAAACGACGAAGCTGCTCTGTCTCTCTTCAAATTCGGCCAGTACTCTTACCTGCCCCGCGATCTGAATGTCAGCTGGATTACGAGTTCCATCCAGACAACAGACGAACTGCAAGAGGATTGGCCAGCGCTTTGAGGCATGTCCTCTTGTGGCGACCGCGTGCAGAGTGGCAAGACAGCATGTTTCCTGCCTGTGTCACGTAAATAGGCGCTGCCTGCAGATGTCAAGAATAAATTTAAACCTCACGGACCTTATCATGGAGTATTCTACCCAGATGCAGCTAACAGTATTGAGAATAGAGTACGGATACCAGCCTGCGAACCAGTTCTGCATAAGTTGATTCCAGGATGGGTGAAACCTGGTCTGCGGGATGATAATTGGCCCTGCATAACCCGCCTATATGTAGAGTAGGTATACGTACAATATTGGTACAGTATTTTGATACCTTAGGTCCATAGGCGCCTTCTGTTCACCATAAGTACAATGTGATTGCGGCTTTGACATCAAAGAGCATGGGGTGCTTGCTGTATATTTATAGAACGCACTTGTAAATTACCACATCCTTGATTTTTGATGAGACGGGCAGGTTCACTTAACATAAGTACTGTACTTAAAGCATCAACTCACCGTAGCCCTAGAATTGAAAGAGCAACCAAGAGAATTTGCATCCCGTGTGCAGTCTGGCTGTAGATATTCACAACCTCAACGTCAACAAGCTCGACAACAAAGTCTAGCAATAGAATATCGATGTCACATCTATGCTTGCTCTTAGGTGCTTTGATCATAATGCCTGAAATGGTTGAGGAAATCATAAAGTAGTTGAAGACAAGCGGAGCTTGAAATGTTGATTATATACAGTGTATTTACCTATTCCTCAAGCTAATGCAAGATCACAACGGGGATCATCACAAAATACAGGGTTGATACCGGGAGGCGAGGCTCTCGTATTAGTCGGATTTGGATATATATTTGGTACTCTCACCCGCCTGACAAGCGATCACAGGGTGGTGGAAACGTTCATGGCCCGATGCTATTCTGAAGACGGCTTGGCGCTGTTGCCCACCGAGGAATTAGTGAAGTCTCAGATATGTACTTTACTTGCAACTGATGAAATTGCAGGAGTGTATATATAGCCGGAAACGTGGGGAAAATAGCATCTTGATCTCCTAAAGCCACGTGTTCAACAATACCCAGACGTTATCCTTAAGTATCTCCGTATATGAAGCATAAATAAGGAATTCCACAGGCAGTCCTCCGGCGCGGGGTATACGTCAACGATAACGAACAGCCATCTCGTCACCGTCTGCAAATAAATGACAGCCGAGGATTCTCAATGCCACGGTGACAGGGATGCAAAGGTTTACAATACCACAACCAATTGACAGGGTTTTCAATACCGGCCGCAGAGAAGTGCATGATATCTATATTATGAAAGATAATAATTAGAGGTACAAATAGAGGTAGCGGTACAAATAGAGAGAGCGGTACAGATAGAGGTAGCGGTACAATAGAGAGAGGTACGAATAGAGGTAGTTGTACAAATGAAGCTCAGTCATGAGGAGTCCGACATGTGCGTGGGTTATTCCCAGGCTGACCGCGTGTAGAACAAGGATGTGCTTGCGCACCTGAAGCATGTTGGCGGGCCTCACCACGGCGATATCGTTCCTTCCTCAAGGTATATGAGTGCGAGGGGCATGACATGGGAGTTCTTCTTCCGAGTTTGTATGAGGTTCAACAGGATTAGGAAGCGGTACATCAGGACCAAATACAATAGAATGAAAATTAGGGGAATAGGTATCTCGCCAAGTTTGAATCGAACAGAATTGTGGTAGAAACACAAGAGGGAACTGATAGTTAAGACGTAATATGAGAGCAAAGGCATGTGCACATGGTATATCATTCCGTTGGTATCCATAACAGGTATATGATTGTGTCTGGAGGTTAACATGATGTGAGTGAGTACCATAGGGGGTATTTTCTGCAATGCGATCTTCAATAGGACTAGCAATCTGAACCTAATGTTGTCGAGCTTCTATTCGGTGTGCATTAAACTCAGCTAAGTGTTATGGTGCATATTGCTCAGGGTGGGTATTTGATTGCTGTTGCCGCTGATATCGAAGATCCATGACTTTATGCCAAAGTTCGTGAAGTAGGCCACAATTGGGAAGTCGCTCAACAATGTTAGAGGTATCTTGTCCATATTTTCGGCAAGGATAATCCCAATTTCGGATATGCCTTTATTTGGTATTTACTACGCGTGGTATGGTAGCGTTGCTGTGGTATAGTGTCGCTGTGATATGGTAGCGTTGTGATATTGTAAACCTTTGCATCCCTGTCGCCATAGCATTGAAAACCTTCGCCCATAAGTGAGCCACTGGGGAGTAAATGCGGGCTTAAATCCTTGTGGAGATCATACTTTAGTGCCCCCTCCTTTCTCCCCACCTATTCTTCTCGTCACCCATGTTCCACCAAGGTTTTTCGATATATCTTAACTCTTGTTTCACCTCTTCCACTGTCTTTTTGTCACCAGCGTTCTTCCCAATCTTATCACTTATCTTGACTGCTGGGCCACTAGCTGCAGAGGGCAGTTTGATCACAATATTTAGGGGTGTGGATTTTCGGTTCCGACGGGACAGGTACCCAAAATCATCTGCGTAGTTAGTGATCGTCATACGTACGGAAAATGAATGTGTGGTAACGAAGTGGTGCAAGAAAGTGCCAACGCCAAAACTGGTTGCAAAGCCATTTTCCTCTATGTCCTGTACCCTATCATAGACAGAGATCGACATTTAGGCTAACTGAGAATACAATCGTGTTTCGGCCGGCCTTTCTTCCCGCCTTCTTCTCCAGGTTGGTGTAAAATGTCTTCATTATCAATAGAAACTCCTCAGGGCCTCCACTGTCCTGCCTGATCCCCGTGTAGAGCTCAGCGTATGTCAACCCTGTGCCAGGCCGTTCGGATTTGGAAACAGAAGTTGAAGCGTTGTGTCAAAAGGTGACAAAGGTAAGACCTCCTGACGTACGCCCATGCACGACCAGTTATGCACTAGCCCCTGCATCCACTGATAGCAGAGTCACGAGACTGTCCATAGTTCTATATTATGAAACCATTATGGATATCAACCGCAATTTTATGAACCTAATAACCTTCAACAATGTGTATTCACTGCTCTCACGCCCTGAATTCACTACGAGCTATGCGTATACGGTCTTCCAGTATCCGCTCACCAGGCCCAGTGTAGGTCTAAATTTCTTGATCCTGTCTGGCAATTTGTGTCATGGTAATCCAGTCCTCCATCATGCCACGGCCGCTATCTGCCCTTGGACGCTCTGCATAGGTATCTACCCCAGGAAGAGATATTCCTGTATTTGCAGTGAACGCCGCTGTAGGATCCGCTTCTCCAGTTGTAGCGTCAAGCTGCTTGACCACCAAGCACAACACCCTAGAATAGATGGTAAACCCGTCATATGCTGTCCGGGGAAGAGGCTTCTTTTCGTCTTTCGCACCATCACCTTCATCGTCGGATGATTCCACCAAGATGACATCCTGTCTTTCAGGTGTATCGTCCTCGGACCCCACCTCGCTACCCATTGATATATTGTGCAGCTGCGCACTTGCACCATTCCCTTCACTTTCGGCACGTATGTAAATCTCTTCAGTTTCTGTCCCACTGAGATATTTCGATGTGTTTGATTTGATCCGTGGTTTAGACGTATCAAAGAGCTTTGTTTTAGAAAGTACAGCATGCCGAGTTCCGCCCTCGGTTAGGAACACCACGACTTCGAAGCCATCTGTACACATGGAGCAATGAGCAAAGACATCATGATGTAGTAGTCGACAGAGTCCAAACTGCACAAGGAGTCTTAAACTTGCCTCCTGTCACAACGTCTTTCACAGCGCGGTTTTTCTTGCTCTTTGCGCCACCACTCATGACACGCTCCGTCTCCTCACGAAGCTTTGGCAGCACCATGTCTCTTACCGCTTCAATAACTTTAGGTAAAACTGGGTCCCGAGTATTAAAAAACCATGATGTCAAGAGGGTTGGGTTCTCGAGATAGATCCGTGTCTCGAGAACAGTGTATTTAGATACACGAAGATATCCTGAGGAGTGGATTGCAGGTTAGTATTAGGGTGGTTACATGGAGGAAGGTAAACCCACTTCGAATTGGCATGTTTACGATATAACGAATGCTTCGCCAAGCGCACCTGCACTGAAGAATAGAATTGCACATGTACTAAAAATAGTGCGTATGAATGCCAAGCCCAATATCCCCAAAAACGGAAGGTACACTAGAAATTAATCTTCATTTTGGCTTCTGTACTGCGCCTATGTGATTCATGTCTCAAGGCAAAATGTACGGTACATATTGTATATATATAAGTCCATACATTCTCTTACATCTACTATACCTAGAGCGGGCTTATTTAGGTACATAGTTGTTGTCCAACCGAGTGCATGTACACAGTACGGTGCGCTGATACCTCGAAAATCACCGCTACAACGTTAAGTTAAAGATGGAATCAAACCCAGGTATCGATGTGGTGATCACCATTCTGGCGCGCGGGGCTGGGCTCACTTAACAAGACCACCAGCAAAATTGGTTGCCTTTCCAAAGACAATCATGCAAGGCAAAGACATTCTATGAGATGCTGAAACATTGCAACTTGTGGATTCGACACGAACACACACCACACTGTCACCGATCTTAGTTTGAGTGGGCATCTTATTTCCCAGATTTTGCGATACTGATAGCGAAGTTACAGTACATGGGTACAAGCAAAAGAGATTGCTAACCTGGGGGAGGGGCTTTCTTTTTTTTTGAGTCTATACGCCTTTTTTCCTAGGGGAGGGTTGTGCCTATTCCTGAGTGCACGGTTGGATATGCAGGGTACGTACTCCGTACCTAGGTAAACTTGCTGTGTCAAAGTACCGCGCTAGCAGCCTCTTTCTCTTGTAACACAGTTCAGTCAATCCAGATGGTACTGCCGACCAATATGTATCAGCTTGCAGTAGAGTGCTCACCCGTACCAGCTTTTACACCAAAACTGCACATTTTCAAGAAACTACAGAAAACCAGCTACATACACACAGAATCAACAGATGATTTCTAGATTGGCTTTTACTTGTAAAAAATCAGACACTGGGAATAGCTTTGCAAAGCTCGGTAGCTGGTTATCATGTACCTACGATACCTTATTACATACATAAGAGCATTCTGTGGATACACTACATTAAATCAGAAAAATATATGAAACAGATTTCAACATGATTTACCAAGGGAGGCTGTGTTTGGTGTGTCTGCGTTACATCTGGTCTGGGTGACACTTAAAAACGTGGAACCCCTGTTGCTGCACCATGCAAAAATATCACACAGATCACCACTTACCTACTCACTGTGGTGATGTGCCTGTGCTAAATTGACCTCCCAGGTCAAAACCCGGATTGTGGTTGTAACTTTCCTAGGTACCCTACGCTCTTCCAGCGTGAAGGTCTCACCTCCTGGCCAGGACTCTTGCTCATTAGAGTTGTGCAACCAGACTACTTACTACATACATACGGTACCTACCCATCATCTACCTACCTAAGTACCATCGATCATGTTTTAGGAGGAGTCTTGATTGGGTGTTGGAAGATACAACTACCACAGCATACACAACATTGTAAAATCGGGATTGTTCACCGGGCCTATCTCATGGTGTGAATCACCCGTTTATCCGAACAAAAATTGCTGAGCATGGACTGAAGTCGCAATGTAGCCCAGCTGGCACTAAGTACTGTATATGTTAATAGAAAAGTTCCCTCGTTGGTCGATTCGTAAAAACAGCGTGACGTGACTCAGAAGTACTTAGTGGGAATTACATCATACAAACACCAGGCTATCTCCGCCAGAACTTCTAGATGAAATTTAGCCTGTCCCAATGAAACAATGAGGCGCAAAATAACTCGGTATGTGTGCGGATTGCAGGTTGTCGAACTCACATTTCCTCGGACATTCGGAAGCCTCATCCAGAATATCTGACAGATGTCGCCTCATTCCTAGTGTACATGTGTAGGTAGGTATAGACTGACTTCAAAAAAAAAAAAAGGTATACAGATCATGTCTCACATGGGATTTAACACACCCTAAAAATCAGATTCTCTGCCATGATACCTATTCAGGAAATTGCGGTGAGTTATCTCATAAAAATGTGATACACAACTACAGGGGTACAAATTCCCCGCTTGTTCTCCATGCGCCACATACCAGAGCCAACACAATAGGCGCCGGATAAACAAGATTGGCTACCTACCTATATTCCCAAGCCACAGCCCAGTGGTCTTTACCTTTTTTTTGGAGTCTATACGTCTATGAGGTTAGTCTGGCAGGCACCAGCCTCTCGTCACATGGAGTCCATTACTTATGGATTAGTTCAGAGCCAGCCGCAGCTGAAAAAAGTGGTCTACTAGCGTACATATAGAGTACTGTACAGTAATTAGCTATGACGTGAATTTTTTCTGCCAGTTGAAGTGCCGTGTTTATATAGCCTCAAGATTATACTACTTTCATTCACGCTGTATACTGTATGTACCGGTAGCCTGGACTACGGATAGCACGTTTTATTTCTGATTTAGTCTGCGAGGCTTTGCCAAGCTCGAGGGTCGGGGGCCGGGACTAGGTACTATTGGAGAGGTTCGGGACTACCAGGCTAGCCGAGTTGCCAGCGCTATGCAAGATTGGCCGACCCTCTTGTTTTAATATACTTACTGGTACGGGAATATAACTCCGAAACTATAACCAATGGACTATACATAGGACTATATTTTGAATTCATTTCCTAGTTTGGTTGTTTTTGCTCTTGCGGCATAACTGTCACATAACTGTCACAGCTGGATCAATCCTAAGGGCTGTTTATGTACAGTACTATGCAGACCCAGCCTTGTAGCGCGTGTCCCATGTATCAATGCTACTATATTTATGCCCAACTTGAAGGGATTCCAACATATTATTTTGCATCAGGCCACTTTCTCAATATGGTACACGGGGCCGCCTCATAGCCTAAGGCTTCCTTCGGGAAAAAGGCGTATAGACTTAAAAAAAAAAAAAACTCAATATGGTGCTGTATGCAGATTGAGTATCCATCTGCTAGGGTTTGTAATTGTGTCAAGGGCCCTTCACCCAGGGATCAGTCAATTCAGCTCGAGATATCCATCATCCTCACTAGTATTCTCCGGGCCTAGATCTGGCTTCTGAATCCTTCAAAGTGCAAGCTGCCCAACAGTGCTTCTCTGCTGATATGTACATGGAGGACCTCACAGGAGCCTAATATAGAGTATTGTATTTATGGGTAGGTACAGTACCGGATCTACACTGGCCATGAACTCGAGTTTGGAGCTGCGCTAGGGTTTGGAATGGTAGCATCGATATTTTGCGCATGCACCGTCAATATGGTATGTAATTATCGCCGGCCGCGGAGTAAACGGAGACGGAGAAGTTGCATCGGGTACCTAACTGCTGCTTCCTTCCATCCTATTCTAGGCTCGCGGATCAATTAGTCTGCATAACCCCCTTCTCCTTTTCTATGCATGGCTTGAGGTGTGGATCTGCTCGGCTAGCACTTTGATGTTTGCAATGCAGGTTGTCAACTTGAATTAGCAGCCGCTGGCGTGCATGTAGGTACGGTACCTATGGAGATGTAAGTTCTCGAATGGGCCCGAAATTGTTATGTTTGTCAGTACAGGCCCATCTCATGCATGTCTCGCGCTGCTGCTGTCTTGCAATTTTTTGCAATCGAACAAGATCCATGCTCTCGCATGTATCGTAACGTTGGATTGTATTTTTAATTGTATTTTTGCCTCGCCTCGAGGTCAGTCATGTCTCGTCTCGACGGAGATCCCTTTTCACGCTTGCTACCCCCTTACAATTTGCGCTTGCAGTAGGGAACTGGGCCAGACCGCTAGACCGCCCCACTACCCCCATCTCACAGGTGTGGTATGGGCTGAGAGCTTGAATGCATACACCCCCTGGCAGCTGCATCAATATATTGGTTTTTCTGATATGAAATTCAGGCACCCTCTCACATCGGGCCAGGGACCACACGTCCCTGTTCATCTCCTGTGCATCTCGCCCTCTCCCTCGTCGCGGGCCACACTCAACAAGTTAGAAACATCGTCGCCCAGCTGACCCTTTTCTCCCGCCTCTTTTCCCCCCATCTATGTGTGGCTTTCCGTTAGTCTCGAACCCCGTTTCCTCCTGGCCCTCCCCCCGTTGCCATGGGCCTAGTAGTTCGTGGCAATCATACCCGACCACCCTACACCCAAAGGAAAAGTGCACCGGGATGCGCTACATTGGCAGGGGTAATCCGTGGGCATGTAATTTTGTCCTCCCGGAATATGTCGTCAGTGCCAAAGGCCCTCCCTTGGTTGTATCGTGCCTATCAGTCACTCGACGAAGGCTGCCGCGCGTGGAGGGGGATGCATCCAACTGGTACATATAATCTGCAACTTCCGCAGGCCTCTTCCTGCCAGACCCCGATCAACGACACGGACAGAACACGCACAGCCACCCGCATACCTGCCAGAAACCACATACAGTAGCCGTTTCGTCTGTCAAAATAGCTAGCACATACACTGGATTCGCTACAGTTGTCTGGTAGCACTCGAAGATAAAGTTCATCCAATTATCGCTAGAGAGCATCATTTCCTTGAAACGTATATATAGTTCGGTTCCCCTATCAAAAAAAGCCTCTGACTGTAAGCCAATTCCAAAATCCACCTTTGAGCTGCTTATTGACTCTGGCCGCATCACAGTGAAAATGCCTGCCCCAACTGTCAAGCATCCCATTCAAGACACGACAACCCTCACCTCTCTGGGCTACAACTTCAACGGTCCAGCTCCGGCTGCCATCCCACCATGCCCAGGCCCTCCACCAAACAGGCCCCTTCCTCCTACTCCAGCTAAGTAGGAGACGATCTCCACGATTTCCTAGCGTCATCACGCGAGGTGTACAATTTCGTTAAAAAATCATTACGACAGCGATAATGCGTAAAACTATGGCGACATTCTCTTGTACGAATCACGGCTTTGGATTTATTTTTTTCGGGCGGATGGCCATGGGACACAGCATGCATTACGGGCGGTTTACAAACTTCTAATCCTGGGTCTTCTTATTATTCCTATATGGATTTATCCCCACGCCGGGGAGGTACGGGGGAGGAGAAAAGCATGCGGAGAAGAAACAGCGGTTTGGCTGGTTCAACCCTCCGTTTTCTTGAGAAACAATCTCATTCGCCAGGGATGTGTGCCCAGCCGATCATGAGTTCATTGGCCGGCAAATCAAGAGTGCCTATCACTGATGGGAATGCAATCATACTCTTCGTCATACTTTTCTCATCTTATCGGGCATTGCGATACTTTAATCCTTGTCTATCATTTTCCATTTTTACAGCGTAGGTGCCCAACTAAGGGAATTTTAATATATGCATATCTTGTTTCTTTTCCTTGATTTTCTGTTTTCCTTTATATTTTCTTAATATTTTTTTTATCTGGTGTCATCTGGTTGGTAAAGGCGTTCAAAGTTTGTTGTCTGGTCTACTTGGAAGTCATCATATTTGCATTGTACAGTTATAACCGAAGAGGATAGTGCTTGTTGGAGACAAATGCAACTCTGATTAATACGAATAATAATGATATTCAGTCCGCATACCACGGGGGGATAGTGAATGTTTTCTCATTTTGCATTGGCTCTCTCTTCTACGGGGGACCGATAGCTGGTGCCCGCCAGACTACTTCCCCACACTCATGACGTTATTCATAAGGGGAAAATCGCAACGTAACTGGTATAACGTCCAACCGGTGAGGATAAACGAGTACTTGTGTGGGTAACCCCGAACATCAGAGGGGGGGTTTCATATAGCTCTGTTTGAGATTAGTTTCGTTAAATGCGTATCCCAGTCTAAGACATGTGGATTTTCGGCTGGTTGTCGCGGCTTTAGAAAATACACGTGTAATGCCACCTCGCTTCGAACTTGGAGTCCGAGTCATACTGTATGTACTTACATAGTACATACCCCCACTGTGCAGCTTTGGGTCCACCTGTACAACCGTCTAAGTAGTAGGTAGGCGCGGGCAACGATCTTGCTTCCGTTTTATGCTCTACATGTAGCGTCTAGACGGTAGGACAGGCTCATTCGTAATCGTATTTACATAGGTAGGTACCCACACCAAGACTACTTACCATATATCCATTATTAGTCTCGTGCCCAGACCCGGCCCAATATAACTATTCGATTGAGGGGTACACCCTGGGAACGAGAACAGGTACACCTGATAGACTGAGTGGTGCAACACCCCGCTAGGTACCTAACTGATAGTATGTCAATGTCAATGAAGCTAATGCGAGTGGGCGTATCGCATATTACAATCAGACCATAAGATATGTCAGTGTTATCTACAACCCCACTCTTGGTATTGAGCATGCACACAACAATTTATATGAATCTACAATGTTCTGAGGATGGATTGAATCATGTTCTCGTGATCTTTGTATTTTTCTTTTTTGAGTCTATACGCCTTTCCCCCGAAGGGAGCCTTAGGCTATGAGGCGGTGATCTTTGTATTAGTGTCACGGAAAAAGTATTGAATGCAAGCATACATGGGGTACATACGCTGGGATGGGGAGGTGCCATGGCTATCACCTTACTTACATAGGTATGTATTTCCCTAGCAGCTTATCCAGCTGCAGTCATTTCAATTCAGGGGCCTGGGCCAGCTTCATTTGGGAATGTAGCTGGCTTGGGATGAGTCTGGGAATAGATAGGTAAGCAGCGTTTGGGCCCCGATCTCGAGTGGACTACGGAGTATTTCCAAGTTCAATTTTTGCTGCTGCAAAACATGAACAACGAGGACTTCCCATTGAAATGATGGGGTCATGCCTGTTCTGAATGACGCTTGACGCTGTACCTGCAGCAGATGTGCATGTTGTCGTCAACCCTGTAGTGCATACAATTTGAGGGTATCACAATTCCATGACGCAAAGACAGCACGGCTAAGGCTATAAATTAGGCGAGTACGGATATGTACGAGTACATACAGTACATAACATGAAGCCAGATCAGGGCTAGACCAGACAATGGGATGAGCACCAGACAATGGGATGAGCATCAGACAATGGGATGAGCACCAAACTTGGGAACTTCGGGCCAGAATGGTACCGTTAACCGTAATTATTGCGGAGGGCTGACTCAAAGTGGGTTTCAATTGCAGGCAAGGTCCGGCTCTGTCTCGTTTTTCGGCCCGCGCACAGATGTACCCTGCATACTGCTTGATATGGAGAAGGTGCCTATTTGTCAGTTGCGGGGTGTGTTTGTGGCATGATATCACACGCGCAGAGTATGGGCCGTCCCGTCCCTGCACAAGTATAATGTGGGGAAGAAATATCCCGTGTGTACTTATCCTTTGATGCAGTATCACGAGATCAGGGCTGTTAGACCCTGCACTGTAATTATTAACTAGTCTGCTTGGGTAAATTGAAATTTTGTTGTTTTCACAGAATATTATTAGCTGATGATTCGTTTTTCGTCTCCGGAGAACTTTACCCACGGTTATATGCGCGTCGGGTATCTATGGAAGTTTCATTTAACAATCAACCCCTCTTTGGGTGAGTGAGTGGGGGTACTATTGAGGGGATTATCAGGCTTGGAGTCATTATAGGTGTGCTAATGATTTGGGTGTTTCAGATTATCCCCAATATAAGTCAATACTTGGTATCGTACTCATTTGGCGCGAGAACAAGCAGAAAGGAGCATCTAAGGCCAGGCTCCGCTCCACAGAAATGTTAATTGGATGGTGTGTCCCTGTATTCTTACACCCCAAGTGATGAGACAACGCCATTGTCAGCATATCCATACCCATTCATTTTTTCTACTCAAATTTATCTACTCTGGCGTGGGATGACCCTATCGAGTGTGCAGAATTCCTGACAGGTGTATCGTATCCAGGTACCAAGCAAGGCTTACAAGGAGTCCCTTATTAACGCAATGTGTTACTACTGGGGTGGGTCACGAAGCTTTCCTACTTTTTCCATGTAGCCGGCTTGCTACTACCAAGTAGTGTCTCCGGAGAATTTGTTCGTTTTTTGGATATTGTAGCCAGCTAGACGGCCTCCGCCCCATCCCAGGGGACTTTCTTTAATGCATCCTAGCGGGTGGCTGAGCTTATGTCAATATCCTAGGTTTTGTTTGCAACAGGTGATTGTATTTCCCAACAGATTGTGGAGAAAAGAGGTTTCCAGAGCCATGATGTCTTGAGGGCAGTGCGTATGGGCGCTTATGGTGGTTGTACGTTCCTCAGTCCTGATGCAAGACTTGGAAGAGCAACAAGTGCTAATCTTTGCATCATGTCAGTCATCTTTGGGCCTATGGTGGTACAGTGGTACCGCTTGTTGGAGAGGTCTATTCGCTTACCAGGGCGGCCGAACATGGAGATAGTCGGTAGAGTGGCGGCTGATCAATTGATCTTTACGCTAGTCAACATGCTCTTCTTCTTCTTTGGATTGTCATTATTGGAGTGAATTAGCCCTTATTGATATGATATACATATGAGTTACTGACTCTCTACGATCAGGGTGGCTCCGTGGTGGAGAAACTGGGGAGCAGCTATACCTCAACCTTGTTGACCAATTGGATGGTCTGGCCGGCAGTACAGCTGGTGAACTTTAAGCTTGTGCCCCTCAACCATAGGCTTTTGGTCGTGAATCTCATCAGTCTGGGTGAGTTGCATGATTCCCCAATTTCTAGATCTCATCTATTGACAGTCACGTTACAGGCTGGAATTCATACTTGAGCTACGTTAATGAACAGGGGAATTTCATCTCGACTTCAGTCAGGAAAGAGAAGACTACCGCTTGAAATTTGAGGGTTAGGCGCAGCCGAAACCTGGTGTTTCTTATTTTGGCGACGTGCCTTTGGGTTTGTTGCAAGAATTCATTTACGATAGTATACCATCGATAGAAATAGATTATTTACAATATATTGCATGTGTCAAATGAAGGCTCCAAGGTGAGGCTCCGAATTCAAATAGGTATCCGAAGCTTGGGATTAAACATTATATGTAGATGTGTAGCATTTCATATATTCCTAAAGGAAGCAAACGAGCAGCATCTGATTCGTTTTCTGACTTACAGCCCTCCCCATACCAGCATAGAAAATGGCGCAGATCGCTACATTCCGGACGAACAGCGTCCTGATCCCCATCTCCCCAGTCGGTGGTGAGCACGATAGTACCAAAAGTGGGGCAAGGGAGAAGCCATAGAGTATTCAGGAATAGCTCATGGTGTTCCATTCACCAGAAAATTTCACTGCCAAACACCCTTTGATGAACAAATGGACCTTGTGGTTCACAAAGCCAGCTTCCAGAGGAAAGGTAAACTACACTCTTCTTGTTCTGCTGGTATGCTATGTTGGTTACCTCGGTCCTTGTGTAAAACATTAGAGGTTTGGTTGTAAGAGCCCGTATCATGTGTTCGGGGGACTGGGAGCAAATGTTATGAACCGGTAACGGGAGAGCCCAGGACGAGGCTTGGGCAAGGGTGGATACAAATGGGCGGGTCCAGAGTCAGTACGGGAAACGAGGTGCTGGCGGGAGAGTCTGAGCTACGCTCGATAGTATAGAGTGTATACTACGTACAAATAAGTGGCATGCAGCCTTTCGACTATGACCTAGTTGCGTGAAGAGCAAAGTCAGTAACGAGGGCAAATGGGCGTCTATACTTGTATATACATACATACATACATATATACATAAGTACATACGTCCCCAAAAGTCGAAGTGGAGGGCCTTAGGCAGCATTGAAACTCTCACTTACCAAATCAGGCTGTCGATTGCCGCGATGGACAATATATAGTCTCGGCACGAGTAACAGCAAACTTTGTAATATTTGATCTTCCATTTCCACTCATGCGCACGCAAGACCACACTGCATTAGCGGAAAGGGCTCGACGATGGGCAACCTGAAGGGTGAGGTCATGAAGGTGAGATCACTTCAACTTTTGTTGGTCCCTCTGGAAGCGGTGTGGAATTTAGGCGGCTTAATGTCCAGGTTGGATGGCATGGGGTGGTGGTGGGGAACTGGAAGGGGAAAAAATATTAGCCGAGCCTTTGTCATTGGTGACAGCAGCGGCCACGTCGGTTTGGGAATCAAGGCCTCCAAGGAAGTCGCTACTGCCATCCGTGCTCAAGCTTTCTGTCCTTCCTATCCGACATAGTTACTGGGGTACCGACCTCGGTGAGCCGCACTCTCTCGCTGCTAAGAGGCCTGGAAAGTGCGGTCCCGTCACGGTTAGGGTATGTACCGTCAATTTGTGGTTGAAGTGATCTCCACTCACGATTATCAACCCCTACCCCACACGTGGTACCAGTTTGGTTGCCTCCCCCGCCGTCAACCGTCTCCTTCAGCTTGCTGGTGTCTCATGCTTCGTCCGGATTCACCAAGACTCTCAAGGCTACGCCCGCCGCCTTGGTAATATCTATGCTTTCTTCACCCCCAACCTCTGGAAGAGCTTGCCAGGATGGCTGCGAAGAAGTATTAGGTTTTTTGAGATTTAAATAAAACCTTTCATTCATTTCCTGGGGTAATGTCATGAGTTTTTTCGGTCACATGTGTTTCTTCTCTTTGAGGTATTTCAGGAGTTGCAATAGAGTAATTTGGAGGAATGGTTTTCGATTGTTCTCGTGCCCAGACCGTGCCCAGACCGATTTATTTTTTGGGTGTGGAAGTGATCATCAGACTGTTCAACTATAATTTATGGAAACTTAACAAAAAGTTACGATACCTCTTGCTGAAATACTTGTGAACTGTCATACCTTGCCCAGCTATTGTGATACACTCAGATTGGCCCCCTCCGAATTGACATTTATATTAAGAGTCTTATTGCTACTAAACTTATTTTTGTATCAACCGTACCTAGCTAGTCTGGTTTGGTTAAATTGCCCACTTGATACCCCAACCTCCAAGGTGCTACATCTCACGCAAATACGGTATGTCGGCATCATCATACTTGAGTGCCTCAACAGAATATATGGGTGAAAGCGACAAGGCTGGATAAGGGCGGATACGACACGAAGGGGTTCCATGCTGAAGCTCGATTAATCAGCGAAGGGTCGATTTGGTAGAGACTTCACCAGTAGTCTACCCCTGCAGAGGCTTCGTAAGTTACGCTCGGGGTCTCTACGGAGTATAGCGCTTGAAATGTTGACATGTCCCAGTCCCGGGTGGCGGATAGTCATGTATCCGTGCCGGATAATTATTTTTGGGGCGGCTACTCGGGGGATGGATTCCCTAATTACATACGGGAGCAGTCAAAGTGTGAATATGCCAGGGCTGCATGCGATGCATAGTATCTGCATATTTCAGGATTTATGCCTGCATGCCTGCATATACTGACAAGACACCACTATTCCTAAAATGGAGGCATAACACCTTTTGTCTAAACACTAGTTCTATGTTTAATTAATATTAGTGTGCTCAAAAGTCTCAAAAACCAACAAGGAGTCTTATTCCAAATACATCAAAAATATTCAGTTATCTTGATATCACATCCTTGTGAGACTTTCCTGTTCATCCTCACCTTTTTCACGTTAAATTTGTATGGCCCAGGCAACCTGCTGAGAACACAAAAGCACTGGATTAATGTGCCGACTAAACTACAGTATCATTGTTTGCGGTACCCTTCGATGTGGTACTTATAACCTCCCGCTTGACTCTGGTCAATGAAGTCACCTCTCCCTACACTGTGCCCAGTTACCAGCTCACAGCTATTAGTCTCAAAATCCGTGCTGACCACGAACCCTCCGCACGAAGATGCTCGTACACACGCATTCCCACACGTCTGACGGTATTTCATGAACTGGCCTGGAATGTACGGTACAGCTGGCAGCCCCGGAAGCTCGAATCGGCGGATGGGCTGCAATACGGTTAGCTCATACAGCTGGAGGAGGGGAGTCTTACGAGGTCAGTGCCGTAGCCATAGTAAATACTTTCAAAGCCTATTTGCGGGCCTGCAGAAGGAAGACCAGAGGGAGGGCTGGTGTTTTGTGGAGGAGCAGGTCGGGGTGGAGTGCCTTGAGGAGGGTTCTGCGGGTGGGATGGACTACACCAGGACCAGAAGTTAACATTCTATTAGTCTCATGGTATTACCAGGGATGCTAATGCCGAGGTATAATGATAGTAGTATAATTCGATCCAAATTCAAATTATGGATTCTCTATTCTACAGTGCGCACTCCGCCGACTGTCAAAAGTGTAACTATGCATCTCCATTGTTCTGCAATAGGCATTCTTCTTACCCACTGAGCGCCCTCTCGCATCCTTTCTTGATAGCTTTTGGAGTATATCCTTGCAACACTTTCGGGACCCTCAACCCGTTGAGAGTATAGCCTCTGAAGGAGTGAGAGGACCCAGATGGTCGCACGCCTTCATTTGAGTAGGTATATGAATACCTTTGTCCATTATTTCCTGAATACCCACTTTTCATGCCCGAAATTTTTCCATTGCTGTTGCTGTAGGAGCTGGAATATGAGCTTCCACTCCCTCCTGATCCAGAGTTGGAGTTGACGTTAAAGCTCTGATTGGAGTTATAATTTGATCCGCGGGCTCGGAGCCTGCGTCTTGCAGGCCTGGGTAGTTCATCACCATAGCTGTCATATGAACCAGACCCATCAGACAGGAGCTGGTTACAGAATCCACCAAGCTTGGCTTGACTTATTTTGGTAGCTACCTCCCTGGAATTATTGGAGAGATGATGGAACGGAAAGTCGGGCCCGAATTTGGGTATCACAGGCCCAGGAGTGTTGTAAATAGAGTATGATGCTGGTCACCTCAAAGTCAGCCACGGACACAGGCCTGCAAAAGAAGCGTAAGGACCTACCCTGAGCAACTGTGGTCAATGCAATTAATGCGAGAAAAGTATATTGGTGAAACATTGTTTCGGAAGATTCGTATTGATACTGACGTATTGATACTGATTCAGACTCTGTTGATCAAACAGAACCACGGCTGTATAAATCCCATTTTGGTTCTCTACAGCGACTATGTACCTATGACCTAAGGAGCATTACGGGCCACACGCTGTGTACGCTGCGTACGCTGCGTTCACAATTTTTAAGGAATCATTAATCGCATTCAGCATGTCTAGACTGGCGATGCGTTCACAATTTTCCCTGCGACATATACTTCGAGACGAGCACCGCCTCGGGTTGGCTGATTCTCAGTACCCACTGCCCTGACCTCATAATTTCGTCCCTATTCTTAGCCTGGTTGAGGAGGGTCGTGCCAACCAGACTACGCTATTCTGAAACCCCCATAGGCTTTAGGTATCGGGCCCATTCCTGACGACCAGGCTACCCTTTCTGCAGGCTTGCGTTAACAATTTGCCATCAATTGCAATGTCGACGTCGAATCAACCTACAAGAACAGCATCAGCTCTTGGCGGACTTAAACCTTATTATATTCTATAATTTACCGTCAGACCAAACACAGCGGACGTCGACGTCAGCAGGCTACGGAGCCCCACCTGTGCTAGACATGCTAATTGCGGTCTAGAATCTCGTCTATGAATGTCTAATCAAAAATCTTACGAGCACGAGCTTCTTCAGGCACAATCTGATTGTACAAGCTTACCTAGCAACCCAATAAGGCTCCTTGTTCAGAGTGCCCACAAGTAGTAACGCTGATACCACAACAGAGTAGGGTCAAAGATATATTGACAAGGGAAACCTTCATATTGGGAGCGGTTGACCCAGGCGTTGTGCCTGTCTAACTACATGAGGTTGGGCCAACTGCCCCATACAGTATGTGCCAATCGGCAGATGTGGTGTGGCACTAATCTATCGTCCACTTTACCAGTAGGTATATAGTTACATACACGTGATGTAGTCGTGCTCGAGCAGTGGCGCTCGCCCAGCCTAAGTGAGACAGTCGAATAGGAGTCCTCATATTGAGCCCCTGCCAGTGTGGCGTGTTTAGTGCTGCCCAAGCACGACTATACATGTAGGTAGAGAGATGTACCTACTCTACAGTTCGGAGGCCTCCGGTACCGTATCCACAACCCACCGAAGGTCAGCCAGCTGCTACCGAAGTTGGCCAGGTGCTTACAATCTAGGCCCATTTGGTGGAGCTGGCAGCCGATCCCTACAAGTTTAGCGGGGTGTACAGTGCCAACCAGACTAAGCGGGGTGGTTGCACCAAGTTTCCACAAATGGAAGATGGAAAACTTTCTTGGCCCTACACCAAGTACGGTTAGGTAGAGCCAACTGTTTTCTAGACACTAACGTAGAGATGACATCTAAACACCAATTATAGCACATTTCACTCTGGTACTGGTAATGGAGATTCTGAATAATATCAGCCATAATTCGTGGCCATCTAGATAGAGGCTGTTGATGTTGCAACTGATGGATTAGGGTCAGACAGGGCGGTGTAGGTACTCTACGGTGGGGGTTACATAGTTCACGAAGGAATAGTGTTAGTGAGATCGGGTGAGGCGTTTCAGGTTCCCGCGGTTTTCCCGCGGTTTCCTCAAATACAATCTATAGCTGTGTCTGTTGAGTAGGTAGTCTGGTATATGAACATCGGCGCTTACCGGTGGTTAAGACCCTTTGTCTCGACATACAAAATCCATTGCTACAGCGGAGAGACAGGGGAGAGGGTCTTAACCACCAGTTTATGCAGTAACTTGACGGTGGTGTGAACGAAGTAGGTACAGAAACCTGAATAATGAAACGGGGATAGCCAAAATTTTTTTTCAACATTGACTATTATGGGTATGATTATTGATCTCCAGGCATATCACATCATGCAGTCAGCATCCGGTACACGCCGGAAGAGCCCTTGACGTACAGGATGCAGCATCCCCTGCGGGCAAAAAGTCCTTGTCAATTGGCATACTCGTAGCGAAGACTTGCTCAGGAACAAGAGTCTTGCTCGCATGGCCAGACGCGGTGCCGCTGCGCGTGATCAGATGTTTTGTACAACATGGCTGGCAGGAACCGGTTGATTAAGTATAACAGAGCAGTATAAGATGAGCTGCTCCAGTGCAAAATATTTACCCTTCTCAGATCTCAAATACCAACCAACTCTCGGATCCTCTGGCTAGGGACAGTTTTCAGACTTTTCTTTCCAGAATAGCATTTCCGCTCTCGACAGCACATACCGTTATTTTCTATAAATTCTCTACTAGAGTGAGCTTTTTTTGCAACTACAGTACTATCATCACTGCTTTGGATACGCAACCTATAGTTTATCCATATTCATATAGTCATAAAAATGAAGGGCTTTTCGAAATTGCTCCAAGCTCTAACGCTACTTCCATTTATCACGAAGGCTGCTGCAGCTGAGCGTGCAGTATTTGCACATTTCATGGTAAGTCAAGGCAATCTATTATTCCCCCCCCAGAGTGCATCTAAACTGACTTTATGGCTATTAGCATGGCCTCACCTCCGGTTACAATCCTGACCTTTGGCGTAAAGATATTAGCCTGGCTAAAGAGGCCGGAATTGACGGTTTTGCATTGAACATTGGCCCACATGACTCATGGACCGAGACGCAGCTAGATACTGCATACACTGTTGCAGACGAGCTTGGCTTCAAGATGTTGATCTCCTTCGATCAGCTTTGTTGTGGCCCATGGGACGTGAATGAAGTCACGAGAATCATCAACAAATATAAGGGTCGAGGATCATACTACAAAGTTGGCGGCAAGCCATTTGTCTCGACTTTTGAAGGAACGAACTTCATTGATCAATGGGAAACTGTGAGAAAAGACGCTGGAGGGATATACTTAGTCCCAGATTGGGCATCACTCGGCCCGGATGGGTTCAAAGCCCATGTTGGAAAAGTGGATGGAGCATGTAAGGGCCGAATCTGGACTGATGAAAGAGGGCTTATTGCTGACATTGCCTAATTAGTCGCCTGGGATGCCTGGTCTATTAATACGGAACAGAAGACCACGGCACAAGACGTTGCGTGGAAAAACGCTCTAGGAGGAAAGTCTTACATGATGGCGGTCTCTCCGTGGTTTTATACCAATCTCCCGCAATGGAACAAGAACTGGCTATGGAAGGGTGATTCCTTGTGGTTCACACGATGGGAGCAGGTCTTGGATTTCATGCCAGATTATGTAGAGGTACAGTAACAGCGTACAGCCCGAGTCATGCTTGCTTAGCTAATGTGGCACCTAGATTATTACCTGGAATGACTACGGTGAATCCCACTATATTGGCCCCATCAATCCACCAGGGATCGTACAGGGCGCCAACAAATACGTCGACAACATGCCCCACGACGGCTGGCGGTTCATGCTACCATACTACATCGCAGCGTATAAGGCGGGAACTCGGGATGTCCCTATTCCGCAAGAAGGACTTGTCTACTGGTACCGACGTACACCCAAGGGAAGCTGTAGTGATGGTGGAACCACTTGCTCTCCACCTGGATACCCACAGCAATTCCCACCTCAGCAGTGCGTTGACGATGCAGTATATGTCACGAGTTTATCGAATTCAGATGCGGAAGTTGAGATCTCTATTGGCGGACAGGTGGTTGGGAAGGGTGCTGTGAAGAAAGGTGCTGCGTTATTTTCGGCTCCGTTTAATGGGAAAGAGGGACCAGTGACGGTCAAGTTGATTAAGAACGGTAAGCCGGTGATTCAGGGAACTGGAGAGAAGATTTCGAATAGTTGTCCTGATAATTTGACGAATTGGAATGCGTGGGTTGGTGTTGCAAAATGACGGCGTAAAAGCCAGTGTCCTCCCAAATCAGGCTATTGTTAGATTTAGGGGGATGCTAGGCTACCACGTATGATACCAAGTTTTTGGGGTTGGGAGGGTATATAGTTCTATTTTAGTACAATTAATGGATATGATTTTGATTACTTTTCTTGCATATCATACTCTCTAAATAGTATTATGCCCTTACTTTACCAGTTAATACTGCTGAGCACCACGAATCATGTTGAGCTGATTTGGGTTTGGGAAATGGCTGTTCAAAATGATTAAAAAAAAAATCGACCCGTAGGAGGATGTACAGTAGAACCTCTCTTATACCCGACACATACAGTTTCGTTCAATTTTATATACTTATAAAAAACTTTCTGTGGTTGGATTTATCGTCCTAGGCGGTAAGTGTTATAACACAATATGCCAACCATACTACCATGACTTGTTTCTGTAAGACCCCTTTTCGTTATCCTTCGAAGCCGCGAAACAGGTCCTAGGACTTCTGTTTCGATGTTTAAATTTGTATCGCCTTCAAGCCCCCGCTATGGGCTATCCCGTAATGCAATCCCCGTCTTCTCACGTTTCATGGTTGTGGAGTTGTTGAAGTTTTTCCAAAAATCGCCTTCGTGTCCGTTAGAGGCTATCAATCCTGAGTTCTCAGATTTGTTTTTTGGGGTCTGCAAACTAAACCTAGACTCGCTACAACGCCCCAATATATACTAATGCAACGGGTAGGGGTTTTGTTATAGCAGGGTATATGGTTCGAGCTGTGGATATCGGTAGAAATATGGTGTTTTACATGCACACATGAAAGGCCTACTAAGGGACCAAAATCTGCGGTGGCTCTGCGGTAACCCCATGAATGGTTATAACGTGGATTTCATTGTAACTTTTCTTTGACGTACAAACATTTGTTCCAAAAAGCTATAAGTTTCTTTAGTTTTGCTTTCTACACCGTACAATCCAGCTTTGAATACCTCTACTGTGGTGACTCTAGATCTGCGGATTGGATGTGTAAGCGTAAGCAGTGTGTATACCATCCAATTGAATCCACTTGAGCGGGATTTTTACACTCTAGAGACTATGGATTACCATATCAACAATAGGGATGGATTGTGGGGATAACATCTCCAAGTTGCTTTGGGAAACCAGTCATGCAAAAGCCGGACTATCTCGTGGTTGAGGCGGGTCCTAGGGCTGGAGGGTAGTTGGATTGGTTGCAAAGCAGTGTTACCCTGAAGTTTGCCGAGGCATACATGTTACTGGCATACGATGTGGTGAAACAACAAATCAATCATGGAGCTTGAGGCTACTCCGAGGTCTAGATTTCATCGCGAAGATTACCAAGGACCGCAGGGTGGCCAGTGCATTACGTACAGCATATACGTTGTGCTCTCATGTGAGAGTGTCACAAGCACAACAGGCCATCGCCATGCGATTAATTATTCCTTTAAAAAAGGGAAAAAGCACAACAGACCTAAGACAGCCGCGACAGAACACCAAGCACGTCCTACGCATAATGAGCTGAGCTGAGGGGTCGTTCAATCAAATCAATTTAACTGTGGATACTTTCTCCTCACACGAGTGGCATTCTCTGCCCTTATATGTCCTAGTTGCTTTTCGACCCCAAAGTGTCCCAAACAGGACTCGAAGGCATATGTAACAGTTGTGGCTATGTTCGGGAAAGTATTACCATGGGTGGTATTTCCTTTCGAAAAAGCCATTAATGCGCCCGACACTGCCGAGGAGGAGTAGTTGTCGAAAAATTGCAACAGCGAGGGTTTGGATTAAACCCTGGTGCCCCATATACTCCCCTACACATACTGGCCTTCCCTGCAAATATGAAGACTCTACATGTGGTGGCAAAGCGCAGCATACATCCCGGCTTATCTTTAGAATCCTCCACCCGCAAGTGGACTTAACCTCGACACATCACAAGGAAGTTCAGGGTAATCTCACGGTTGTAGTTATCTTTCTGTCAACAATATATTCAAACCCAACACGTCAACAATAAGTAGCCAAAGAAATAATCCTAAGCCCAAATACAGGCACCGTTAGCGCAATCCACTCACGTCCATAGTTCCCCGTATCTACAGGAGAAACCACAGTTCGCACTA
>Ga0307514_10001699_pt1 | contig 25384 bp, 13 predicted proteins | sample 16_EM_MG_FD_203088 | JGI IMG/M metagenome (GOLD analysis project Ga0307514, IMG submission 203088) | Populus trichocarpa ectomycorrhiza microbial communities from riparian zone in the Pacific Northwest, United States - 16_EM | ecosystem: Host-associated > Plants > Roots > Unclassified | place... | reverse complement strand
TCAATTGACTGCTCTCCCTCAACCTGTAGTGGTGTAGGAGACCCCGCTGGTTGTGGTTTGCTATTCTAGAGAAACTTTATGGCAAAAATGTTTTGCACCTGTGTAACTCCCGACAGAGGACTGAAGTATGAAGTTGAATCCTTGTTTTCTGTATTTTTTGCAACACTATAAGAATTAATGTGAGGAATCCATGTGTCAAATATATGTAATGTATGTGATGAAGGTTGGATATTGGTTGATGATCAAACATGTATGACCATGCTTTATTTGATGAAACATAAACATGATATGTTTAACATCTTTCAGCTATTTTATAATATGATTTAAACTCTTTTTTCTGTTAAGATTTTGATTCTCTAATCTAATAATGGTTAAAAATGTGTTAATTATGAATTTTAAAGATACTTTGATGCTTATAGCATCCTTCATGAGATTATTTGCTCTTAAAGGCCTCAACAAAACAACATTATAGAATATAAAAACATGCATAATCTAGAAAATTGTATAGCTCTCCTCATTAGGGATCATGTGCTCAATAGTTATCGGGATAATATAATTGCAACACTATATACTTAATGAACCATATATTGTCTAATGTGTTAAACTTTCAAACTCCATTTCAATCTCTTTCAAACTTCCAAACATGAAACATTGTCCTCTATTTTGATGCTTACGCTTTGAAAGGTTAATGATGGTTTGGAAGGTTTGGTTTGGCTATGATGAAGACTGTTTAAGGAGAGTAACTAAGATCATACTCTATTTCTAAAACATCACAAGAAAAAGGTAACAACCTTGATAATTTATGTTAATGATGTGATATTCATAGGAGACGACTTATAAGAGATCTATATACTTTAGAAATACTTGGTAACTAAAATTGAGATAAAAAAAAATCTTAAAGGACTAAAGTATTTTTTAGGTATTTAGTTAGCTCGGTCAAAACAAGGTATATTTTTATGTCAAAGGAAGTATGTATTAGATTTTCATGTAAAACAAAAATGCTTAATTATAAGCTGGTTGAAACTCCAATATGTTAAAATCACAATTTAAGAGAATTTTTAAATCAAATACCTATAAATAAATAAAGATATCAAAAGTTAGTTGAAAAAAATAAGTTATTTGTCATATACATGGCTAGATATAACATGTTTTATGTGGACACCTCCCAAGATATGCTAAAATTAGATTTCAATCTTTCACAACTTGACCCAACAAGAACTTATCTTGGAGAACCAAAGTTATACACAAAGATAATCCCACCCTACGCTTATTAGAGAAATGAACAAGTATTTTAAAATCACAATGACGTTGATCAATCATTCAAAAAGTTTGAAAGTTTAATTAAGAACTTAGTATAAGAATCACTCAACCATATAAATGATAGCAAGAATAATGATTTTTTTATACTAAAAATAGTATTCCCTAAAAAAATCTCTATAAAAGAGTATTTATACTAGAAAGAATCAGAAGTGTAATAGAATATCTCTAGTGAATATGGATAAACCTAATAATCAGAAGTGTAATAGAATATCTCTAGTGAATATGGATAAACCTAATAAATAGTAATAATCCATTAAACCCAAATTTAAATAAAGGCCTTAATATCTTTAAAAAGTCTAATAATAACTAAAAGATAAATAAAACAATAGCTCAACTAATTTAAATAAGACTAAAATCATTTTTGTAATCTGCTGACAGAATCAAAATCTATCTTCAAACGCATGGTTCTCTCTCATCTTAATGAATTAGATAACACACAATATATTACTGGAAAGATATGAATGTATACTTTCCAATGCAACTAGAATCACATTAAAATTCCTTTATATTCAGTGAAATAGACCATGAGCCTTTTATCCTGCATTAAAATGCTTCAATACCTATACTTGAAGTATCACATTCAATCTTAAAAGTTTTTTGAAAAGTTAGGTGAAGCAAGTAATGGGGCTGGAATAAGCTTTTCTTTTAACAAATTAAAAGCTTTCTCTTGTTGAATTTTCTATTTAAAACCTATTGTCTTCTTTAAAATTTCAGTTAAAGGAGTATATATTGTACTAAAATCTTTCATAAATCTTCTATAGAAACTAGTCAATTCATGAAAACTTCTTACCTCACTTGCCGTCTTAAGTGTAGACTACTCTTTTATAACCTTAACCTTAGCCTCATATATCTCAATATCTTTTTCACTAACAACATATCAAAGAAAAAAAAATCATTTTTATGTAAAAGTCACACTTTTTTAGATGGCTTTGAATATTTTTTTCAAAGCTGAGTTGTCGCAAACCATAAGCTATCCAAATATCCGATCTCTAATGGTAATTTATATACTCTTTTAGGAGAGAGAGATTTCTATACCTTAGAGTGCTAACTCTTTTCACACGAACCACCGGTGATAAATCTTCTATACCCTTTTAGGAGAGAGAGATTTCTATACCTTAGAGTGCTAACTCTTTTATACCCTTTTAGGAGAGAGAGATTTCTATACCTTAGAGTGCTAACTCTTTTCACACGAACCACCGGTGATAAATCTTCTATACCCTTTTAGGAGAGAGAGATTTCTATACCTTAGAATGCTAACTCTTTTCACACGAACCACCAATGATAAATCTTCTAAAACCTTTTAGGAGAGAGAGATTTCTATACCTTAGAGTGTTAACTCTTTTTTTTTTTGTGTTTTAGATATTTTTGTACTGTACTCTCCTCACATTTTAGAAAACAAAAGGCATAACAATTTATTTATAAATAACCTAAAAACCCTATAAATACAAAATATATCAATTTGCCCCTTCAATAATATATATATTATTCAATCAAGTCCCTACTTGATTGTTTCTAGGTCTAGAATTGTAATACCCTATAATAATTACATTCTAGTCCTCAATTTCTAAAATTTATTTATAATGAGGTCACACTTGATTAATCATTTCATTTTAATTTCTGACCAATGGTTCTTATATGTGTGTCCTATTAGATTCCCTAATAAATTAACTCAAATATATATCATAATTCTAAATAAAATGAGATTAAATAATTTAATTTATTATCAATTTGACAATTGATTTACTTATATTTGAAGATCAAGTACAATGTCTTGTAATCTGTCATGATCTTTCAAATATCAAGAAAGTCATAAGTGGTTTGACTTAACCTTTTTGTGACTAGTTTCTCAATGTAATTATTATCCATTCATTATGAATGTTCTGATTCAGACATTATAGCATGTGATATGTCTACTTTGTTAAATTATGTTAGTTATCGACATTACAATAATTGATTCTTTGAATAAGATTTTGAAACTTTTTTCAAAACTCATTCCACTTTGACCAAAGATTTTACAATCAATACTATTTAAGAGCATATGAACTATTTTTCCTAATTCACCTAATGTGAGTAATCTTTTCTTGATCACTTAAATATCTTCATAGAGTTTATGTTATACCCAATATCTTCTCATTTGTTACCTTTGATTAGGATAACATGTGGTCAGGATCAAAGCATAACACTTCATATATAAGATAATTTAGTGATCTCAAGTTTAAGAATCACTTACACAACTATCATGTGAGCTTTATATATATATAAAAGTGATCTCTCCATATGAAATTCTATTACAAGTCAGTTTAGTGTACATGTCATTTGCCAAACACCATCATATTAGTTCCTAGTATTCCTCATACCTCAGTTTATGAGAGCAACTGTTTTTTTTTTTTATAAAAACAAGAACATAATATGCATTGGTTGGTCTTAATAACTCTAATAAATATCCAGTCTTAATAGAACATTGACCAGGAACATTTAGAAACAATACTTTGATGCATTAGGAATCTCATAATTATAACAACTTTATATCTTCCTATGCAAAACATTATTGTTCCATGGACTTTATCTTTGCTTTAGATTTATTAAACATTAGATTCATTAATTAAACATGAGATTCATTAATGAGTTTAGTCATTAACTCAGGCCGCCTTCGTTTTTTTTTGTCTTTTTTTAATCGAATATTTTTTTTTCAATTTCACCTTCCAATAAATCAATGTTTTTTTTTTAGTTTTTTTTTAATTTTATCCTTTAATATTAGGTTGTTTGAAAATTGAGCTTCATAATTGTTTTTTAATTTGCTTTATATGGAGTTATTTCAGTCTTATGAATTTAGTTTTTATTCTCAATTTCAACATTTAACAATGGATCTATTGGAAATGGAGCTTAGTGATTTTGTTATTTACTTTTTATGAAGTTATCTTGATCTCAATACTCACTTTACAGGTTTAACAGGTTAACCTAAGTTGATTTAAATTATTATTTTTTAAAATCTTTTTTACTTGTTTTTTTTGTTTAATCCTTTAACATTGAGTTGGTTAAACTTCATAATTTTTTCTTATTTGCTTTCTATAAGGTTATAATGATGTCATGATCCGGATTACAGATTTTACAGGTTAACCCTGATAAATCTAATATATTGTTGTCTCAATATTTTAAAAAATATATTATCTAATATATCACCATATCAATATATTTTTTAAAAAATAATGTCAATTATGCATTATATTTGAGTTCATAATTAAACTTTTTATTAGAAAACAAAATAGCCGTGTTTATATTTTTTTTTTATTAAAAAGAAATTGATCCGAGAAAATTGACAAGGATAAATGATTTAGTAATATTTCTAAACCAAAACATATAGAAAAGAAAGTTAATATTTACTTACTGTCAACAAGTTTATCATGTAAAAAGATGGTACCATTTTTTCACTCACAAAACTATTTTTGTTTTTCCTCTCTTTCCTTCCTTACAGGGACAGTGAGAGGAAGGTGGAAGGAAATGAACTGGAAAAGCAGTTTGTATGAATTTTTAATGCACATTGACTGAACCAAAAAAAGCTCCAGCAAGACATGCATAAGCAAAGTCAAGATGAGTACATTTTAACCGTCCAGTAGGTGATTTAGTGGTTAGAACTTGAGACTAAATAGTTTGTTTTTCCTGTGGTTTCAGGTTCGAGCTTTTTAGTTGCTAATATGATGGTCACTGAAGGTTTATATATTCATTAACTTCAGGACTTGTAAGATTAGTCGAGATGCGTATAAGTTGACCCGATACCTATATTAATAATAATAATAAAAAAAAAGATGTGTACATTTGAGAATAACAGCACGCACCTAGAAGGTCTTATATAGCCCAATATTTTGAACATGACAACTGTTTCCGCTTCTTTCGAATAATTCATCAGATTGAAGCTCAAATTCTCTTTATAGTATTTAATTCATATTAACAACACTTTCATTGGTGGTCGATTCATTTATTTTTTAAATTTATTTTATTAAACACAAATAGCATCTTCATATTTTTTTTAATTAGAAAACTATGATATAATAAAATATTTTTATAACATTGATATATTCTTTTACTATATTAAAAATTAATTTGGAATCCTACATGGTGATGTATGTGAATTTTAAAGCTAGTTATTTACTACATCTTAAGTTATTTTTTCATCATTCATGAATAAATCAATACTTCTCAAAACACACATAAAAAAAAATCTGAAAAAATAACAACAAAAAGTAAAATAATTTCAGAATTTTATTTCTATTTTCTCAATGCTTTTAATTTTTTCCGGGTTTTGCAATAGGAGTTAGCCTAGGTTAACTTGAATTATTATTTTTTTATCTATTTTTTTTAATTTTTTTTAACATTAAGTTGGTTAAACTTCATAATTTTATTTATTTATTTATTTTCTATGAGGTTATCATGGTGTCATGATCCGGGTTGCAGATTTAACAGGTTAACTCGAATAGATCTAACATATTGTTGTCTTAATATTTTAAAAAATATATCATCCAATATTTCATCGTATCAATATTTAAAAAAATAATAATTATGCATTATATTTTTAGTTCATAATTAAACTTTTTATTAGAAAATAAAATAGCAGCGTTTATATATTTTTTTATTAAAAAGAAATTGATCCGAGAAATTAAATCGACAAGGATAAATGATTTAGTAATATTTCTAAACCGAAACATATAGAAAAGAAAGTTAATATTTACTTACAGTCAACAAGTTCATCATGTAAAAAGTTGGTGCCGTTTTTCACTCACAAAACTTTTTCGTTTTTCCTCTTTCCTTCAGTGCAGGGACAGTGAGAGGAAGGTGGAAGGAAATGAACTGGAAACGCAGCTTGTATGAAGCAGCCATGCTGTTATTTTCAAAACCCCTTTTGCACGTAGTGGTCTATACTACAGTACGAAACCGTGTCAAGAATTTTTGGTCAAGATTAAGAAAGATTTACCATTCAAAGTATCCTGGTCAGTTGATGACCATCAACCCCAATAAATTTCCAGGTGCCATACATTTAATATAAAAGAATCCGAAAATTCAGAGAAATACAGATCTCTTTCGTGAAGTAAGGTGGAAGCTACCAAAAGCAGCTCGAACCTGCAAATGCTGTATATTAGCAATAATATTTGGCTTAACATTAATGATAAGCAGATGATCAGAATCAGGTATCGCAAACTAGTGTTTCTTCTTCCGAGCAAGAACTCTCCGTCACCAGTTTCTCTACCTCCAAATAGGCCTCGTCTGTCGACCACCCTATTACCTTCATCTTCTCGTCATGGATTTTCGAAAGGTATTTGAACTTTGGCTTTCCGATGACTACTACTCTGTTGTTCAACAAAAGTTTATCAGGTTCCCAGAACGTCTTTTTCCTCTAGACATTCCTTTTTCTCTTCTTCAGACACATATAAAAAAGCTAATGGTTAAATGGGTTGAATGCAGGCACTTCTTCATGTCATTCTCTTCATCTTCACAATGAGGAGTGAGATACGTTTTGCCTTGTTAATTAGGAGTTTTAGGACTTGTTTTAATTACTTTTCCATATTTTTGTGAGCTAGAAACAGATCACTTCACATTGAATAGATTTGTTTTACATACCTTCCATAATGCTCGAACAGGAAAGCCTTTTTGTATGGTTATGTCTGAATAAACAGCATTGATTAGCTTCTATAATTGTTCTACTTTCTCTTTCTGAGAATTGGAAGGTGTTAATAATGTTCTTTGTTTTTTCAACACAAGTACTATTTAGCAGCTGATTTTCCGTTCCTTCAGGTAGCAGTCATTTCAAGGCTTTCTTTTCGCCCAGGAAAATTCCAGCTTCAACAAGTTCATTGTCTATTAAGGAGCAAATTGAAGCTGAAAGTAGAGTCGAGCATGTTGGATTACTCAATGCAGTTGAGGATTTGTATGAAGGAATTGTAATAGAAATGAAAGAACCTGTGGACTCTACAGAATTTATCCCTTCACTCAGAGCATCCATAGTAAAATGGAGGCAACAAGTAATGCTTCTTTAGTGTTCATTAGTCTTTTATGTTTTCCCTTTACTCTCACTTGACTCGATGATAATTTAATCTCCACTTGCATAACACACAGTATTTTTCATTTCGTGACACTCCTTTCAGGGGAAAAAGGGTGTATGGATCAAATTGCCTATTGGACTTGTCAGTCTTGTTGAACCTATAGTTCAGGTAATTAAGCACATCTTTACAGCAGCAACTAGTGCTTGTTCATAAACTTTAAAGTAATATTTTATGAGTTGTGTAGGAAGGATTTAGATATCATCATGCTGAACCAGACTACTTGATGCTGGTGTATTGGATTCCTGATACTCCTGATACTCTTCCAGAAAATGCTTCGCATCGTGTAGGGGTTGGGGCTTTTGTATTGAATAGTAATGGAGAGGTATTCGATAATTATTTTCAATCTGTCCACCTTCTCTTTGGATAAGTTTTGATGGCATTGAATTCTATAATTTGTTTACGAGTAGGTTCTTGTAGTCAAGGAGAATAGTGGAGAATTTAAAGGCACAGGTGTATGGAAGCTACCTACCGGGGTGGTTAATGAGGTGAGCAGGATTGCAAGCATTTCCATTCCCTGCAGGCTGTAGTGTTGTCTTTTACAATGCTCTACCTCGTAAATTAAAAATTTCCATCCACAGGGTGAGGATATTCCTTCAGCTTCAATTCGAGAAGTTAAGGAAGAGACAGGAGTAAGTAATCAATCTGCACTCTTTTAGACTTAAAAATGGGAGCAACATGGTGAAATATCTTTAGCTTCTTATTTTCCTTTCTAAATCTAAGGTCTTTGGTTTTCATCCTGTATCAGATTGACACAGAATTTATGGAAGTTCTAGCATTCAGGTGAGATGTCTGCTTTGTAATGAATAGACTAGTTCATCATGCATAAATTGTTTCCAGGCATTGGTGCTATACAAGGAATACAGATAGTCTTCCATGTGCATCATTCGACAGGAGAATTCCATTCTTTCTCAGCATAATCCCTCTTTTTTTCCCACTTAAATTCCGTACCTTCACAATTTCATCTCTGTTGTCCGCTCGCAGACAAAGCCACCGATCATTCTTTAGCAAATCAGATCTATTTTTCATTTGCATGCTAAGGCCACGCTCTTTTGACATCCAGAAGCAAGATTTAGAGCTCGAGGCAGCTCAGGTATTTTACTCTGGTAGTTACTTGATTGTATGTAAAAAAAATGATCCTCTGGGTTAGGTCATGCCTAGATTCAATAGTTTCTCGGTGCCCACCTTAGTTTTGTTTCATTTTGCTTTTCTCAATTGTATTTTTCTCTCAGTGGATGCCAATTGAAGACTATGTGAACCAACCTTATAACAAAGAACATCAGCTCTTCAAATATGTTGCCGAAATATGCAAAACTAAAGCCAAGATGGACTACAGTGGGTTTTCTGCAATGCCTGTAGGCCCAGATTCTGGTAAAGAAACCTACTTGTTCTTCAACAACAGGGATTTCAACTAAGCTTCTGCGAAAGAGATCCACGGATTGTTACAGAACTGTCGCTTACAAACTGTAGAACTCTTTAGTTTTTCCTGTCTACCTTCTCTTGTAGTTGTGCTAAATGTCTATACATAGACAACTCTCACACAAATGGAAAGCCAAAGAAAAATGGAATAATTCTTCGTTTATGAACATGCTTCACAGCAATCAAAGCCTGATGGTGATAACTGTTGAGTTTGTTGCTTCAAGTTGCTGCTGCTACTCTATTTTAGTTACGATTTTTTATGCTTTAATAAATGATTGTCCTAGTCTTTAGGAATTAGTTGATCTGTTAAGTTGTTAACAGATCATGGCACGTTAAGCTGCTATAAGTTAGCATTTCTGTTGCTTTTATTTCAATAAATATGTAAACGATTGCTGTGAAACATCAAGCAATTCTGTATTCAATCCTTTTCTTAATAATACTGCAGCATCAATAATATTGCAGTTTTCTACAATTCTCCTCTATTTTCTTTTCTTACATAATACTCAAACACGTAAACACTTTCAATTGATATTAGAGCAATTATTTCTTGAAGGGACCTGTAATGGAGGCTGAATCAAGTTTTTCTCACATATCCTCTCCTATCTTTGACGACGAGAACTATCAACTTTGGGCAGTCAAAATGGAGACCTATTTGGATGCCTTGGATCTTTGGGAAGCTGTTGAAGACGATTATGAAGTTCATCCGCTGCCTACTAATCCAACAGTAGCTCAGATCAAAAATCACAAAGAAAGAAAAACAAGGAAATCAAAAGCAAAAGCTTGTCTTTTTGCTGCTGTTTCCACAACAATCTTCACCACGATTATGTCTCTTAAATCAGCGAAAGATGTTTGGGATTATTTGAAGAAGGAATATGCAGGAGATGAAAGAATTCGTGGCATGCAAAGTTTGAACCTGATAAGAGAGTTTGAACTGCAATGAATGAAGGATTCTGAGACTATAAAGGAGTACTTAGACAGATTGCTTGGGATTGTCAACAAGGTAAGGTTACTTGGCACAGATTTCTCTGATTGCAGAATTGTTGAGAAAATTCTTGTAACAGTGCCTGAGAGATATGAAGCATCCATAACCACCTTGGAGAATACAAAAGATTTGTCCAAGATAATCTTGGCAAAGCTGATAAATGCCTTGCAGGCTCAAGAGCAACGCAGGCTTATGAGGCAGGATCGTATTTTTGAAGGAGCCTTGCCAGCCAAGCATCAAGAGTATGGCAAGAAGAAATATTTCAAGAAATATCAACTTTCAAGCAATGAAAACACTGCCAGCAACATAAATCAAAGCAAGGGTAGAAATTACAAAAGAAGCTATCCATCTTGTCAGCACTGTGGAAGAACAGGTCATCCACCATTCAAATGCTGGAAGAGGCCAGATGCAAAGTGCAACAAGTGTAATCAACTTGGGCATGCAGCTGTAATCTGCAAAAACAAGTTTCAGATACGAGAAGCAGATGCTCAAGTTGCTGATCAAGATGATGAAGATCAGATGTTTGTGGCAACCTGTTTTTCAACCAGGAGCTCATCAGAATGTTGCCTGATCGACAGTGGTTGTACAAACCATATGACATTTGACATAACTCTTTTCAAGGACTTGCAGTCGACTGAAATTTCAAAAGTTCAAATAGGGAATTGTGACTACATTTCAGCAAAAGGAAAAGGAACCATTGCAATTGCAACAAACTCAGGTACAAAAACCATTTCAGATGTTCTTTATATACCTGATATTGATCAAAATTTGCTGAGTGTGGGTCAGCTAATAGAAAAGGGATTCAAAGTGACGTTTGAAGATCAATGCTGCCTCATCTATGATGTTGCTGGACATAAAATTTTACAAATCAAAATGAGAGGTAAAAGCTTCTCGTTTTTTCCAACTAAGAAGGAGCATACAGCATATTCCACAAATATTAGCATGACTGAAATCTGGCACAAGAGACTTGGGCACTGTCATGTTCAATGAATGTTGAAAATGAAGAAGAATGAAGTGATAAGAGGTCTACCAGTTCTTGCTGATCAAATACCAAATTGTCATGCATGTCAATTTGGTAAACAAAAAAGACTGCCATTTCCTAAATCTACTTGGAAGGCCTCATTAAAGCTACAACTGATTCACATGAATGTAGCAGGACCTCAAAGAACACCATCATTGAAAGGTAGTCTCTATATTGTCTTCATTGATGATTTTTCAAGAATGTGCTGGATTTTTTTCTTGAAGTTCAAATTAGAGTAGCTGGAGTCTTTTGGAAGTTCAAGAAAATAGTGGAAAATCAAAGTGGCTGCAAAATACAAAGTATAAGGTCAGATAATGGAAAGGAGTACACATTAGCAGAATTTAATTTGGTTTGTAAAGAAGCTGGGATTGAACATCAGCTCACTGCTCCCTACATTCTAGAACAAAACGGTGTTAGTGAAAGAAGAAACAGATATGTAATGGAGATGGCTAGATGTATGTTGCTTGAGAAGGAGTTGCCTAAGGAGTTTTGGGCAGAGGCAGCAAATACAACAGTCTTTCTTCAAAATCGACTTCCAGCAAAGTTTTTGGAAGACAAAACACCATTTGAAGTCTGATATGGATATAAACCTTCACTAAACTTTCTTAAAGTGTTTGGCAGTGTGTGTTTTGTCTATATTCCACAGGTCAAGCGTGACAAAATTGACAAGAAAGCAGTTCCAGGTATATTTTTGGGATACAGTTCTGTCTCCAAAGCTTACAAAGTGTATCATCCTCAAACAAAAAAAATTACGATCACAAGGGATGTACAATTCAATAAAGATGAGCAATGAGACTGGAAGAACTTTCAGTAGAGCACTATTTATGAGGATCAAACAATACCTCAGTGGCAGAATGAACAAGAAGATGAACCTCCAATCAGAGGTACAAAGTTACTTTCAGACATCTATCAAAGATGTAATGTTGCAATATATGAACCTGCTGGATATGAAGAAGCTCTCAAAGACTTCAAATGGAAGAAAACAATGGAGGAGGAGATGTCAATGATTCAGAAAAATAAAACCTGGGATTTAGTTGATAGACCTGAAGGCAGAAAAGTCATTGGAGAAAAGTGGATTTTCAAAACAAAGTTTAATGCAGACAACTCTATCAACAAATACAAGGCCAGACTTGTAGTTAAAGGGTATGCTTAAATTTTCGATGTTGATTACTCTGACACTTTTGCTCCTGTTGCTAGATTGGACACAATTAGATTGCTACTAGTAATTGCAGCACAAAAAGGGTGGAAAGTGTTCCAATTAGATGTCAAATCAACATTTTTAAATGGTGTATTACAGGAAGAAATATATGTGAAGCAGCCAGATGGGTTTGCGATTCAAGGTGAAGAGGATAAAGTATATCTGCTACAAAAAGCTCTCTACGAGCTTAAGCAAGCTCCTAGAGCTTGGTACAGCAGGATTGATGATCATTTGCTGAACTTAGGCTTTGTCAAAAGCTTATCTAAGGCCACTCTTTATATCAGACTGAAGGATGATGACATTCTTATAATGTCTTTGTATGTTGATGATCTCTTGATAACAGGAAGTAATGAACTGCAAATTGAAGAGTTTAAACAAGAGATGATGCGTGTGTTTGAAATGACCAATCTTGGTCTTATGACTTATTTTCTTGGAATGGAGGTCAAGCAAAGCAAAAATGAAGTTTTCATCTGCCAAAAGAATATGCAAAGGAAATACTGAAGAAATTTCAGATGGAGGAATGCAAAGCAACCAGCACACCCATGAATCAAAAAGAAAAGCTGTGCAAGGATGACGGTGCTCATAAAATTGATGAGGGTTATTTCAGAAGCATAATTGGTTGCTTAATGTATCTTACTACAACAAGGCCTGCCATTTTGTTTGATGTAAGTCTCTTATCTCGTTTTATGCATAGAGCTAGTGAATTACATTTAAGAGCTGCAAAAAGAATATTGAGGTATGTAAGAGGGACTGTAAGTTTTGGTGTAAAGTATGAGAAGTGCAAAAGTTTTAAACTGCATGGATTCTCAGACAGTGACTGGGCTGTAACTATTGAAGATATGAAGAGCACTTCTAGGTATTGCTTTACCCTTGGCTCATGAGTTTTCTCATGGTGCTCAAAGAAGCAGGAGATTGTAGCACAATCTACTGCAGAAGCTGAATTTATTGAAGCCTTAGTAGCAGTAAATCAAGCATTGTGGCTCCAGAAAATACTACGTGATTTGCACATGGAGGAAGAAGAACCAACAGAGATTTCAGTTGATAATCAAGCTGCAATTGCAATCTCTCATAATCCAATATTTCATGGGAAGACCAAGAATTTTAACATCAAGCTTTATTTTTTGCGTGAAGTGCAAAAAAATGGTGATGTTAAGTTAATTTATTGCAAATCTATAGATCAACTTTCTGATTTATTCACCAAACCACTTCCAGTAAGCAGGTTTGAGTTTCTAAAGACAAGGTTAGGAGTATGCAGCCCTTAAAGCAAGGAGGAGTGTTGAGCTTGTTGCTTCAAGTTGCTGCTGCTACTCTGTTTCAGTTACGATTTTTTATGCTTTAATAAATGATTGTCCTAGTCTTTAGGAATCAGTTGATCTGTTAAGTGGTTAACAGATCATGGCACGTTAAGCTGCTATAAGTTAGTATTTCTGTTGCTTTTATTTCAATAAATATGTAAACGATTGCTGTGAAACATCAAGCAATTCTGTATTCAATCCTTTTCTTAATAATACCGCAGCATCAATAATATTACAGTTTTTTACAATTCTCTTCTATTTTCTTTTCTTACATAATACTCAAACACGTAAACACTTTCAATAACGATGAATATGTGACGATTAATGCTACATGTATTTTATCTGTCTAATCAATTAAACTTCCTCAAAATTCGTTGTTATATTCATCTTTATCTATGAATATGACCTTTTCTCAGGATTTTTGGGATTGAAGACATCGAATGAAAAGTTGCTAAATGATGAGCGAACTTCACATCTTCTACTCCATAAAACCGGCCAAGACTCTTTAACTGTACTCAAGAAAAGAATGTCTTGCTATTGCGAACACATTTTCACAAAACAATATATTAAAAAGCAAGTTTTAATGGCAAGGTATTAAAAAGACATAACAAATAGCATTGAGAGAATTAAATAAAAAAAATATTAAAATAATAAAAAATAAATACTTCATATGCTTTTAGAAAATTATGTATATTAGGTTTATATTTACCTATTAAGAAATTAATTGCTAATATTATCATGGAAGAAGCTAATATTATTCTAAAATAATGGCATAATTAGATACTTATTTAAACATCATTTACATAATTTTATTTAAAATTACTTGAATTAAAAAAAATGAGAAAAAAACCGAAAAGTCAAGCATGCTTGCGCTAGAAATAAATATCTACCCCAACATAAAAACCTAGGAATACACGCTTTTTCTTTCTTTCTTTAAAGGGTGGATATCATCCACCCTAATTGTTTTTTTGTTTAATTTGGTGAATGACGCACCTAGCCAAATGATGCATCGGTTGTCAACCTTCTTCTTCAATCATTGAAGGTGTCTCTAGTGATTAGAAAATCAGGATCTAAATTTTTGGATCTTAAAAACCTAGATTTTCAATGATTGTTTCATGCAATATTATAGAAAACTTATCATATACATAGTATAATTACCATACGCAGTTTTTTCCACCATTATTATTGTACACAAACCTAAACATATATATATATATATATATATATACAAAGGATGGTTGCTGATCATACTATGCAACCATTATTATTTCATACAGTTATATCGTTTCTTCTATTCCCTAACTTGGTATCAGAGCAGACTTGGTATTCCTCCTCATCTTAGACTCTATAAGCACCTAATATATGGACTCTCACATGGTTGCACCGTTTCTCTCTTCTGTTGCACCGGGTCTCTCTTTTGTTGCAACAATCCTTTCCTCTGGTGGTGTCTCTTCTGCCGCAACAATATCGGCTGTTGTTGCTATTTCTTCTTCTGGTAATGAATCACTCTCCTTTGACGTTCATTTTTCTGTTGCAACCATCAATAACACCTCGGCTATTGTCTTCCCACACGTCTACTCTGCTGCAATGGTTCCTTCCTTTGATTTCACAGAGTAGCCAGACCCTCTCACATGATTGTTCCTCTTTCAAACACTCAACAAGTAATCTCTTTAAAACTATCAAACACAAATTTCTTATACTGGAGGATGCAGATGAAACCTTGCTTGTTAGGCCAAAGTGTGTACTCCTATGTTGATGGCTCTTTCTTATGCCCTCCTGCATATATATCATTTGTTGATATGACTTTGTTCAATCTTAATATCCGTCATGTTTGTCATAAAAGCAACAAGATCAATTGATTATGAGTGTCATTATGTCATCTCTGTCTACTGAAGTGCTACATATTATTGTTAATTGCCAGACATCCCATGGTCTATGGACAACTCTTGAAACTACTCTTGCTTCACCAAACTCACGAATAATACAATGGCTCCTTCTAAGACTCGAGGCAGAATGATAGCACTATTAATGCTTATTTATAGCAAGCCAATATGTTATTGATGAGTTTGTTGCTGCCAACAGGCTGCTGTCCATGGAAGATTTTAACTTCCATGTATTTCATGGATTGAGAGGAGAATTTTAGGATCTAGTAACCACCCTCTCCACCAGAGCAGAACCTATTTCATACACTAATCTTCACAGCCATCTTCTCACACTTAAGTTTCTGCACAATGCTTCTCTTTAACCCGTCATGACAGCACCATTGCTGCCAACACCATCTCAGCTTGCCTCTCACAGTGTCAGTCATGGTCTTCAGGTAACAATTATAATCAAAATTATGGTCGTAGGGGTCGTTTCTAGAGGATGGAAGACTCATAACCATGTTTATCTCAATCATGGAACTAATAGGTATAACTTTGGTCAGAATATTAACAGTAATGGTTTTAGGTCTGGACAATTTGTTGGACAAAATTTTAGGCAACAAGGCAATTGTTTTAGGGGTTCCGGTCAATGGTCCAATTCACGGAAAATAAAATGTCAGCTCTGCTATAGTTTTGGGCATTCAGCACAGCAATGCCCCCAACTATCCACTCATAATATGCAAGCTAATGCTCATTTGATGTGTAATACTCAATCTCAGAGTACTCATATTACTTTGTTTCCTGATACAAGTGCTAATCAGCATGTGACACCCGCCAATAGAGATATGGTCTTTACATTACGTTCGAATCCTTTGCCACCTCATTGCCTCAAGCTTTCTTGACTGCATGTCGATCCACTTCTGCTGATGTTTGGCACCGCTGACTTAGGCATCCTAGTTCACGTATTTTAAGTTTCTTGGTATCAAATAAAAAAGTGTCATGTATGTCAAAATAATTTCATTTTGACTATCAGGCTTGTCCATTAGGAAAATCATTGCATTTGTCTTTAAGAACTATGGGTCACAAAACGTTGGCTCCTCTTGAATTAATTTTTAGTGATGTTTGGGGACCTTCCCCTATGTTGTCTTTAGATGGTTTTCGATATTTTGTTATATTTTTTAACACTTATACGAAGTATATTTAGTTCTTTCCTTTAGTTGTCAAATCTGATGTTTTCATTATTTTTCATCAATTTCAAACTCAAGTTGAGCGTTAGTTCTCTTTAAAAATTAAATCTGTTCAAACAAACTAGGGTGACAAGTATCGCAAATTAAATACATTTTTCAAATCTATTGGCATTCATCATTGTTTGACCTGCCTATATACTTATGAATAGAATGACATGGTTGAACGTCGACACCGACATATTATTGAAACTGGCCTTACGCTTCTGGGTCAATGTAAAGCCCCTTTAAAATTCTGGTGCTATGCATTTGAAACTTCTGTTTATTTAATAAATCGTATGCCAACCTCTATTCTTAATCAAGTCACATTTTGAATGTATTTTTCGGTTGACTCCTGACTATAGTTTTGTTTTGCATTTTTGGGTGTCTTTGGTTCCTTTTTCTTTCCCTGTATAATGCTCATAAACTCGATTTTTGTTCCTCTACTTGTGTCTTTCTTGGTTACAACACCTCTCACCTAGGTTATTGTTGTCTCAATTTATCTTCCCATCGTATCTATATGGCCCGACATGTTCGATTCCACAAACACACTTTCCTTCTAGCAACTTTTGAACAGAATAACTCTCCTCCACAATCAGACATCAGAACATGTCTACCTCAACTATTCCTCATATTCCATGTGTCCTTTTTTCATTTATCATCGTTTCCTGCCTCTGTTTCCCCTGCCTAACCTGCCTCCATTGCACCAGCCTTATTTTCCCTTGTTTTGAACCCCCTCATGAGCGCTAGTCCGCTCCTTTTATCTCCACATGCATATATTTTTGTTGATCAGTGTCCAGGTACAAGTTTGGCTCCAGCGTCTCATCATGCTTCACCACAATCATTAGCATTGTAATGGACTGGTTTCGTGTTGGCTCGCCCACTGTTAGACACTTCTTCTCGGCTTGGTTCTGACTTGGCCACCTCACCAACATGTCTCCCTAATGTTTCTCCTCCTGCTTTGAATTTAGTCACTGATCTCTTGCATTTTGATCTTCAGCAGGTCTTAGACAGTGGTACTCCAACATCTCTTCCTCTAGTTCCTCGCCAGCACACCACTGTTCTTAGGCAATGGAAGACTAGGACGGCTAACCTCAGTGTCACCTCTGCTCCGGGGCATTCATTTTCCCTTACATACGAACATTTCACCTTCTAGAAGGCACATCGCTCATTGTCCTAGCAACACGCTATGCAAGAGTAAATCCAGGCTTTGTATGATAATGGTACATGGACCCTAGTCCCTTACCAGCCCTCTATGAACTTGGTTAGAAGTTGATGGGTTTATAAGATCAAACGACGTGCCAATGGTAGTGTTGAAAAATACAAAGCCCAGTTGGTGGCTCGAGGGTTCACTCAGCAAGAAGGGATTGATTATTTTGAGACATTTAGTCCTATAATCAAGCTTACCACCATCCAGCTAGTACTCATAATCGTTGTCTCGAATGGTTGGTCGATCCATTAGTTGGATGTTCACAATGCTTTCCTTAATGACATCCTTCAGGAAGAGGTATACATGGACCAACCCTCTTGTTTTGTTCACTCTGCTTTTGCTACTCATGTATGTCATCTTTATAAATTATTATATGGTCTTAAGCAAGCACCTCGGGCTTGGTACAAACGATTAAATGACTTTCTACTCTCCATTGGTTTCCAAGCATCCAAAGCTGACGCCTCTCTCTTCATCCTCTTTTTTGGTGGTGCTCTATTCCATTTACTTGTGTATGCTAATGATATTCTGTTGACTGGGAGTAACTCTGACTTACTCCACCGATTGATTACTTTATTGAGCTCAGAATTCAAGCTTTGGGATTCAGGTACTTGTGCACTACTTCTTGGGCATTGAAGTAAAAACCACCTCTATGGGCATTCTACTAAGTCAACATAAATATGTTAATGATATCATTCGACAAGCAGATATGTCATCCTATAAATCGGTTGACACTCTTTCATCCCCTTCTTCTGCATTGACCATCCTGTCAGGTGCTTCGTACTCTGATTCCACCAAGTATAGATAAATTATTGGTGCTTTGTAGTATCTTAATTTTACTAGACCTGATATCTGCTATGTTGTCAATAAGGTGAGTCAATTCATGCATGCTTCCACTAAGGACCACTAGGCAGCTGTTAAATGTATTTTACGGTATCTTCAGGCTACGACATCTTATGGTTTACATGTTACTCGAGGGTCTTCCATGTCCCTTAATGGATTTACTGATGTAGATTGGGTTGGCAGTGTTGATAATAAAAAATCTACTAGTGGTTATTTGGTGTATCTCGATAATACTTTTGTCTCTTGGAAATTCGGGAAGCAACGTACTGTTGTTAGATCCTCTATAAAAGCCGAATACAAGGCTTTAGCTGATGACACTGCTAAAATCTTATGGCTTTGTTCGTTACTGTCAGAACTTCGTCTTCCCTCTCCACCTATGACTACCTTGTGGTGCGATTATTTAAAGGCAACGTTTTTGTCAGTAAATCTTGTCTTTCATGCTCGTACTGAACATGTTGAGGTTGACTACCATTTTGTTTGTGATCGAGTTGCCAAGAAGAAGATTCAAGTTCGGTACATCTCTTCGAATGATCAGTTAGCTGATGTCCTTACCAAACCGCTACCGTCTGCACCTTTTGCTCAATTTCGATCCAAGTTTCAAGTGGAATCTCCCTTTTCAGCTTGAGGGGGCATATTACGGAAAACTTATCATATACATAGTGTAATTATCATGTGCAGTGTTTTCCACCATTACTATTGTGCTCAACCCTAAACACACACAAACACACACACACACACAATTCGAGAGGAATCTCCCTCTTCAGCTTGAGGGGGCATATTACAGAAAACTTATCATATACATGGTGTAATTATCATGTGCAGTGTTTTCCACCATTACTATTGTACTCAACCCTAAACACACACACACACACACACACACACACACACACAAAGGATGGCTATTGCTACTCATATTATTCAACCATTACTATTTCATACAGTTATATTGTTTATTCTATTCCCTAACTTGCAAAAAACATGAAAACAAAATCTCAAGAACAACTAAGGCCCTTTTTCTAACAATCAAACACATTGTATTCAGCATGAAAATGCAAAATCAAACCAAATAGAAAAAAATATTATCGATTTCGATCTACTTTTCATGGCATCAATGAATTTGGGAACCACCTCCATTGAATTCTTTTTCAGAGATGAATCCATAGACATTGAAATCAAAGTATTTGGTTTATCTCTCTTTAATTTTTGCTAGTGACTTTCTTCTCTTTTCTCAAAATCCAAGGATTGTAACGTAAAACAAATGAAGTTTAGACTAAAACATAAAATAAAAAAAAATAAAAGGGATCAAATATAAGAAAAAGTTAAAATTGAGGGACCAAAGGTTAGATATATGTGCCTATTAAATAATAAATGTGCCTATTAAATAATAAACATGGAAAAAAGGTTTTCAATTGCTGTCATTGTCAAATTTGGTCCATGTTTTTTTTTTAATTTCATCATTTTTGAAAATTTTAAACATTTTCATGTAAAATCAACATGTCACAAAATTCTGAAAAAAATTATAATAGCTTAAACATATGTAAAAATGAAATCTATAGTGAACTGAAAAATTTAATACAATGAAAAAAGAACTTTGGGGTGTCAAAATAAAAAAATCTACAACTTGAAGATAAAAGTAAAATAAAATCTAAGGGACCAATAATGAACTCAGGCAATGCTATATCTAGTGTATAAATTGAATTGTAAGGGAATGAGTAGTGGTGCTATAGTAAAACAAAAGCCTCTTTCAGTTTCTTCATTGACTAGTGGTAAGTAAGACTTGTAATAAGAAAAGAGCAAGAATTAAAATTTAAACAATAAGATATAAAAAAGCTACATGTCTGGATGAGATCCATCTCTTTTGCGTATTTATTTTATTTTATTGGATAATGAATAATATTTTTGGACTAATTTGTACATCAATCAATATTATTATTTTATTGGATAATAAGTAATATTTTCTTAACTACCTTTTTTGAGATTTCATGTATATTATATAGGGATTGTATAGTTATGACTACATCTTTAGCTTCCAAATTTAAAGAAAATTTCTTGATAATTATTTTTTATATTTTCTATATAATTAGTTTCTAAGTTAGCTTAATTAGTATTGTATACATAGTGTACCTTTCCCACTCTCTTAATAAAAAAAAATCAAAGAGTATTTTTTTCATATTTGTAAACATGGTATTAGATAAATCGACTGTTAAAGTTTGACATAACCATTTAGAATATTGACATTAAATCAAAGTAATACAATTTTCATCGCTTAATAGTACAACCAATTGTTTGACTTGAATGGATTTCTTTAAAAAAAAATATTTAGTTTAGAAAATTACCACACAAGATAAAGTTGAGGTTATTTTAGAAACTAATAAAGAGTTATAATTTTATGATGGAACAATTATAACAAAATCTAATTTCAAAGTATAAGTAAGGGTCAAAGATTTTTCCCCAATAACCGAGCTCAAAGTATCATTGATAATAAAAATAAATTTTTATAAGGACAAATTAAGAGATGAGACATGTTTAAAATCAAACTTCATATGTTTTGTAGCACCATAATAAATTATTCATGCAGTAATAGAAATATATGCATAAATATTTAAAACTTTACCATTATTATTTTCAATCACTACCAATGCTAAGGATTTTTCAACAACATTAGCCTCATATATATTAAGTGACTAATCAATTCTTGAATTCTACTAGATATAAAAATTAATCACATTTCATCTTATAATAAAAACACATGGAAGACTTCTTAGTTGTAAATGACATAATGAGATGATTATCAATCATAATCAATAGCATTACAAAATGCATGTTATCTCAACATGCACACCTTCTAACTATGCCTTTCAGATATCATGCACTCTAATGGGAGATCCATACAGACTTCTTTGGATAATTCTTTTAAGTTTTTTGAAAAAAAACATAAACACAATAGAAACAATAATTTAAAATTTTTTTAGGAGTCCCAATGATCTCGTTAGACAATCTAGTGTCATTTAGGGTTTATGCAAAGATTACTTGAAAAAAAATTCTTTTTTATGAGGTTTAATCAACTTTTTCAGGCTAGGTTGTTGCAAGACACAAACCTTCTAATTATTCAGCATCTAACAATAATCTACACGAACCATCAGATTAGAAATCTTTTAAAACCCTTCTAGAAGAGACGGTTTGCTACGCCTTGAGTGTTAACTCTTTCTTTTCTCTACTTTGCCTATTTTTATAGGGTATCTAATGTATGTAAAGTATGTAGAGAAAAATATAAGGTATAATATTATATTTATAGAAAACGTTCATAACCTTGTTAATGGTAAAATATCATTTTGGCTATTGAAAATTATCATATATATTATTTCATAATAGTTTTAGAAATTTATACAATCATGATCCCTACTTGATTTTTCTATATCTAGAATAGTAATTCTTATATAAATTATATTCTAGTCCTTAATTTTTATAGCATATTTACAATGAAGTTTCACTTGATTAATCATCCAAATTTAATTTCTTAGCAATGACTCTAAATGTGTGTGACCTATTAGGTTCCTAGTATGTTAGACCAAATATAAATCATAATTATAAATAAAATAGGATTAAATAAATTAAAAAATTTAAATTATTATTAACTCAACAAATTTATTGATTTATATTTAGATATCAAGTATATTGTCTAACAACATGTCATGATTTCCTAAGTATTAGAAAGGTTATAAGTAGTTTGACTTAACTTTTTTATAATAAGTTTCTAAGTGTAATTATTATTCATTCATCAAGAATATTTTGATTTGAGTATTTGAGCATGAAGTGTGTTTACTTTTTTTAAATCATGTTTATTTTAAACAGCATAATCATTGGTTCTTTGAATAATATTTGAAATAATTTTTAAATCTTATTCCACCTTGTACAAGGATTTTAAAATTAATACTATTTGAGATCATGTGAAATATTTTTTCTAATTTATCTAAGGTAATAAATCCTCTCTTAATCACTCAAATACATTCATATAATTTATGTTATATCCAATATATGCTCATTTTTTACCCTTGATTAAATGTAATTAGGATAAAAAACATAGCATTTTCTATATAAAAATGACTTGGTAATCTCAAGTCTAAAGATCATTTGCATCATTGTCATATGAGTCTTTTCATAGACACAAATGATCTCTCCAAATAAATCTTCATGTGGGTTAGTTTAGTGTACATATCATTTGAAAAACACCTATATATTAATTCTAGGTATCTCTTATACCTCAACTTATGAAAACTATTTTTTTTCATAAAGAAAATAACATAATATATATCGATCTTAATAACTCTAATTAATGTCCAATTTTAATAGAGCATTAACCATAAACATTGAGGACTAATTCTTTGATGCAATAAGAATCCTTATAATTATAACTGCTTTATAATTTTCTTTGCAAAACATTTTGTTCCGAACTTTATCTTTACTCTAAACTCATTAATCAAACATAAATGAATATTAAAAATAAAAAATATCTTTATCAATGATAACTATGTTTTGCATGAATAAAGTTAGTGTCATCTGTAACTAACAAATTGGTACTCGTCATGTAGAAAGGTGTTCTTCACATCAAATTATTATAATGTCCTACCTATGTTCATATCTAAAGACAATAAGACTCAAAATGTATTGATTTTGGCTACAAATACAAATGTCTATATATAAACAGACTATAGATTTGACCGTAACCTTTCATCATTAGTTACAATAAGTTTTAATTGTGCCATCAACTTTGTTATTTACTTTGTAAATTCATCGGTATTCAAATTATTTATTTTTTGGTCCATGATCAATAAGTTCCCATGTTTTTTTTTCTTGCAAGAATTTCATCTCCTCGTTCATAGTTGTTTTCCACATTAGGTCAACTAAGGTTGTTTATATATATATATATATATATATATATATATATATGATAGATTTGATATTGATAAATGATGGTTAAACATATATTGACTCTTGAAATATTTTACTATATTAGAAAGTTTAGGTTCATATATAGGTTTAGAAAGATCTTTGGTGTGATTATGTGGTAATTTCTAAATAAGTCACACACTAATTTAAGAAAATACTATCTAATCAATTAGTTTGGTATATCAATTATGATAGATTCTAACTTAAAAAATACATTTGTTAGAGTTACATCTTCAGCTTCTAGGTGTTCATTACCACTTTGACTAAATCTAATTCACTTTCCCCTTGATTGTTTGGTCTAGCATGTAAATCATCACTACTAGAATTTAAATTTATATCAAGAAAATCATAATCTAGAATCTGAATTTCCTTATGATACTCCCTTTAAAGTTCAAGCTTAAAGAAAAAAAAAATACATGGTGTCTTCATGAAAAACAACACTCCTTGTGATAAAAAAATTTTATCAAATTGAAGGATAATAACATTAGTGCAACTTTTTATGATTGACATACCTAAGAAAAAACCATCACAACACTTGAGTAGTCAACTTGTTGTGCTGGTGTTTATGAAGGTATACAAATGAGACACAATAAAAAGATATAGGGTGGCAAATGTTAAACTATTAGGGCACAAATTGTGTTAACGAGAGAGTGGAATGGTTTCCAACAATCAATAGAACTGAAAGGTTCTTTATTGATTAAATATATTGTTGATGCTTTTAGTTAGAGTTAATTGAAACAAATTATGATGGCTCTTTTCTAGTTTACAAACATCACATTAGAAACTATATATCTTCCTTTTCTTTTTCTTTTTTAAATAAAATACAAAATATGTTAATAGATAACCAAAAAAATTAATCATGCCTTAGATGTCGATATTCATGATTTAGTGTCGAGTCAATTAGAAAATTACCACATTAAGGTATTTTAATCCCATATATAAATCAAAATTTCTAGTAAAGTCAAATATCTTATAAGTCACTGTGTGCCTAGCCATCATTTATTATAATCAAAGTTGTTATTTATATATCAAATATCTATTATATCTATTACTAATAGTATGTATAAAGCCTTAACTACCCTAAGGTGTAAAGCATCTATGGATAAAAAGATGAAGTCCTTGCATAAAAATATAATATGGGAACTTGTCAATCCTCTATCATGAAAGAATTTAGATTGGTATTGATGGATTTACATAGTAAAATACAAGATTAATAGCATAATTAAATGCTTTAAAACAAGACATGATACAAAAAGGTTATACTTAAATCTATGAGATTGATTACATCGATTAAACTAACGTGGTTCAAGCATTATTATATCTAGCTATGAATTTAGTTGGTAATTATAACAATTTGATGTGAATAACATCTTTCTACATGGTGAATTATATGAAGAAGTCTATATGAATCTCCTACCAGGGTGCATGATACTTAAAAGGCATAATCAAAGGGTGAAAACATTATTGTATGGATTGAAATAATCTTTGAGAGCATGGTTAAAAAGGTTCACAAAATATATGATAGCTTTTGGCTATTATATGAACAATTCAAATCACATATTATTTCTGAAACAATAACATAGTAAGATTATTTCACTTATTATATATATATATAAATGGTATGGTATGATGAATATAAAAAAGATGATCTTGAAGTAAGGAAGCTCAATAAGATTACTTGGCTAGAGAATTTGAAATAAAAAACCTAGTCTTTTGAAATATTTTTTTTAGAATCGAAGTATTTCAATGTTAGAAAATAATATTTTAGTCATGGAGAAAATTATTGACCTTTAGATCACATATTAATATTTTATGTATCTTGATGATAACAATTAAATGAAAATAGACTAATAATATGCTTGGTTGAGAATAAATTTAAACAGGTTTATATGAATATCATCAATAAGCATGAATAATTAAATGAAAAAAATCAATCAATAAGTCCAAGATACTAAGTAAGTGCAGACTTAGTTCTTAA
>Ga0307514_10001698_pt1 | contig 25400 bp, 27 predicted proteins | sample 16_EM_MG_FD_203088 | JGI IMG/M metagenome (GOLD analysis project Ga0307514, IMG submission 203088) | Populus trichocarpa ectomycorrhiza microbial communities from riparian zone in the Pacific Northwest, United States - 16_EM | ecosystem: Host-associated > Plants > Roots > Unclassified | place... | reverse complement strand
GTATCCGGCCCATTGAACGAGATAATGAAGCTTCCGATAACGCCGTTTGGAGTCGAGGATGCGATCAACTTCCCATTCTTCCGAGTCGTCGACGATCATCGGGTGAGGTTCGCTCGATGGCTGGCCTCAGACTGGGGGTGTGTACCGATCGAGTTGTGACACATGGAAAACGTTGTGGTTCCGCATCGTCTTCGGCAGGTCTAATTTGTAAGCGTTCTTATTGATGACTTTACTCACAGTGTACGGTCCCGCGCGTTTGTAGTCGAGCTTCTTAGATGGCCTGGTTGTCCGGAAGTGTTTGGTCGAGAGCCACACTTTGTCTCCAACGTCAAACGTAATTTCCTTTCCACCGGCGTACTTCGTCTGTCGCTGCTGTGCTTCCAGTATGTTTTCACGGAGAGTCCGATGCGTCTCTGCCAATCCCTCGAGCGTATCGTCCGCCTGGTCCTCCGACTTCAGATGTGACGCTTTCGGTGCTTTGAACTGCATCTCAGGGTTATCGTGGAAAAGACTTATCACTTGGTTGCGGAGTGCTTCTGGCACGTATATTCTCCCCTCAAAGGTGAGAGCTCCTGCGCTGACTTTCCACTGCATGTCTGTGTCCTTATCTTTGGATCCGTCTTGTCCACCGATTTTATTCTTCATGTCAGTCGCTAGTGGGTCGGTATTCTGGGCTGCCTTAATCGCTGGTAGGAGATCACTGAATGGCTCAACGGTGGTGACCGCCAGGGTTGCCAAGAGTCGTGCAGTAGGTCTTTCGTAGCCTTCTTCGTAATCAGGTCGTCTTGATGGTCCGTCTGCAGGGTTCTTTTTTCCTTCCAAGTGTTGAATAACGAAGTCGTATGATGAAAGGATCTCAGCCCATCTCGCTTGTGTCCGGGAAAGCACTTTTGACGTTTGAAAATACTCGAGATTCTTGTGGTCGCACTGTATCAGGATCTTATGATTGGCTCCCTCGAGATAGTGTCGCCATTGCCTCAAGGTCTCCACGATGGCCAATAGCTCCCGATCGTACGTGTCATAGTTCTGTTCGGCAGGGGAGCATTTTCGCGAGTAGAAGTTGACCGGTCTGAGGATGCCGAAACCGTCGTACTGGTTGAGAATACCGGCGATTGCGAAGCTACTTGCGTCCGTCTGGAGGATGATAGGCTTTGCCGGGTCGAAATGCTGGTGGATCGGTGCTTCGGTAAATGCCTTCTTGAGCTTCCGGAATGCGAGCTCTGCCTTTCGGGTCCATTCCCATTTGCTTGTCGATTTCTTTAGTAAGTCGGAAATTGGTGCCGTTACTTTGGCGTATTTGCGGATGAATCGTCGGTAGAAGTTTGTGAAGCCTAGAAGCACTTGAACGTCTCGGATTGACTTGGGCGTAGGCCAGTCTTCGATGGTTGATATGCGGTCTGATTCCATGCCGATCCCGTCAGAGCTGATGATAAATTCGAGGAAGCCGATCTCCGAGGCTCCGAACTGGCACTTTTCGGCTTTGCAATAGAGGCCGAATTGGCGTAGTTGTTCTAGTACCTTTTTTACGTGATCCTCGTGCTCCTTCTCGTTGGTCGAGTAGATCAGTATGTCGTCTAGGTAGCATACGGCAAAGTCGTCAATGTAAGGTCGTAGGCAGTCGTCAATGTAGGCCTGGAATGTGGCTGGCGCGTTCGTTAATCCGAAAGGCATGACTCGGTATTCGAACTGGCCGTAGCGTGTCCGGAATGCGGTCTTATATTCGTCGCCTTCTTTGATTCGGATAAGGTGATAGGCGTTCCGGAGGTCCAGCTTGGTGAATATCCGCGCTCCACGCATTCGGTCGAGCATCTCCGAGATACGGGGGAGGGGGTACCGGTTCTTGACTGTCGCCGAATTGAGCGCCCGGTAGTCCACGCATAGCCGTAGGCCGCCGTCTTTTTTCTTCGCAAATAATATCGGTGCTGCTGCCGATGATGATGACCGCTGGATGAAACCGTTTGATAGGTTCGTCTCTATGTATGCCTTCAGAGTTCGGAGTTCGACTTCCGAGAGGTTGTAGATCCGTCCGTATGGTATCTTGAACCCCGGCTCCAGGTCAATTGCATGGTCAATTGGGCGGTGCGGTGCCAGTGTTTCAGCCTTTGTCTTGCTAAAGACATCCACGAATTCCGAGTACCTTGCTGGGATGAAGTTCCCGTCGTCTGTCGGTACTCTCCTGTCTGCTGCATCTGATCTGCGTTAGCTTGAGTATTCCAGAGCAAGGAAGTGAAGGAGAAGAAAGGAGTAATCCAGGAGGCCTTGTCGTTAACGGTTCGCCCACAAAGGAGCCAAGCCCTGCCGTCCAGTCACTCCCTTCGGGTCTCGGCGAGCCGGTAGCAGTCATTCAAGCGTCTCCTCGGAGGGGCTCTTCTGCCGCAACTAACGCCGCTGCTCCCTGCTCGTCGCGTCCAGCGCTTGGGTCTTATTACCTGGTGAATCCAAGGTGAGGTCTTCCAAAGCCGCTCCCAGCAGTCCTGTGCATTCCCCGATCCGTAGGGCAAATGCTGCGACGACCTCGTCGCTAGCTAGAAGGTCGTCGAATGCGGTTGCTCCGAGTGTCTGTATACTCGGACCGCGCCCCAGGAGCTTGTCATTTTCGGCTTCTGAGACCTTCGATGCCACTGCCGTAGTCATCGGTGTCATTTCCTCTACTCCACTCGCACTCGGTGATCGTAGGGCAGTCAATCGACGGTGAGCCCAGTCGATGTCAGGATTTCTTTTGTGAAACCATGGTAAGCCAAGTACTAGATCGTACGCGCGCATTGGTACGACTAGCACGTCTGATTCATTAACCGGTGCGAGATAGTCCAAATACTGGATTGTGATCCGCGTCTTCCGGCTGTCCTTCGCATGTTGCATCACTCCTCCGTCTAGGCTGAGGGTGGTGATGTGTGCCGCCTCATGTGATATCCCGAGTCGCTTGAGAAGCCTCGGTGCCATAAAGATGCTGGTTGCGCCGCAGTCGATAAGAGCCCGTACGCGTTGCATCTCGCCATTTCTGTCTCGTATTTGTACTTCGTGAATTATGTTTGCCGAATCCGGTATTTCGGTGCCGCATAGATATTGACTTAACATTCTTGCCCTCGGGCTCTCCAGGACGACTCTTGATTTTAGTGAAATCCGATGAGGTTGAACTTCGTCCAGAGTCGCCATTAGTGCCTGTGCCCCCAATTTCTCCATTCCCAGCTCCATCTCGTCAAACCTCCCCCGCCGCGCTAGATACCGGGAGAGGTATGCTAGTTTTTTGCTTGCTGAGTATCGAAGGATCATTGGCGCTTGATTTGCCGATTGCCGCCTTTGCCGTCTGTGTCTTTGCCTTTGCCATCTCCGCGGGCGAGACTATCTTGGTAGTTCGGTTTGGAGTATTTCGGGCATTGGAAGGCAATATGACCTTCGCCGCCGCACCGTAGGCATTTCCCGTTGGCCTTCCGCGATGCATAGACCTCCCCGGTTACCCATGGTGACGGAGGTAGATCTTTTCCGCCGCCGCCAGATGACTTATCGGGCTTGTCGGGCTTGGATGGGTTCTTAGGTACGTCCTTCGTTTCTGAGATTGATGGCCGGAAATTGCGCTTTTTCACGCCCGGACGAGACGACTCGCCCGGTGGCTTCTGTTGCTGTTTGTCGTACTTTTCCGGTTCAGTTTCAACATCAGCTGCTCGATCAAAAAGTTCGTCAATGGAATTGAACTTCCCATTCTCTTTGGTAAACGGTTTGAGTTTTGGTAGTAGGTCGGCCTTCAAGCCCGCCCAGACCATATCGTACAGCATCGGTTGGAACTGCACTTCATCCCACTCTGCTTCTCTCCAATTCCGCCGTAGTCGATTGGCGTATGCTCGTACGTTCTCGTCGGCGTTGTAGTAGCCCTGCGGGAAGTCGTAGAATGATTTCCTAGCCACGTTGAGTCTCCGGTCCTTATCGCCGTACATCTTCTGTATTTCCGCAACGAAAAGGTCAAGATTGTTGAGGCAGGGCGAGTTGTTCTTCTGTAGGTCTTGGCCCCAGGTAATTGGGTCGATCATAGTCGTCTTTTGCATGTCGCGATCGGTGTGGTAGGCCCAGCTTCCAAGGTGGTCTAGAGCATACTGAACCTTGTCCGTGTCGTCGTGAAAAAGGTGTTTATGGGTCCGGAAGTTCGATCGAAGTGAGCCGAGGTAGGTTTCCAATTCTCGGGCACCGCCGCAATAGCGTTTCGGCTGTGCCATCTTAAACTTGTCCTTCGCGTCTGAGGTCGATGATCCGCGTCGTTCTAGTAGTTCGGTGTTATGCTGGAAGAGGAATTCGATCATCTTTTGCTGTCGCTCCACCATCTCCTCCAGGTTGATCCTGGATGGTGCAGTTGGCTCGTCATTATCATGCGCAGACTCGTTAGGTTCTGGAGTGTCGTCGTCATGACCGCTGTCTTCGTCGGAAAGGGGGTCCTCATCGTCGTCGATGATTCTGTTCCCGCGATCGGAGTCTTCATCGATTTCCGCCTCCGCTAGAACTCTTGGAGTCACTGATCCAGGGGTGATCCGACTGGCGAGGCTCGGAGTATCGCGACCGATCGACGCGCGAATCGTCTCTGCGCTCCCACGCTCATTGGCACTGCGTAGAGGAAGTCTATTTGTCCGTTTGGGAGGCATTGAGTGGTCAATTGCTTAGATTTGTAGGTTGTGTGCGTGTTGCGACGCGTCTGAAAAAGGGGTAAAATTGAAAAACCGTGAGCGAAACGTATCCGGTGACTGAAAGACTGAGAATAGTGTAAGGGCACATATGCCCGCGTCCGGCTAAGTAAGAGAATACATTATACTTGTAGGGATACGGTTGCAGACGGTCAGAGTGATCGCACGTGTATGAGTATGTGGTAAGATTCTCGGTAAGGATCATAATCCTCACGAGCAGTCTATTTAAGGTTGTCGCTTACCCGGCCGCATGACGTGCCAGCGTAACAACCCTAGCCTCTAGTCTAAGACCTCGCCGTTACATGTATAAAATAATGTCGAAGGTAATATCGAAGAAGTACGAAGTAGTATGCGAAGGTAGTATCGACGAAGTACTGTCGGAGATATTAATTACTTAAGGTAATACTATCGAGTAGTAATTACCGAAGTAATATGTGAAGGTAATATCGACGATGTAATGTCGAAGATATTAAATTACTATAGGTAATACTATCGAGTAGTAAGTACCGAAGTAATATGCGAAGGTAATATCGACAATGTAATGTCGAAGATATATAATTACTTAAGGTAATACTATCGAGTAGTAATTACCAAAGTAATATGCGAAGGTAATATCGACGATGTAATGTCGAAGATATTTAATTACTTAAGGTAATACTATCGAGTAGTAATTACCAAAGTAATATGCGAAGGTAATATCGACGATGTAATGTCGAAGATATTAAATTACTATAGGTAATACTATCGAGAAGTAAGTACCGAAGTAATATGGGAAGGTAATATCCAGGAAGTACTGTCGAAGATATTAATTGCTTAAGGTAATACTATCGAGTAGTAATTACCGAAGTAATATGCGAAGGTAATATCGACGATGTAATGTCGAAGATATTAAATTACTATAGGTAATACTATCAAGTAGTAAGTACCTAAGTAATATGCGAAGGTAATATCGACAATGTAATGTCCAAGATATTTAATTATGCTTCCACCGTGGAATTGGTGGTGGTAGCATTAAAGTTGCTTCGCGCCATGGTCTTTAACGTCATCTGATGTACTATTATAACTTCTAAGAAGTGACATCCTAGACGTCTAACGGCAATTATCTCATAATCTGCATTAGAACAACACACCCTCGATTACAATCGGGCAACTAATCACGCTCGATGGCATCCCTTAGCTCATCATCGGGCTGATCGAACCATTCCCGGGACTCTGTTTGCTTAATGTCCCTATCCTTCTGTCCGTACGATGACCACTCGTCTTCTACGTATGATTCCTCGTATTCATCTGTTATTTCCTCAGAATACTCATTATTCGCACCTTCTTTCTTCCATGATTGTTTCGCTTCTCTAAGCTCTCTTTCGAATATTTTCTGATAATATTCTTTGGCTTCGTCCCAGCCATTATCATGACCTTCCAAAAGCCCTTGGTTATAACCGTCAGTATAACCGCGATCTTTTCCTTCGTTATACATCCTCCAGTCGCGAGGTGTATATTTATCAATTTTTGTATATTCAACCTGGATGGATTCCTCGAATTGTTGAATCCATTCCGGAGGTGCCGACCATACATTATCTTGCCAGAATGTATAGTATCTCATGAGCATAGATTGCTCAATAAGGTTTCGTAATTGAATCATTATTATTGACAGGGCAATAATGATCAATATATCGTAAAGTCGCTCCATCGGAGGACATGTAAGATTTACCACTGGCTGCATTTTGCCGATGATTTATTGTCGTCGCAATAACACCACTCGGTCTTATCCTTCTCTTTGCAGCAACACTCCCACTCATCCGTCCACGAGTGATATTCTTTCCAGTGGCCTTTGAATACTGGATCGTCAATTGTAAGTAATTCGCCGTTAATGGCCGATTGTCGATAGTATTCTACCCATGGTTTAGGCGCATCAGGTTCGTCGTGGAATATTGGGTTATTCCAATCGTTTGCTGTTTCTTCGGATAAAATCGTATCTATCGAGCCGAATATATTCAGAGGTTTGTATTCGAATCGATTTGGTATATATCCGGCCAAATCAAAAACGTTAATTGGCATATATTTCTATCGTCGCCAAAATATTATAATGCCAGATGGATCTGTTGTAATTGAATGATCCACACAATACTCTATCTGTTGTTTCCGAGTATTGGGTCCCTGGTAATATGTCGGGATGAATTTATATCGGTAATTATATTCGGATGTCGAAACTGGGATCTGAATAGGTAATGTAACCGTCAGATTTGGTAGTTGAGTGGACACAACTACCAATCCAAATCGTGGTGAACGCAACAAGAAAGCTCTTTGCTTCTCAAGCCCTTGGTAAGCCTTGAGATCTTCTTCTCGCATTCGTCGTATAATAAACCTAGGAGGGTAATATGTATTTATTATACTGTTACGGGGGTAACAACACCTCTTAACAATATACTTAGTGACGCATATATGTACTTAGATGCGTACGGCCGTAGATCCTATCCTTATAACGAATCGTCAGAGGATTCCGAGGAACTTGTGTTCTCGGAACTATCCGTTTCCAACAAAGGCTGCTGGAGACCTGGTACTTCCTTTGGGTATCCCTTTGTTCCTGGGAAGCTAGCTGTTCCTTTGTCTAGTTTAATGGGTCTCCTGCAATCTGCTGCCCTATGACTTCCTTTCCTATCGGAGGGCCAAGCGCAGCGTAAACACTCTCCACCTGCTCTCCGTCTCTGAACTTCTCCTTCACAGATCCCTTCAGTTTTATTTGCCTTGGGAATGTATCTTTGATCTTTCCGATTTAACTGAAGCGATTTCTTAACAATCCTTAAAGACTTCTTGGTGGACTCTAATGGATTAATTCGGTTCCGCTTAATCGTATTATCCTTCCTATATTCCCGAGCCTTCTTTGAATGTTGCAGAAATTCCTCACACTCCTTCAGTATTCGATCCTGCCTTTTTTCATCTTTGATATCTTTTGGCTGTGGAGACACCGTTTCCTTGGGTACCGGTTTAGGTTCCTCTGGCACCTTCCCGGAGGTAACTGTTACTTCGATCCGGGAATGTCAATTATCAATATAGACGATTAATTCTGGTTCAAGTCCTATGATTGAAGCAAGCCACCACACGCACTGCGCCACGAAGATTTGTTGAGTTCTTTTGGCGTAAGATATAACTTTCTCGAAGGCGTATACAATAACGTTGTTATCGTTCTTGAAGGTTATAGTCATTCGTACGTAATACTTCCAAGATGCGGGGCTGCCGCTACACAAAGTTAATAGATTCTACGTATAGATAAAGTAGGTATAGCTATCATTAAAACGCAATAATAAATAAGGATATTTCTCCACTGGTAGGTATCGTTTTGTCTCTAGCTGTTCGAGCTTGTCTTCTCCATTGTCCGAACAATGTGATCTCTTTATAGTCCCGGGCCCCATGGTAATAACTCCCTGTTTTACCCCTAACCATTGCCCACGGGAACTATGATTAAATCCCTCCATGATAGCCACTTATCTGTGGGTCTTATTGGCGATGCCCGGTAGATATCCTTGCGACTTTAACTGCTGGCGCCTCTCGGATGTGCTCGCGCATCCCCATAGGAGACACGTATCATATCGCTCATTAATCAGACCATAACTTCAACTTTGACATCTCGCTATTGATGTGTTTATTTGGTAGTTTAAACAGGCTTATCGGAGTACCAATTCCGTGCTGTTAACTTAGAGTAATATGACACCTTATGTTGCGAGCTAGACTCATGCAACCCAATGCAAGGTAATCGCTTCTGGTCTTTACCAATGCCATAGACCCCTCAGTTACGTCATGCTGAGGTGGAGACCATTCTCACTGCACCGGGGTGTGCCGCACTGGGTATCCTGCCATTACGGTCAGGCAGTGAAGAGCCCTCTTACTTGCATTGATTAACAACTGCCGTGCTTGCTCACAAGTATGTCCCGCATAGTTTCTGGAAGATGAAAGAAGTCTCTCACGGAGCTGGCCCCACTTACCACTGGCCGATTGTTTGGAGTTCTTCTCGTGACTGATATGAACCCCTGCTAAGAGGCATATCACTTGGCCAAGTAGTTGCAAGTCTCGGCACGGTATACGCTGTCCGACTGTCAACAAGTCCCATTGTCACTGCTTGGGGAGAACCCCTAACACCCTAACCAAACCCCTAGTTCTGATGCAGAGGCCTCCTTCCACTTCCTACCAGCCTCCAGCTGTTGTTCCCTGGCTTTAGCAGCAGCATATCCGTTGGTGTTGGTTGCCATATCCTCCAATAGTAATTGTGTCAAAAATAGGCTTAAAATTTTGAAGGGTTCTACTGTATGCTGAAATCGGATTGTGGATGGCAGGGTATTGTAAGCGGTGTGTGGGTAATATCTTGGAACGATTGGGCAGAAGGTGGGAGGGTCCTGAAAGATCTGAGGTGTGGGGAACTGGATTTGGGGGTCCGGGCGGGGTGGGCGAGTGATATTTCGTGATTCGCCGTTTCTTCGATTTTCCGTGGTCCTTAGATATTGTTGATAAGGGAAGTTCACCAGCAGTGACTTCTCCATCCTCTCGAAGAGGTACAAGTCGGTAGGAGGTGTTGTGGTCCCGCTGTCGCAGTATTGTGGTTGACATTTCAGGTTTTTTGAAGCACACATCTGACGATTACACCCCTACAAGAGCAGCGCTATTTATTCCTCCCCCAGTGTGGCAGCTTCCCTAGAACTTGCCAGAATACACCTATAATACAATTAAATAGCTTTACAAAGTCTCAGGTCATCATTCTATATTTTAGTTGCCTCACCATGGTTTTAGGGTGGGGGGAGCCCGTTGCCATGGCCCAAACGGTCCGGTAATCGAAAGTTACGATCCAAGGGATACTGGTGCTTACCAGTATACTGTTGCGAGGCTTGCTAAGGGCTGAACTAGAGAGCCGTATATAATACGAATCTAACCTAGATGTGCTATTTAACACAATATTCCCAAGGAATCAGTAAGAGCACTCAATATTCTCATACCCATGCCAGTGATGGCCAGACAGGAGTCATATGCCGCGTATCCATCTAATTTTAATATGGATCGACTTAATGCAGTTTGGGATCTTTACCTCCGCAAAAATTTTAGGACAGATGTCTAAAGGCGCAGGGTTCGCAATAGTCCGTCCGGCCGGCAGTCTTTCAGGTCTCCATGTCATCGTCTAGTTTCGGGCAAGATATTGCAAGACTAGGGCCTAATCGGTGCAACTAAGGGCTGGGGTGACTGATCCACCTGTAAGTATGGAGTTATTTCGATCAAGACCCAATAATGTGGGGTCTCCAAACTGTGGATGATCGACTGCATAGGTTCTAATGCAAATTATGTAACCTAGACACGGTTAGGAGGCGTATTGGATATGATCACTCTGTCACGACTGCATCACTCGTATCACGTGTCTATCACTCATGTTGAAAAGTGAACTAATTACTCTATCACGAAGAGGGTCAAAGACCGTATATGTACAATCTACCATATGCGTACGCGTATGCACTGCCTGACATGAGACGCATAACCCTGGTCCTGATGCATATCCTCATACAGTCACCATCTTCATACAAGTCTACATTCTCATACAAGACTTCAGACGATGCTGAGACCTCAGACGATGCTGAGACTCACATGCAACAACTCAGAAGGCCGCCGGCACCTACAATCCCGCAGTCTAAAAACTTGCAGGACGGGAAATCATAATCCGGGACAGGGCAAGGTCTTGCCTGGATAGGACGGACTTTTTGCCAACCCTGTAGAGGCGTGCCGTTGTGTTGTATGTTAGGGACTTAGCTACCGAACTTGAAACACATGTGTACCACGATGAGTAGCTATGTATTTAGTCCATTTGTGGATCCGACTGATGGGCGTGCAGATACTGCGTCAAGTCTGCTAACGTAAAACTGGGTAGAAAGCCTATCATCGGTCCTACCTCCGTAGGTACCGATTATTTATGATGCCGTAGCAATTGCGGGGGTTCGAACCGGAAAAATTGAAACATGGAGCTGGCGGTCAAGATATCAAGATCGGCAAGTGATAGCCGCGTAGTAATTGTCGTAGTCAGCGGCATCGCCCTCAACACTTGCTCCAACCACGACATGGCTGGTCCCAACCATGTATAGTATAACAACACTCAGATCTCCACCCTCGGGAGGACGGCCCTCACAAAAATCACGGCCGACCGTCTCTGGGACGATTACATTTTTCCCCTCACTATCAGCCAGCAACACAGATCGGACGCGCGGCGGCAGCATCGGCGCCAACGCCTCTCCCGAAAGCAACCAGAATCTAGGCAAAATTATTGGTGCTTCGGTTGCAGGTGCTGTTGTTGTGACACTCCTTGTCTGCGCCAGCATCGGTTACTTCTGGTATCGAAGGAGTCGTCCTCGGGAGCCTACAACACATGATCAAGGGATGGATATGCTGCCAGAGCTAGATGGAACACGCGATATGTCGGTTATCGAGGGGCAGGGGAGGACGGCCGAGTTAGGGGGGAGAACGGCTGAGCTGGAGGGAAGGACAACGGGGCAGCAGGGAAGGATAGCCGAGCTAGAGGGGAGGACGGCAGAGCTGGAGGGGACGATGTGAATGCATGCACCCTAGAGGTGAAGGGGCATAGATATTGCAGGTAGTTTGTGGCCCTGAATAATATCAGGGAGGACAGCATTATTTTTCGACAATGTTCTTGGACTATTCGGCAGCGGGTATCAGGATATAAGGTATGCCTCGAAATAGGTTAGCGGTTAATAGTTACCGTTTATGGAAATATATTTAGAAATCAAAAGTTCCACAAGTAATTTAAATTACTGTTTTCAGAAAGTATCTTACTAGGTAAGATCCGCAAACCCAATAAGGGAGGAAACTGTATACCTGCTAATTGGACTGCATAGCAGCTACAAATATTGATATTGCAGCTACTGATACTAATTAATGCGCAGCTAGCCCACCACAGCGTCCGGGATGATGACAGCAGGGGCACCGCCGAACAATATACAATTGAAGTGATTATCCGAAATGACCTGCCTTTTCTATACTAAACAGCAAAATTTTTAGGCTTCTGAATGTATCATATTAATGAACAATGAAATGGATCCATCGTGAAACTCGCTGCAGGTTCAAAGACTGCGCAAATTGCAGAAAGCGCACGTCACACACAATGCAATTGCGTTTACAGCAGTACCACTGTCTCTATCTATGGATGCATTGATGGCAAGTGTGAACTCACGGGCAGCTAGCTGGAGACGGTGCTCAGGGGTGTACTTGGAGACGGGAGTTGGCGGCAGACAGTTTATTTCGGCTAGCTGGAGACCACGCTTACGAGCTTGTTGGGGTTATGCATGTACAGGTTTGTGTTCAAGTAACAGTGAGTATTGGGGGAAGTAGCCGCAGTCTAATGATATCCAGATGTTACATGCTATGTATAATACCAGTGATACTAATTAGTTAAATAACCGGTACCAGTAGCCGCTAGATGCAGTCCTGTTAACCGTTGTACAGTTTCCTGGGACTGCGTGGAGAGGCTCCCCCTAATAAGGGACATACATGATATTCAAGTGAATACGTGACTCTAAGAACATGCAGTTAAAGGACAATTTATTGTCCTATATTTGTCGGATGGTAATGGTAACAATTCATCGACATGAGATGGCAGATTAGGTTCTGTATGCTGTTGGAAGGCAGCAAACTGCTTTAATATGCTCATACGCTAAGTCTGAAATAACTTGGGAGCCGGTCAGAAGTTAACTTGTTGCGGACTTCAACACTATATGTGTGTAAAAGCGAAGGCCTCCAAAGGCCTCCATGGGTAGTATATGGCAGAGATGTGTTACAAGTAATGATTAATTATTTATCTATCTTGGGAACTTGTATGCATATATGTACAGTAGTCCATGTATGCATGCAGACGAACTCAGCTGTCCATATCCAGCTGACTCCCGAAATGACCTCCATCAGCCTAGCGGGTTACTGTCTGCCTATGTCTACAAATCCGATGGAGGCTGATGAATTAAGTATACCTGAAATAAAGTTAGTTGCCACAAGAAGCGAGTGATAACACATGAAGTTGTGTAAGTTTGATGCTAATATAGGCGCGTTCCGCCTGCGCTCCAAACTCATCCCAGGCGGCACAACTGCTGAGTACAGATCGAGCATCAGATTGACCGATCACGCGATGCCAAGTACATACTCGCACAGGAAGTCGAAAATGGGAGTGTTTAGTGCCAGATTTAGACTCGCTTAGCTGTGCGGTGTACACTGTCCACAGAATCGGAGAGGCTGCGCTGTGAACTGGTTTTCAATGTGCTAGCTTAAACTGTAATTCCGAAATCCCTGCACTCCGATCCTGTCTCCCGCACGCAAGTTCACATCGGAATCCCAATCTCAGGTACGCCGCAATCCACACTCGACGTCTTCTTTAACACGGCGGAGCCGGGTGAATCCGGCAGCGTCGGTAAATGTCCGGAATCCAAGCCGATCTTTTCCACCCAGCTCTCGGACAGACCGGGATTGTATTAGATGGATCATCCCTACACTGGGAAAGATGAAGTTCGTACTAGCCTGCCTCGTTTACACGGGTATTCGATTTTGTAGATTACATTTCACGATCACGAAGCATTCATTACACGGTAGTATTCCATCATTTCTCTTTCTATTCCAACCTATATATATATGCATAGTCGATCTGGGCTGGCGGGAGACGGCGCTAATTGGGTAGTGCACTTGGAGGCTGCGCTCGGATGCAGTTGGTGAAGGTGACCGAGCACACTGCAGGAGATGTACTTAGATAGAGAAGGTGATCAAGCGCACTCGGAGGTGTCCTTTGAGGTGCGCTTGGAATTATATTTGGAGTAGGTGATGAAGCGTACTTACAGATGGTGATCGAGTGTACTTAAACACGGTGATTGAGCGCACTCGGAGGTGCACTCAGAGATGGTGATAGCGCGTACTTGGGACTGCACCTAGAGACGGCCGATCTGAGCTGGCTGCAGGTGGTGCTCGGTAGCTTGCTGGAGAGGGTCAATCTTGATCGGGAGCTGGGACTCTTTTCAGGGGTTAACGCGCAATCGTGGGAGTGTAAGGAGAGAAGACTTAACTTGTGCTCCCAGAGAGCTGGCAAGGAGGTGGCTGCTGGCAAAAGTAAGTCTAGAGAAACTTGAATTTAGTGATTTTCGTGTGTGGAAGTCAAGATACGGCAGGTCGTACCCCCCTACATCCCATTACTTCCACATCCTGTTACTTCCTACTTTCTGCCTCTCCATACCTTGAGGTTGGCGTTCCCGCTGGAATATTGAGTATTATTTGAGCTTAATATGAAACATGTTCTAGTCCAGTCACAGAGGATGTCACTCCGTGGAGAGACCGCTCCATTCACAGAGTCCCACCCTCAGTGACTTGACTGGTTCATTCACTGAGTATACCCCTGCACCCCACCTCAGTGACTTGACTGGTTCATTCGCGGAGCATACATACAAAGTACTAATTTCACTCAACGCCGTGGTGCAACTACAATTACATTATGCTCCATATCCTAACTTAAAACCGGCTCTTCTTCCTCGATGCCCACTTCCTCTACATCGTCCTCTTTCCCTTCCTCCTTGCCCACATCCTGGTACTCTTCAAGACCCTGTGCTTTCTCAATATCCTGTTGTATCCAATCACTTTTGGCGATTTCCTCTGCGCAATCGCAAATCCGTACAAGTCGCTGTCAGGCTCTTTCAGGCTTTCACCAGTGCGCAAGCAAACCCAGAAGGTGTCAGGAGTCAGACGGGAGCCAACTTTGAAAGTATGGCAAACTGTCAGGCTTTTTGCTGGCTTTCGCTGCATATTTCCTTTCGCTTAGATACACTTTCATACTTTATTGCACATGATGCTGCAGCAGTATACTGAACACTCGCACTCACACTCGCAATCACACCGGTCCAGTTACCCTGAAAATCAAGCTGCTGATTCCGCTAGCAAATCTGATTAGAAGATCTGCTCTGCCTATGAGTCCAAGTATCGCGATTAAACCAGTGCCATCGACATAAATCTTCATCTCCATGGCCATTGGATATCGTGAGATTCTCAGACTGAGACGACAGGTGTGGGTGCCAGAGTTGGTGGCAGAGTTAGTTAGTCGCAGGAATAAAGTTCGTCTAAAAGTCTATTGATATCAGGATTTGTGAATAAGAACTGTAAATCCACTAAGTTAGTTAATTCTCAAGAAATCTCTTTTTCTGCTGTGTAGCCTTATACTGCTCAGTGGAAGATGCCTTTCAGTCATAGCATGGGAAATCCTCTCGATACTCCCAAAGGGTGGTGAAGGTCGCTGCCAGAGGGTGCAAAAGACTAGCTGCATCACTGCAAAGGTCAGGTTCAAGCAACCAGCTGCGTCTCTTCCATAGACCAGCTGCATCTAGTGCGAAGAGGTTCTGCAGCAAAAGAGATTTTGCAGCGAAAGGGCCACTGCAGCGAAAGACGTAAAAAGAAGTGAAAATCTCCAAGCCTGACCGGACGTGAAAGAGCATTCGCAGCGAACGTGTGTGGAAAGCAGACAAAAGCCTGAAAGCGCGTGGTACAATCAGGAACTTTCAAAGTACGGTCGAGTTTTGGCATGTGGGTTGAATGCATGTAGTTGCTCTGGGGTGAATGCAATTGCATTAATTAAATTCAGCTGGATATGGCCACCTGAGTGCGCATACATGCGTGGGCATATGTGTGCAGAGTATTCACCGAGTGTACACTCGCTGAATGGACCAGTCCATTCACTGAGGTGGGGTGCAGGCGTATACTCCGCGAATGAACTAGTCCAGTCACTGAGGGTGGGACTCCGTGAATGGACCGGTTTCTCCGCGGAGGGACATCCTCCGTGACTGGACTAGAACAAAACATAAACCCGGCACAGCCGCAGTGCTTCAGTGTACAAACTCAGTTTTAGGTATAAGCACTCCATCTACCTCCGTGACCGTTGTTGGCTAAGGATTTAGCCTCAAGGCCATCGGAACTAAGGTGGGAGCAAAGGCGAGCACTAGGTTAGGGGCTTGGTACAGTTCCTATCTCCCTGCGAGCCTCAGGCCTGCAGGCTTCCCAACGGTCCGGGGCGACTGTAGTCTTTCGGGGCCCGACGTCGCCGTCCCGTCCCGGGGCATGATTTCGGAGAAATAGTCCTTCCGGGGCTGATGTCAGCTGCCCTAGGGCCCGTAGAAGTACCTACAGCGGACTAGCGGCTACTGGAGCAAGGCATCCGGTGGTCATCCCGGTGGTGGTTGCGGTGGTTGGCCTTACAATTAGCTGCAGCTGGTGCCATGATGTTGTAAAATGGTAGTGGTGAGCCTTGAAACAAGCGGCAGCAGGCGCCGCAGTACCTGTAGAGGGTCTGCATGGTATAAAATAACATAATTTCCACCGCTTCCCACCATTGACTTCTGTATTCTATGCCGTCATAGAGACTACAGGGCCCTGTAGGTATATAGTCCAAGAATCATTTGCCCTAGTCTTACACGGTCCAGAATTCTCTGCCCCGAAAATCATAGTCCAGTCCCGGGCAGAGTGTTGCCCGGACGGGACGGACTATTGGGAAGCCTGCAGGCCTGAGTGGAGCTTCGCTCCAGGTATGATTTGTTTTCATATTGATGCCTATCCTATTCTCTCTTTGTACGATAGACAATCGGCATCTTTTCATTCTCTTTGTAGTCGCACTGATCCCATCGTTTCTACCATCCATATGGTAGAGCCAACTGTTGTAGCAGCATGCCACGGAAACTACGTGCATAGACCCTACGGCATAGATTTGACAACTTAGGATTGCTTGCAGGTTGAGTCTGATGGCGGCGGGGGTATATCGGAATGGTTAGAAAGGAAGACAGCAAGGAGAGGGAAGAGTACTGGAGGCTGTGATGAGGAAGAGAAGGAGTGAGAACAACATGGTCATAAGTGTCTTGGAGGGCTAGATGGAGGGCAATGTAGAGGGTTGAATACCGCGTTGTGGTTTCGTAGTGAGCATTGCCGGCGGTCGGCGCTAGAGCCGACAGCTAGAGACAGTAATCGGACGAATCTGTCCGAGTGAATCCTACGCACGCGGTGCGGTATTCACCATAAGTTTCCGCCTGTGATGCAGTCGTAGTTGTGAGTGGGAATTTCATACCTTTGCGGGCTATGCATACTTTCGCCGGGGTCCTATATGTGGGGACGGGTTTGAGTGCGGTCATCACGTGGGTTGGTTTAGGGTTGTGCGTGGCGGAGCCGCATGCACTTTAGTTCTTGTGTACCTGTCAATTAGACTTAGAGAGAGACAGCAGTGAGTTTAGGTCAATAGAGAGATTCAGCACAGCGGACACAACACAACACTATAATTGGTAGTTGATAATAGCGAGATACGCTACACTTGAATAGGACAGATTGATTAGATTCTAGCCTAAGTGAGCTGAGTTGCTTCCGCTGCTTATAGGTGGATAGATTAGGGATATTAATTTGCTTATTAGAAGAGAAAATAAGAAATGATGCTATCGCCAATATAAACTGATCACTGATGTTTCTGAAATGCAGGCGCCGGCGCGACAGAGACTAGCATGTACAAGGGTATCATTTTATTTACCTTTCAAATATGAATCATATTGCGGTAGCTTGGACTCGTGGGCTGAATTGTGCTTCAAAAATTGCTACGTATGGGATTGGTGCGTATGGGATTCTTGGCGCCTGCGTTGGGTAACACTAGCCACACCTATGCCAAGACTTGATTGTGTCTACCCCTCCTTTACCCCGCTGTCGTGGGAGGTGCGTCCTCCATTCAATTCGGAACGAACAGGCGTCGGATTCTGTACAGCCAGCTATTCGATCTCACTCCGTGCTTGCGCTCCGTTCGCTCTATTCACCTGCAGCTCTTGTTTCCGAACCGGCTACACATCTCCTCGACTTCGCCCTCCACAAGATCAAGAGCAACGTCTGCGGAATACAGTGTGCCCGTATACGAGACGCCCGATTCCCCGTCAGATATATCTCTCGGCAGTCATCGATACCGGTTGCGATACGGAAAAAGCATTGACTCGATACACATCGCAGAGGATAATACGAGAGCGGTGTCAGAATGGTGGGTTCGGAAGTGAGGTTTGACATCCGGGAGCAAATAAAAGGTCAGATCGTGTGGCTCTCAACACCGCGGCTGTTGACTTTTTATTGTGTCTGAAATGCTAACGACTCGATTTCAGATAACGTACGACATTTGCGTAACAACTACTCTCCGTCCTACGCTCTACTTATCATTACCCATAGAAACAATGCCGGTCATCAAGCATATGTTCCTGGAACAGATTTCAAGTCTTCGTACTGCAAAGACACGTTGGAAGCCTTGGAGTCGCTTCTTAATGTCGTCGAAGCCGCGATGTGGGAGATGATGAAGCCGACGACTGGGCTGTGATCAACAACAGGTTAAGAGAGGCGCCAATGGGGGATGGGGGTCGTCTTGGGCGAAATATACCGAGACACAAGAGGAGAGAAGAAGAGCAGAGTAAAGGGAAAGGGAAATGATGTTGGAGAAGATGAGGTATCTGTTTAGCTCGGGGGTTACGGAGGGAGAAATGTTGAGTGGAGCAGTGAGCTCGGGTTGAGAAGGGGTTTACAGCGGCGGGATTGGATAAGATTCAGGGGTGTTAAGCGGGGAACGTGGTAACGGTGGAAGCGGAGGAGAGGTGCTCCGTTTTGGCTTAGTCGGTTCTGCGAAATGGTCGAGTGCGATATTTCCGTACTATTATTAGGTGAATTATGCAGATATCCTACTCAGAATTTGTAATCAGAGCAACGGTATTATTGGATTTCTACGTGAGTGAAAATGCAACTCATAGTCATCGGTGTCTTGATAGTAGTGAAGAGATGATGGGATGGGGCCAGGGTTCTCCACCGTCCTTCAGAGTGAACGATTGCATGAGGCTAACTAAGTACATACACGCACAGGAAGTCGAAATCGGGGGTGTTTAGTGCCGGATGTGAACTGGTTCTCTGATCCGCCTCTCTGAACTCGGATTCCGAAATCCAATCCTGATTTCGTCTTCCGAATACTCATGGGTTCCAATCGCAGAGCCGGGTTGTCTCGGTAGCGTCGGAAAGTTCCGGAATCCGTGCCGTGCCGCACGTTGTCACGAGGAAGTAGACGCAGTGGTACATTAAACAGTGTACATAAGCAATATAAATACGGAAATTATTGTGACTGGCACTGATATGAAGAGGCTGATGTACGGTTGTGGGGCTACAAAAGTCGTCTGCGCTGATGACCGGCGGGTTTTCCATTTTCACATCGTTAACCACGGAGCGTTCCATAGCTATCTTTTCTAATTTAAACGTTTCTTAGTTCGGTCTACTACAGCCACCGGTCCTCTATTTACACAACTACTCTAATTGCTAAACAAATACTGACAAGATTCCTATAGAAAGTCGGACTCAACCGAAGTCACCGAGTCTACCGCATTCACCGCGTCGATGGTAGTCTAGAATGGTGCTTGTGTTATTCGCATATAGATAACAATACATCAGAACTAGAGCTGAATTTTACAACTTGTACATACTGTGTATTCTGTTGCATTCTGCGTCCATGAAGGATACCCTGCTTTTGATAGAGAGACTTATGATACATTGCAGAGAAACTATGTCCACAGTTCGTACGTCAGTGTAAGTGCAAACGCCTCCATATCCCGGAGATATCGTGTGATGCCTGAGTCAATAACGTGCAGGTCCAGCTTCGCGGATGCTGCGTCACCTACGGCAAGTGTTGCAATGGTGGCAAAGTGTGGCACCAGCATACCCGAATATAGACCCGAAGATGCTTTGGATATATGTCGAGTCTTTCTGCTTCTCTCCGGTACGGTTTTCCCCTTGAAATTCGCAACAGCAGATGTTATTTTGGATAGTTCAGTGACTTAATTCAACTTAACTGATCTATCGAGAGCCCAAGGCCGTATATATACGGGCTCCTATATCCATATCCGTCTGCATACGCGTTTGTACTATCTTAATTTGTGCTACTCTCCCTGATCCTGATACAGACTATTCATATCCTGACAAGAAACACCAACTTCTTACGAGCCAGCAAACGGAGCTGAAACTCACAATGCAGGTACGCAGCAACTGAATTTATAAGTAAACAAAGATGATAGCGACTGCCGGGCTCATAACCTGTTACTGTGGATGCCGAGGTGACTTCTTGATTGAGTTTGTTGATCTCTCGAGTGCCGAAGGCCGGTATTGATACAAGTTCCCATATCCCCGTTTGCATGTGCGTTTGCAGTATCTTGACATGAGCCGCTCTCCCTGATCCTGATACACCTTATGCATATTATCATACGAAAAACCAACTGCTTTTGAGCCCGCAAACCGAGCTGAGACTCACGATGCAGGTACACATGCAACATATGGTTTTATTATCTCTCGAATATAATCATGTTTTGGTTGGGCGTTAGGTAGACTTGGTGCTTAATTGAGCTGGAAGAATTATGTCATCCGGAAGCTTGGCATTGGGTGCTAATGCCAAGACTGATTGTGACTACCCCGCACCTCATGCATACAACCCAGGCGCCTTATTAGGGGTGGGCGCGTCCAGCGCCCACACCTAACTAGCCGTTAGCGGGGCACCTCGTAGCCACACTCCCACCAGAGCCACCTCCCCCCAGCTCCCACATCTATTCAACTTTGAGCTCAGTTAACTCCATGAGTTTCACTTTGACCAGGATATTGTTTATATATGAAATGTAGTTAACAAGATGCTCTTTCACTTGCTTGCCTCCTCTTTTAGTTTTCTCTAATATTCAAGGAGTTGTTGTAGATCAAGTACAGTGGCTTGGAATGTACTCAGCACTTCTCCTGCTGCTGAGCACTGCTTAGCACTACTGGTATTTTGCGTCAGGTAAATTATTTCTACCTGACGCTTAGATACATGTTGTATACCATCAGGTAAATCTTTTCTACCTGACTGTAAAGTGCATCTGTGATGAGTGACAGCTCATGACTCAAATGTAGTGACCTGAACCAGTTCACAGATAGGTCTAGTATCTTCCCAAGGATAATACCGAATCTATCTACATATAGTAGAGCTACTCTATGCAAAATGGCATGGAATTTGACCAAGAATTGGCAGACTTATGGGGTTGGTTGGTAGGTGGGCTGGTGGAAAAGAAGGATGACTACCTACCCCATTTGATTTCTACACGAATTCTGAATGGAATTTGGTGCCCTTACTGCAAGTATCTCTTGTGCATAGCAGAAGACTATTCAGGGTCAGCTTGGCAATTTCTAAATAGTGTAAAATGTCACTTGAGCAAAAATTCCCTGAGTTATGCTACTGTGGCAGAGTGTCTCCCAGTATTGAAACTTCAACATTGTATCTATTACAACAACCACCCATCAAAATATGCCAAGACCAGTACCAATTGACAGCCAGCAAACTATATATGCTCTGATATCATCACTAGCAAATTTGATTTACAATTGGTGATAAAACAAGGGAGTCAAAAGAATGACTAAAAAATCCGCCAGCTTCATTGACTCTGACTCACATTTTCAACTAGCTCAAAATTGGTTCATATGACTTGATTTTTCGATGCATATGTAGGCCTTGCAGTTACCTATCATACTGCGGTCTCTGATCTTCTCTCCACTGTGGTGTTGAGTAACTTGCAATTTTGAAAAAATACCGGGATGTCTTAGTTTGGCGCTAGGCGCCCCGCTAAAGACTTGTTAGGTGTGAGCGCTGAGCGTGCCCACACTCCTAATAAGGCGCCTGGGCTGTCTGCATGAGGTGCCGCCAACCACTCTATCTCACTCTGTGCTTGCGCTTCGTTTGCTCCATTCATCTCTAGCTCTTGTGTTCAAACCAGCTACACATCTCCTCGACTTCGCCCTCACGGGATCTAGAGCAACCAGCAGAGAACCTGATCACCTCATCCTCACCCAGCCTGCGTGAAGTCAACAAGAACGAGAGCAATTGGAACACAGACTGCGGCAATCGATTTCTAACGTCAAATTGACCCGGGAACGAGCTTCCCAACACCGTGTGGACCGCTGGAGGAAAATCCGCACACTTGAGTAGATTTGTAGAAAAGTCTTGGCAGAAACCGCGATTGATGCGACGCACTGGCCAGCAAGCAAGCGACAAAAAGGACTACCTTAGAAGATAGGATTACACTGCAGGAGTGATGACCGAGGTCAGAGTTTGCGAGAGGAGAGACATGGGCACGGGAGATGCATGAGACGGGAGGAGCGCCGCGCCTTTGGATGTGGCGATGGAGCTGACAATAGCGGCGATACCCACCAGGGTGGAGACTGCCGGCGCAAACATATTTGAGCAGATGGAGAGAAACGAGAGCGGAAAGCGGGGAGGGAAGAGCGAGGACCCGGCCCCCAGTGATTGCAGGAGCCGCATGGAGAGAACAATGCGACAGCAGGCGCAGGAGCTCACGCAGCTGCACCGAACCGTTGAACACCTAACAAACCTGTTGGAAGCACAGGCAGCCCGCCAAGAGGCACAGTGGCTGGGAATGACGATGGGGATGCAAGAGCGAGAGCACAAATGGGACGCCCGCCATGAGGACGACAAGCTGTGGGGGGCAGGAATCACGAACAAGAATCGCAAAAGTCATGAATGGAGTAGCACCAGGCCAGTCAGTCAGAGAGAAGGAAAGAGAAAAGACTGCAAGGATGGTGGGTGGGGGGCTAGAGGCCTCACAATACACAGATACGATGCAAGAAGAGGAACCAGAGCAGTGGCAACAGCCGCAGCAGCAACCGAAGCCCAAACTGCAGCTCAAACTGCAGCCTACACCGCAACCCGCGTCCGACCCCAAGTAGTGTTAGCAATGGGTCCGGGTTTGGACAGCAAAAACGGGTCGGTTCGGTTCCAGAACCGGCCAAAAACCCGACCCTCAGACTCTTGGCGGGCCAAACGCCGACCCGTACCCGTCAACCCACTGGTTTCGCCGGGTTTGGCTAGACCCGTCGGTTCCAATCTCCGGTTCTGCGTTTCGGGTTTCACATTTATGGTCGCATTCAGATATGGGACTGGTAATCGTAAAATATTGACCACGGTATGTCACGGTTCGTTTTCGACGTATTAGCCGCCTTGATGTACAAAACAAGAATACTCATGCGCCCAACTACATCCTGAAAATGAGCTTCAACAGAGCGTCAACGATATTTGGTCTTGCATCTTCGGTAATATGAGCGGTGGGTGATCACAAACATCCATAAAGAAGGATATGACAGCCTTTATAGGCATATATGTACGCGATATTCTAGCCACATCCCCCGGGACAGTAACAACTTATTTCATTTACAGAGCTACTACTAAGTATTCTTGAGCCGTTTAGAGTATAATAACAGTCAAAACGATATATATAGACAATTACCGCCACATCACACGGTGATTAACCATGATGGAAGGCCAACAATCGTTGACACTCTGTTGACGCTCATTTTGAAGATTGGGCAGGAAGCGTTTCACTTTCACTTTTGCCTATAAAGGCAGTCAATAATCAGTATATGACAATGTGCAACCTGTCGCCCCCCAGATTACGCATGATACATGACCAACAATCGTTGACGCTCCGTTGACGCTCATTTTCATGATGGGGCATGGAGGGTATTGCAATCTGTTTTGCCTATAAAGGCAGCCATAAATTCCTTTATGACTCAATACACCCTATTGGAGGTGTCATTTCCCAAGACGCATGACTAAAAATCGTTGACGCTCCGTTGACGCTCATTTTCACGATGGGGCAGGGAGGGTATTGCTATCTGTTTTGCCTATAAAGGCAGCCAAAAATTCTTTTATGACTCAGTTCAACCTATCGGAGGTGTGATTTCCCAGGACACATAACCAAAAATCGTTGACGCTCCGATGACGCTTATTTTCATGATGGGGCAGGGAGGGTATTGCTGTCTGTTTTGCCTATAAAGGCGGCCAAAAATTCCTTTGTGACTGAATACAACCTATCGGAGGTGTTATTTCGCAGGACGCATGACCAAACATCGTTGACGCTCCGTTGACGCTCATTTTGCCATGGCTGTATCCACAATATGCAATTATTCATTTTGGCACAATTCATCATTCACTGTGTTTTGGCTGCCTTTCTGGCGTTTTCATGTACTTTCTTCTTGATCACTACGGTGTTCTTTAATAATACATAGATATATATAATAATAATCTCCGAAATGCCGTGTCTTTCGGTCAATGCTCGTCTTCAGTAACAGGATCGCTCAATCCGCTGCTTTTGTCTTCAAAATGAATGTTAGACGCATTACCACACAACAGATAGTGTACTAACCATCATCAGTCAGCATATCTGGATCAAAATCGGTATCGTGCTCGGTATCCTCATCATCTTCGAAAAATTCCGCACAGGAAAGAGCTGTATGCGAATACGTATATCCGGCGGGCAAATTGACGACTTCAGACGGTTGAGCCCCGGAGGTGTTACCGGTTGAGGCGGGTGGCATGCCGGGCGGAGGTGGAGTCGGCTCTGGAGTCCGCACTCTGCATCGGGCAGGGGGAGGTGCACCTGTTCCTTTGCGTCTCCAGCATGTCTGCGGATTCTTTGCGGTGCCATTTTGGCAAGGAAGGCAGCCGGGCGTTTGGTTATGACGAAGCATTGCCGGGTGTCTTTGTATCGCAGCCTTCACCTTTTTATGCCCAGGAAACTCAACACCCCGCTTCTTCTCTTCTCGGACCTCGGCGCGTGGTTTCTTAATGAGATATTTCGTTTCCTCTATTGCGGCGCGCGAAAAGCCTTCTTTGGCCATTTTGGCCATATTCAACGCCAGGCGCATGTCGGACTGTTCCAGCTGTACCCGACCTCCTTGCCTTGCCATAGTTGCAGACATGTTGAAAACCTACAAGACATTAGTTGATGCTTCTAACAATGAAATTGGGCTGTTACCTCTACCATATACGCTTCCGTAGCCTCCTCTAAAGTGATTAAAGCCTGTTTCGTCCACTCACGGGGACGCTTATCAGGAAATTCATCTGCGAAAATCCCAGAGCTCACAACATCATGATGTTCGATTTCGCGGACTGTGCGGACAAATGCCTTTGTCGACCATGGAGGTTTCCCGTTACGGGCAGCGATGAATTCGTTACGTAGCTCTCTACGGACACCCGCTGTATGTTATTCAGTTAATTGACCGCCGTTTGCCACGATAAGGATATACCTACATCCAACTGCATGCTGCTTCTTGTTTTTGCTGCTGCCAGTCTTGCGGACGATCTTTAAATGTGCATCCTGGGTCATATGTTTGGTGGCTACATTGGCAGCATCGCGGTGAACTAACTTGTGTCTGCGCTCTTGTTGTGTGCCAAGAAGTTCCGTATTGGATGTAGCGCCCGCCAATCTGCCGGTATTTGATCCGCTCTCACCTGCCGGAGGTGGTTGTGTATCCATAATGTGCTGATGTGGAATAGGAGAGGAAGATGATAACGAGAGGAAGTGGGAAGCCCTGAAGACTATATAGTTAGCTTCATGTCAGAATGGAATATATAGCAGCCAACATGAACGTTATGATCAAGATGAATCCTACTGAGTATGGATGCAAGTTGCAGGGGTTTCCCACCGCCCCGCAATTTGCAATCAGTCGGTCTAATGTTGCCTGTTTGATAACAGGGATCAATTGCAGTGTACGACCGCCGAAATCGCCCAATTGATGGATATTAATAGGATGTAGTTCGAGCGAAAGGACATCTGCTGATGTTTGTCTCAAATAATCCCCGGGATATTATATGAAACTGACGCTAACAATCAT
>Ga0307514_10001697_pt1 | contig 25402 bp, 28 predicted proteins | sample 16_EM_MG_FD_203088 | JGI IMG/M metagenome (GOLD analysis project Ga0307514, IMG submission 203088) | Populus trichocarpa ectomycorrhiza microbial communities from riparian zone in the Pacific Northwest, United States - 16_EM | ecosystem: Host-associated > Plants > Roots > Unclassified | place... | reverse complement strand
CATGCTCCACCGGCGATATTACCTTCGCAACCGCATACACCATGAAGACATAAATCGACATCGCTCGTCGACCTACGTCAATCAGGAAAGGAGCACATTCAGTGCAACCTCCCTTTGGCGATAAGAGGAATTGCAGTATATTGCAAAGGACAGGAATCAAGACTCTAGCAGAATTACTGATCAGGTCTCTACAAGAGTCACCCATCACTAACAGAGCTACTAATAATCAAGCCTCTTAACTGAGTTACTGATTATTAAGTCTCACCGAGTCACTGATAATCAAGCCTCTGAACAGAGTTACTGGATATCAAGCCTCTTAATTGAGTTACTGATAATCAAGTCTCTTAACCGAGTTACTGATTAATCAAGCCTCTTAACCGAGTTACTGATAATCAGGTCTCCAGAGTCATCCTTAGCAAATATCTGTACTAAGCCGTCCCAAACCTCATGTATTCACCCCTCGCACAAAACTTCTCTCAACCCAACACCTCATATGCAGAACTTCCGTACCATATGAGAGAGCTCGCATCTAATAATCAGCTGGAAACCTCCTTCAGAAACCTCTTCCAACCAGCTGATTAGCTCGAATTCTACTCCTAATGATACTACAGAAAGCTAAAGTACAAACAGGACAAAGCTCTCAAACCCAATGATAACAAGCGACAGAACCCAGCTACAGCTCAATCCGATAGCCATGGGCTTATCGCCCAAGCCTACATATCGGGTCAATTGAATAATTCCACATACACCTGGAAATTCTACACATGTACCAGTGCTCACATGACATCAAACATAGGATTATTCGAACGGATCCGACCACATTATGGAAATATAGGTGTGTGGGGGGGGGTAATACTCTCCTGGCAGAAGGTATAGGGTCCGTTCTACTGAACTGCATCCTACCAGATAGCCACACTTCCTCCATAAGGTTAACATCTGTTCTCTATATTCCCTCTCTATGTCATTCATTGGTATCATAGAATGTGTTGAAGTCGAAGGGTTATGTTATGAAGACTACTGGGAATAATATTCTTGTTTCTATGGGCATTTCGGGCATTGCTGTACTTATGGCTAAATTTATTGGGGATATTCCACTTGTCATGCAAACGACGAAACATCACTCCCTAATTTCATCAACCGTGCCAGACCTTCATACCTCTCCGAACAGAGCTCCGGATCAGCACAACAGAGCTCTGGATCAGCACAACAAAGCTCCAGATCAGCTCAACAAAGCTCCGGACCAGCTCAACAAAGCTCCGGATCAGCTCAACAGAGTTCCGGGTCCACTCGATAACAGAGCTTCAGAAGAGCATCTGAACCAGCTCGATAACGGAGCTTCAGAAAAGCCTCTGAACCAGCTCAACAATAGAGCTTCAGAAAAGCCTCTGAATCAGCTCGATAACAGAGCTTCAGAAGAGCCTCTGAATCAGCTCAATAATCAGCCCACGAATACAGCCTCCACTCAAGCCTATAAACGGCCGGCGGAACAAGCTTATTCAAACAAAAGGATTAAGGTATTACCATTAAATAAAACATTTGCTTACTGGCACAGGTCCTCAGGCCATTCGAGCAAAATTGACCATAAACTGTATGATGACGGCTATTTACTGCCGTCAATACCAGCTGATTTCACCTGAGAGGCATGCATCATGGCGAAATCAACCAACGCAGTCCCAGCAAGACTAATTCCGGGAAGTAGAACCACCCAGCCATTTGAGCTAATATACAGCGATCTCAGCGGGAGACAACCGTTCCCATGGAAACTCGCTGTATTACATCACATTCACTGATGATTCTACTCGAATGGGGTGTATATCCTTCTTGAAGAACAAATCCGATGCATCTAACGCATTGAAGGAATTTGTTACATTTGCTGAAAGGCAGTTTAGAACCACTGTACTTAGCATTATAACTGATAATGGTGGATGGAGAGGATGATCTTGGACAGAGTCATGATGATAGCAGGTCCATTATCTCTCACACAAGGTACAAGGGAAAGAGGTTACTAGGCGGTTTGCTGTTTCCATACAAACCCTTCAGCGCACGGTTTGAATATAAGGTACCTACTCTAGGTACTCCGTACCTATCTTAAATTTAATCTGCAACATTCGCAATTTCTTTGGCCCGTGTACGGAGTGTATGCACTTCGGGAAAAGCTTGTGCGCGGCATACATACCGTGATGAGTATGGTATCCCTGTGAGAGCAGCGGGTACGTACATGTACCTACCTACCTAGGTACAAGAAAAAAACCTATTCCATGACAAAATGTGAAATGAGCCTACCTAAAGCAAAAGAAACGAATACCGTAGAGAGAAAGAAGATCTGCCTATATATGGCCCTGCTGAAAGATGATTATAGTACAGTAAGTAGGCCCAGTGTTCTACTCTTCTGAGCTGATGTTTCTGGGTAAGGATTTATACAGTACATATGTACTGTAATATATGGGCTCCAAATTAATGATTGAAGTGTACTCTATATTTAATAATCGCTAGATATATTATTAATCACTATCCATATTGCTGTAAAGTAATAACCGTAAGCTGGAATATTTAAATATATACAGTGTATATGGCCAGTGTACCTATATCTGTTGTCCTGTAGTTACCGATATGCACTGCAGAATACCATTTTATTTACTTAGCTATGGTAACTAGCCTGTCTCGAACCATTCCAATTCGACAACCGCGAGGTCCTCAATTATTGATTTGAGAAATCCAATTCAGTTCTTGCTACTAGGTATGTATATAACTTGGTACTCGCGTACCTATGTGAAACAAAACTTGCTTGTCTGGACGTATTGCATGCGCTAAGGCGGCAATCCCCGCAGTGTCCGTCTCAGGGCTTTCTCCATTCGCACGGCGTGGGGCTACCAGCTAGTGCCACGTGAGTTGACGTGATTTTTTTAACTTCAGCATAATGAATACAGTTGCAATCGAGATGGTCGCCGTGGGGCTTTTTTTGCAACTTTGCCCGCTTATTTACTTCATCATCTTGCAGCCCATTCGCACTGAGTCCTCTCTGCATCTAGAGCTTTAAATGCACCTGCGTTTTCGAACTTGCTATCCAAATCCGACAGCAAGAATCGAACTTCGCAATGGCTCCTCAATTCTCCAGGTATGTGACTCAGTTTGCTTGTCCAGCACTGGCTTTTCGCCCATTATGTCTTGCTACTGAGAGCTAACCCAGATTTGTTGCCCCAGCTATCTCACTTCCCCCACAATCCGCCTCATCCCAAACCCACCGGCCGCTCAACCTTGCTCTGATACTCAATACATTGTCCACCGTGGCCTTCTTACTTCCAAGTCTCAATATTTGAAGAAGCGAACACGCGAGTCATACATTGTGCTTGAAGACACTAATGAGGAAACTGTCGGATTATTCCTGGAATGGCTGTATCAAGGCAACTATGATGTTCCCACTAGCGCCATCGATGAGCAGGAGGAGGAAGCCGAGGCGGAGCAACACCCAGTAATTGTGGCAGCAATGGCAGGAGCTGTTGGTGTTTGGGGCTATAACAAGCCAGCTATCATTGGACGTAGCTACATCTTGGAGCGGGCACGGAGCGAGGGATTGCAAAGTAAATATGTAAGCTTTGGTGTTAATGGGGAGGTTTCGGTGGTAGGAGGTATGGGTATTCCTGTTGGGCTGGAGGGGAAAGAGAATAATGCATAAGCTCACCACAGCTGCTTTAGTCAAGAAGAAGCCTGCCCCAAAACAAAATCAACTCCCAAGCCCGCCGATGTCTCCAACCAGAGAGCACCTCAAGCCCCAGTTACCGAACGTAAACGGCTTCCTTACGTTGTCCTCTGAGCTGAAACCCATGAAGCCAAACACTGTGTCAATTGATGTTGGCAACGGAGCTGCTGAGCCTCAACAGAGATCTAGGAAGTCAGTTGTTACCTTGGATTCTATCCTTGCATCTCATTTGGCGCTTTACGTGCTCTCTTTGAGATATCAAATACCTGAGCTTGCGCAGCTCGTCCTCATCAAGGTCTCTGCCTTGTGCGAGTCGAAACCACCTTGCGCTGATACACTCGTTGGGTTCATCCGGGGTGTATACTATGATTCTGAAGTGACTGGAAACTTTGCAGGCTTAACCAGGGGCACCCCACTCAGGGCCTTTGTCGCCAAATATTCCGCCTTCAGATTGGAAGAAGTTAAAACCAGTGACAGCTTTAAAAAGCTGCTTGCGGAGGGTGGGGAGTTCGTCGTGGATTTGGTACAGTGCGTTATGGGGAGTGTTGGTAAGGGAGTGAAGTAACCGCATTTCCAGCGAACAAGCCTTCATTTGGCACTTGGATATGGTCAAGGCGACATCCCGATAGCTGGTACCCCCTTTATTGACGGCGTCGTAATGTAGCATCTTGCTTCTCCGTTATGTCTATTTCTTCCTGGATATCTTGTTTTCCCAAATATCACTTCGTTTCTTGAACATGCGTGGACATCCCGGGTCTATTTCATTTGTTACATGTTACCCACAGCCTTGAGCACAGAGTTTCCTTTGTCAAGCTACCTGTACATTATGGAGAAGAAGAGCGAAAAGCATCTGAATAAAAGAAAAAACTAATTGGAGATGGAGCTCGTACCTCCTCTGCTAGCCCCAGGAAAGCCCAAATTTAGACTTCATTTCCATGTAGCTCCCAAGCTGTGATACCTTCGCTCATCGAGTAGGTCCCTCTGCCCAAAAAAGTCCCCTACGATAGAAATGATCATATCCAAGGTACTCAGCGTGTTGGCCGAAGGAATATAGTCATAATTTCCATTCTTCGGCTTCCTATTTTTCCTCTTCTTATGTAGACGTTGATTTGCAACAGCTTTTGGGTCAGGGGCTGCAGGGGGCACTTCCAAGGTGACACAGTAACTGGGTTGCTCAACTGCAAACACTTCTGAAAGAGCCTTTTCCTCTGGAGATGACGCCGTTGCTAAGGGCAGAATATTGCCAATACCTGCGTTCAAACTACCCGCATCACCCTCCTCCTCCTCTTGCTTAGATGTATCCCCTTCTGGTTCACATCTTTCCGCTGAAATTTCGCCATCTTCGACCTCTTCTTGCGCTATTGTGTTGCTGTCAAGCTCCCCCTGTTTGAGCACTGCTTCCGGGTCTGGTGTGGTTTTCTTACTTCCTGACAAACATTTGGACATCTCTAACTTCTTCTGAACCTGTATTGCCTTTTTCCCTAATTCTCTGACAATGTACACATCATCCGGAGTCATGACCTCACTGCAGCGGAGAAGCAAACCATATATCCACAAAGTCTGTTGAACAGGGGTATCGGTTCCAACTTTTAACAGATCAACCATGATCTTGAATGCTTTCAAAACCGTGTACTGGTCCATTTTCCATAAGAACCTTGGGGTCGGCGAAGTATTGTAGATCAAATCGATCCAATCTTCTTGCTTGTGTGGCAATGGGCGGGAGGTCGAGACGATATTTCCTTGAGTTGCACTCGATAGATTGGGTGGTGGAGATGACTCATGTAGTAATTTTCTTTTTTGCCGGAATGTAGACATGAGAGAATCGTGCCAGGTCAACAATGCAAGTTTCTGCGGGGGGGGCGGCCTTTGTGGGTAACTGGCTGTTCCTGTGGCGATGTATGTGCCGTCCTCGTACCATCCTCTTGTGTCTTCTCCATACTCGTCGGTTGCGAGGCTATGCCCGCCAACACCAGTATGAACCTCCATATCTTCCACCTCATCATCACTGGCACCACACGCGGGGACGGGTTGAGCTTTAGCGATTAGCAGGGAAGGTACGCTTCTGGCCTCGGATCTAAGAATCGCAGTTAGTTCTGGCGAGAGGAGATGTCAACACTCATCAGAATGTAGAGCTTGGGACAATTTATACGAACCTCACCATCCGGAGATAGTCCATACCATCATTGGCAGGTCCACAGAAAAACTCGTCACCATATTCCTCCAGCCCTGGAAATGCACCTCGTTGGCCGGTGGAAGTATCAATATAGCCTCTTGCAGCCTGGAAACAGGACAATTCATCTTCATTATCGTAAGCTGCATATTGCCGCTTGTAGCCCTCCTGGGGTCTGCCCGACCCAGAAGCACGTTTGCGTTTGCTCCCCATTGATTGTTTGCAGAGGTGATGAACGGGTAGTCTTGTGCCAAGCCTCTCTTTATGGAAGGGGGCTTGGCACAAAACTACCTATGCTGACAAAGCCAGTGTTGAGTTAAAAGCTGCTATTCGAAGGGACATGTGTTATAAACCAAAAGAAATCGATAATGCTCCTTTAGGTAAGGATCGAAAAAAGGAATTTCTATTTCCAGACATTTATGACGGCAAACAGTGTAACAAGTTTGTATCTGGAGAATTCAAGGCAAGATCTGAAGTAACTAAGGGCGCAGGGCGCAAGGGTATTTACTACATTAAGGTAATGTTGCAGTCTTGAAGGATGCACCTGTGGTGAATGTAGCTGATGGACAGGGCAGTGATTCTAAGAGGAGGCATGAAATGGATTGTGGTGAGCCATGTAGTAGCCCTTAGCTTACGTAAAATTTATGGCTAGATGTGGTCATTGCGTGAGATCACGTGACCAACTCGTTATGATATAACTGTAACCAGACTAGGCAACTACTACCACTACAATTACCATATTGCTCCGTAGTGATGGGGTGCTTTTTCGAGGCTTCCCAAGCAGGATATCCAACCCCCCTCCACCCAGACCGATTTATTTTTGTGTGGTAATAAATCCCCAACCAGACTACCCTTGCGCTCGTGGGTATTTTCTATACCCCGCAGGCCGCCCATTAGTACTGTTCTCTTTTCCGGGAGGTTGGAGTTCGGGCAGTGCTTTCTACAGGCCGTTCTTCTAGATCTTTGCTCTGTTCTTTTCTTCCTACGCCGCATAGCTTTCTCATCTCCTTCGGCTCTTGAAGGATTGTAGCTGGGACCTGACTTCAAGCTGGAATTGCATATACCCCGCCACTTGACCTTGAATTGAGCCGAGTCGTTGTTTGCAGCTGCTGTGGAAGCATACCAGTCTATATATCTTAGATACCCCTGAATTCAGACCCCTTTCTTGGAAGGAGGTCGCGAATTTCACAAGATGAGGGGTCAGTATTTCGGGTCAAAGGCGCAAACGCTGAAGGTCTTTTGGGTATCGACTTTGGCGATGCTGCTCCAGCCAGTTCATCTCCACCAACCACTCTTGACACCAAGAGCGGTGGGACGCCAGCTAGGGTAGCATCACTGCTTCCTCCAACTTCTGGCGGCAACAGCCTGGATGATTTACTGGGTGTATTTGACAGCGGGCCAGCTCCTGATAGCAGCGGCCTTGTAAGTGGGTTCGAGAGGCCCAATTTTGGAAGCCCCGACTAGTACCACCACAGCCACAACAGCAAAAGAGGTCGAGCGAGGATATATTATCACTATTTTAGCTCTTGAGATTGATGTCTGGCGTTTTCGTCTCACACTTCGTGGTTACTTTCTCTATTCATAGCCGGCCCGTTTATGTTGAGGCGATGGTATCCTGGCTCTTCTCCCATTCTTCCATGTAGCATTTTTGCGTCTATGCATGAACTTTGGCGATTTATTCCTTCAATCCGAGACGTGGCGTGCCAATGTAGTTTTGCCCTTGAGCTGTGGTCAGGGTATCATATTAGACGACACATAACTTCAAAAGGAGGTCTGGAAGAAAATGGATATATCTCTGAAATTCATACACAATCACGCCTTCGGATATCTGCCCACAACCACCCATATGATGACAAAGAAGTTTCGTTAGTATAGGTTTTTTGTTTTTTTTTTAAATAAAAAGGGGGGGTGTTGGCCTTGAGCCTCTTGGTGGTTGATTTCCATGTGTATTTGTGGGCCGATATCGGCTAGGCTCCGATGGAATTTATCTGATTTAAAGATAAAGGTGGGGTCATGGGAGGGACGTAGTCTGGTTGGCACAAGCCCCTCCGTAGCCTGGTACGTAGCCTCGTACGTAGCCTCGTACGTACCCAGGTAGGTAGCCTCATACAAATGTTGCTACAGAACGATTTTTTATCAGATCTGGATTTAGCGGGCACGTAGCTGTTTTCGTCTTCGTACTGTTTTTTTTTTGGTGGGGGGACTATTTTATTGAATGATCTGATACCTAGTTACGTGTATCCTAGGAGTAGTTTTTTTTTCCCAAAAAATTTTGAGTCTATATGTCTGTCCCCCGAGCCCGAAGGGAGCCTTAGGCTATGAGACGGAGTGCGTCGGTTGACAGGGTGTGCGGGGAAGTTCGCCACCAAAGATGTGGTGGGCAGAGGTACAGAGATACACAGGCCAGGTAGGCACACTGTACAAGCCTCAGTTGGAATCCAGGCACAGGCTATTATAAAATGTTTGGTGTTCATATAAAGGGAACCAGATATTGATATCGATATCCACAACATATTGAAGGTGCAACTAAACTTCAGTTCGTACAATGCCTCAGGTAGCAGCACCGCTTGCTCATTGCATCTTGGTTAGGCTTCGGAGGACCAGAGATAGTGTGATATTACCGGCACAGGCCTGAACAAGCGGGCAAAACACGGCTGGGGAGGGTTGCCTGATGTTTCTTGATACCTACCTACAGGGTGCCATAGGCCACTGTTTTTGCATATACTGTATCTAGACCCATTGCACCTAACCTTTTGAACAGGAAGGCTACCTACTTATGAAGGCAAACTGCCATTCTTTTTTCGCAGTCTTTTACTTTTCGTTTGGTTCCCGCCTCAATATCTCTATTAATTAGTGCAAGCTACCCCACCAGTCATCCGTCAATTACACCTCGCTCCTGAATTTTCCGCATAAAAAACTATGGGTGAGTGCGCGCGCCCCAAGAACGCCACCAACTGCCGTTCCTGTCGTACCCGCCCCAGTAGGGCTACTTTTTTCGGACGAGAAAGTGTTAACGTAAAAGGCCTTCGCAGCCAACATTCTCTCTCCTTCTCCGCATCGCAGTCTTTACCACCATATTTCTACTCAGAAGACATCGAAACATTCATCGCCACAAATGATATCGCAGCGAAAGTCGTCGCTGAAGTCACAGCTTGAACTTCTACAGCAAATTGATGCGACTAACACAGGCAACAGGAATATGAATTGGACAAGTGCGGCCACAACTATAGCGGAAGACAGCCCTCCCGAGGAACCCACTGGACTACACCATGTGCACGTCGAACCACCTGCCATGACCAACGGAAAGAAGCAAACCGAGAAGAAGGTTGAGCAAACTATCGACTCAATGGCTAAGCTGAAGACCGCTACCCCGATCCTTGGAATTGACTTTACACAGATAGGAAAGCGACCAAGGCGGGCAAGTACGCATCTTGTGAGCGTGGGTAACGTGTTGAAGGATCATGATATCCTTAGTGATTCCTCTGGGACAAACTTTGTCACTGGAGAGTGCTGTGGAGGTGGGTGCTGCATGCTCAGTGTGAGTGAGATGAATGGTGCAGCTTCCCCCGGGACTAGCACCCCCACTCCACCAGTACCTGCTCCCGAGAATTCGGCATTCAAGAGTTTGAGGTTGAAGTTGCAGCCGTTGAAAAGTAGGGCCAAGCTGGTGGGGACTACACCGATGCCGGTTCAGGATAGGTTTATCTATCCACTAGGGGACAAGGTGGAAGTGTATGAGTCTACATGTGCAGCTCATCCACCAACGTTCGTGAAGCCGCATCCCCCGTATAATGTGTTCTCGGCGACATTACACGCAGCTAGGCAGCTGACGAAGGAGGGCGCTGAGAAGCCGACATATCATTTCGATTTGGATGTTACTGACTACCCAGAGGAGATTGAAGGCGTGGACTTTAGAGTTGGGGGGGCAATTGGCGTGGTTGCACCGAATTATGAAAAGACTGTGGAGGAGATTTTTAATAGATTAGAGATCTCGGAGAAGGAGAGGGATGTCCCTGTAATACTGAAGACGAATGGAGGGAGGTGGCCGACGATTTGGGGAGAGGAGGAAGCAAGGACGTTGACAACTACGAGGAGGGAGTTGCTCAAGTGGACGGTAGATGTCCAGAGTTATGCACCTACAAAGCAAATATTGCGAGTATTGGCAGAATATGCGAAAAATGAGAACGAGAAAACAATCTTGCTTTATCTTTGTTCAAGGCAAGGACAAGCAGCGTTTTGCGAGTGAGTGAACACCCCCGACTTTTTTGCGATGGTCTTATCAGATCATCTTATAAACGTGCATCATAAGTGCCTAATGGAGCAATATATCAACATGTTAGCTAACACACTAAATTAGACTTCGCACAGGTCCACACATCACCCTTCTCCAGCTTCTCCATGCCTTCCCTTCCTCCTTCCCACCATTCGATGTCCTTCTCGGCGTCCTCCCCACGCTCATGCCCCGATTCTACTCCCTCTCCTCCGACCCTCACCACTCCTCGTCCATCCACGGCGGTAAGCGCCGCATAATCGAAATCGCGGTGACGCTGCACGATGAAGACGAGAGCTGGAAAGGGAAAGGGACCCCTAGAAGGCAAGGGGTTGGAAGTGGGTTTTTTCAGAGGCAGGCGCAGAAGTGGATCAAGGGGCAGCAGGAGGAAAGTGAGGGTGGGCCTGGAGTGGAAGTGCGAATTCCAATGTTTAGGGGGTTGATGGCGAATCCACTCGCGAAGGAGTTTGTGGCGGATGGGCCCATGCTGTTGGTTGGTGCCGGGGTGGGGATTGCTCCGTTTAGAGGGTTTGTGCAGAGGAGATTGCAGAGTGCGAACTGTGCGAACAAGGTTTGGTATGTACTTACAAGATTAAAGTCCCCTTCTAGCTGTGCTTGGGGAAGAGAGAGGCTGTTGCTAATTGTAATTCTGTTGGCTATAGGATTCTCCAAGGAATCCGTGACTCCCTCCTCGACGAGCTCTATTCCGGCGAATGGGGTGTGCACGAGTCTAAAATTCGGAAAGTCGTCGAGTCGAGAGTTGGGACTGGACGGTATGTGCAGGAAGAGGTCAAGGCCCAGGCGGATTTGGTGTGGTATATTATTAATAGTATTGACGGTCGGATATTCGTGTGTGGGTCGTCGAAAGGGATGGGGGAGGGGGTTGAGCAGGCGTTGGTGGAGGTGGCAATGCTCAAGGGAGGGTTGAGCATGGAGGGGGCGAAAGAGTTTTGGAAGAAGAAGAGGGAAGGGTATCAGTTTATTACGGTGAGCATGAGATCTATCCGAGAATAAATGAATGGTGCTGACTGGTAGCAATATAGGAAACTTGGTGATTCGGCAGCAGATAGTTCGACCCTGAGCATAGTCACTTACCTTCCTCACCATCTAGTTTTTACCTACAGGGCCACTTCCTGGCTTTTATCCCGTGTTACTTTGACATTACCCACGGAGTTTGATTTCTTGTTTGTTTGCTTCCACGCCTATTGGGATGAGCAGGGGGCGCCTTAATCTCGTTGATAGGGCATATATATAACGGGCTTAAGGGTGAACTGGCATTGTGACAGATTTCTTACGTACTCGATATAGAAGGGGATTAGATTGGGAATACTTATACTTGTTTGTTTCAAGTAGTGCATTGTATGTACATACAATATTACTTTTGGCTAACGTAGTGAATGAGCGCGACACTGGTGACCCTTAATTCTAGATGGCCTATCTACCTACAGGCAGCAAAGCAAAAAGGGTACGTAGAATCTTGCCGAGTATTTGCCATCTAAATCATGGTGCATAGCATAAGTAGAACAAAGCGCTGCCTCCTCTGCTGCTTTATGAAGTTGTTGTCTCTTCATGGCCCTTGGTTCTGGACTACCTATTGGATGGTGGTGGCAATAGCTGTTGCTCCTCTCACAATATCTTAATACTTATTGTTTTTCTTCCCAACAGCTAACTTCACTAATTATTACATTTTGTTGTTGCATGAGTCCACCCCCCCAACACATCCATTACGGTAGCGCCCGAGAAAAAACGTTGCGGGTGCGTTTTAGGAAACTGAGGGTAACATTCACGCCCCTTGTACAGAGAGAGCTTCTACACACTCAAAAGCCAAAATCAAAATGCTCCTTCTCATACATCCTTTTTCCCCCATTTTATTTTCTCCTACTCGCTCAATTCGTTCCAGTTCCCAAAGTATCCAACATGCTAAACTCCAATCAATTTTCAACCCTCATGCCATACTATCTATACAAAAAACCCACTCCCACAACTCTACACTCTACACTCTATCCTCCCACTCTTTATGCATCTGTAATACACCCCCTACTAGCATTACTCACTAATTTCGTATACTTATACAACGTCCCCTTTGTATACTTTAACGGCTTGGGGGCAAACTCCTTCCTCCGCTTGACCAACTCCTCTTCGTCAACGAGTAAATCCATCACCTTGCTCTCCGCATCAATCACAATTCTATCACCATCCCTCACAAGAGCAATGGGCCCACCCTCCTGTGCCTCGGGGACAATATGTCCAATCAAAAACCCGTGGCTACCGCCCGAAAACCGCCCATCCGTGATCAATGCTACATCTTGTCCGAGCCCAGCGCCCATGATGGCACTGGAGGGTTTCAGCATTTCAACCATCCCAGGGCCGCCCTTGGGACCTTCGTAGCGGATAACAACGACGGTTTTCTCGCCTTTTTTTATTTCTCCCCGCTCGAGAGCTTCGATGAAGTCACCCTCACAGTCGTAGCATTTCGCAGTTCCTTCGAATCGGAGACCTTCCTTTCCTGTGATTTTTCCGACGGAACCTCCTGGGGCGAGGGAGCCTCGGAGAATCTGGATGTGACCAGTCTTTTTGATGGGGTTGGAAAGGGGGCGTATGATTTTCTGGTCATCTGGGAAGCCCGGGAGCTTCTCCAGATTCTCGGCGAGGGTCTTGGAGGTAACGGTCTTGATGGATCCATCAATGAGGTCGTTCTTAAGGAGGTACTTGAGTAATGCTGGGGTTCCACCGATATTGTGGACGTCGGCCATGACGTACTTCCCACTTGGCTTGAGGTCAGCCAGGAAGGGGATCCTGTTGGAGACAGACTGGAAGTCGTCGATAGTGAGCTCCAGGCCGACGGAGTGTGCAATGGCTATGAGGTGGAGAACAGCGTTAGTAGAGCCCCCAGTTATGTTGACCACAACCATGGCGTTCTCGAGGGCAGAGCGGGTGATGATATCCCGGGGCTTGATGTCCTTCTCGAGAAGAGTACGGATGGCAGCGCCGGCGTCAAGACATTCTTGCTGCTTCTCGGGGGAGATCGCAGTGTTTGAGGAGGATCCTGGAAGGGTCATTCCCATGGCTTCGATAGCGGTGGCCATGGTGTTGGCGGTGTACATTCCCCCGCAGGCACCGGGGCCGGGGCAGGCGTGCCGGATGATATCGAAGCGGGTGGGCTCGTCGATTTCTTTGGTGATGTACTGGCCATAGGCTTGGAATGCTTTGAGAGTGGCAGCGGTTAGATGGGGGAAATGGAAAAGGGTTTGCAGGGGGTTTACCAGAGACAAGGTCAATACTTGCACCGCCCTGGCTGCACTTTCCGGGTTGGATGGTACCGCCGTAAACCATGAGGGAGGGGCGGTTAACTCTGCCCATTGCCTGAGTTAAGGGTAAGTCAGTTATTCATCTACGTTAATGAATTGGACGCCGTGAACCCACTAGAAGGATAAAGTTTAGCAATCGAAGTTTTGAGGTAGGGGGTCCTTGGTTTTCCACTCACCCATAATTACACCAGGCATATTCTTGTCACATCCTGGGATAGAGATGTTGGCATCATACCATTGCCCACCCATCACCGTCTGTCGCAAGAGTTAGCTAGATGGCACCATCTCATAAGAGCAGTAGATGCAATACCTCTATCGAGTCGGCAATAAGGTCTCTCGACTGCAGTGAGTACCTCATTCCATTTGTACCCATGGAAATACCATCACTATGACCCCCATAGCGTCAGCCTACCTGCCCATTCCCTGCACTGCCCCACTGGGAACACACCTCACACCAATAGTGTTAAACTGGTATCCAATCAGCCCTGCCTTCTCAACACCTTCCTTGACCTTGTTGTTCAAAGCCATCAGGTGCATGTTGCATGGGTTACCCGTATACCACACCTACGCATAATTCCCTCTGTCAGTCCCCTCATTCCCAGTACAGATTCGCGGTGGAAGCACCCACTGATGAAATCCCGACTTGGGCCTTGTTCATGTCCTCCTCAGTCAGTCCCGTTGCGTACACTATCGCACCATAATGGGCATTAGCCTGGCTGTTTAGTGTATCGGGGTGCTGATTTGGATGTCTTGACTAACGCATTGCTTGTGATGCACCCTGTGACTTGGGCTGTGTAATCGCCTTTGACGTCCGATTGAGGCCGCCATGGCTTCCCTCATCTACTCGTAATATGCTACCTGAGGAGATTGTGCGTCTGTCGAGTAATGTGAGACAAAACCTGCAATTGACAACCCCATGGGCTCGGACAGGACTCACGCGGCTCTTCGAGGGGTACTGAACCGCTTGGCGGAGTTTACCGCGCTATTGCGGAAAGCTGAGAGCATGATGGTGGGGAGGAGGACTGGAATCCGGGTGCGGCCGTTAGAGCAGCGCTTCAGGGAATTGAGCAGCTACCTACCAGAGCGCTGGGACTGTACCTGTGAAGCATGCGCTCGACGATGGTGCTCAACTGCGCAGAGTGGGGCGGGTATGGGGGTTATTTGGGTGGGGTTGCGCCCGCACAAGAATTCACTCCCGCTACCTAACTTGGGTGGGCTAGCGCGGGTGTGGCAGTCACGATGGCGTTCAATAGAAAGTGCAGATAGAAGTCCTACTTCTACCGTTCCGGTACGTGATTCAAAGTGCTCGAAGAGTTGTGTTGGAGAGTAGTAACCGCTAGGACAATGATTTCACTGGGTGCCTAGACACCAATGGTATACTGTATTCAGTACACCAACATAGAGGAAGCTTGAGTTGAGCTTTTGAAGTCTTGCCAAAGATGCCCTTCAGATGTACCACCATGACGTTTAAAGTTAAATTTGAACGGTACAAGTGACAACGGCGCGGTTTGAACGGTTTGACGATTCACACAAGTGACGGTTGCAGCCTACGGATTGCTCATTTATTTGTCCGCTATGATGGATGTACGCCTATCGTAATCCCAAAGACAAGATCATTGGATGAATGAAGTTCCTGCTTGTGGGTTATATGTGACTGCTGGTCTGTTTGGAATCAACTACGCCCTAAAGTATATTCCTAATTAGGTAGACTAGACCGGCGGCCTTGGCACGGATGGAGGTTCTCTATATTCCTAATTAGGCAGGAGAAGTCGAGTGGGTCCAAATCTGTATATAAACCCCCCGCCCATCTCATCCTGTACCTCTGCACGATTTAAGCTACTACACAAAAATAAATCGGTCTGGGCACGAGAACAACCGCTTGCCTCTCCTCACAGCTGAACTCTGAGGGCTTGTCCTATTCCCTCCCTGCTTGTCTTCTCTGCCCCTCACGACAGTGAGCTGGGCGTACGCGACCTAGTCGCTCACCACTTATGCCCAGTAACCAGGAAGGCAGCAGCATCACGGCAAACGGCGACACACAAACAGTGAGGATATGAAGGCACCGCAATTAGGATACACTGAAGTGTCACCGTGCAACCAGCATTGGGGCACACCCTCTCTCGAAGAAAGAGAGGAAATTGATTTACGGTGGTGAATGTCTATCGGGTTGGTGTCATTCCATAGGTCTGTTAGCTCTGACAGTTCATACTTACTTAGCTCATGTATATTAACTAGAATATTTGGTACAGCTCCGACGATACGGTGAACATGTTGGAGAGTATAGCCGCTACGACAAACATGATCACTGGGTGCCAGGTTTGCCTAGACACCGATGGTATACGGTACTGTACACAAACAGAACAAACAAGAAGCCGGGAACGAGATTAAAGCCAACAACGAGATAACTATGATGGGTTTTAATAAGAGACTCACCACAGTGGAGAAGGTAATACATATCATGTACGGTATTAACTTGGCACTGTACTGACGATTCACATAAAGGACTTAACCTGCCTTGTTGTGACGGTTGCAGCCTTGGGTACAAAGGTCGACGACAGATTCAAAAGACTAGACCATTGGATGAAGTTCCTGTTTGGGTTATATGTGACCACGGTATGTTCTGCTTTCATTAAATTAGCTAATTGTGTTTCGCTGAGATATATGCCAGATTTTAGCGAAGTTCGGATACCACATCCACTGGGAAAGAACACTCCATGTCGCTTTTTAAGACATAGGCCGAGGTCACGTTAAAGCCACCTTTTTTTGACCTTATATATCGACTTTCCGGGAGTCTTCTTTCCCAGTGGATGGTTGGATATGTTATCGGTGACAGTTAATATAGCACGCAACAATCTCTAACGGTATGTCTCTGTGACTACTTAGGTGCTCGTACAAAAGTCAAGCAGTAACTGATCCTACGCTAGACTAAGACGATAAAAGGTCTAGGATGTCTACAAGCGGAATTATCGGTAGGTCTTCATCCAAGAAAGTTGTGGAAAGTGACAAGCAATCAGTACGTAGACACTAAATGAATATTATGTTTCTAGGCTATATCGTTAAACATCCAGAGGCATGTGCTACTGCTGTCGTCGGTCTGGGTCTCTTGTGGAATGAGCGTAGTGGTCGTCAAGAAATCAAAGACGATTTTGGGACCAAACTCGACGTTGCCACAGCCGATTTGGGGACCAAAATCGACATTGCTTTTGGGACCAAGCTCGACCGTTTCGCAGCCGAGCTTAAACTGGAATCTCAACACACTCAGTCGATTGTGTTGGGGACAGCGTATGCTACAATGAAAGCTATTTCTGGATCGTTAAACATCCAGGGGCATGTGCTACTGCTGTCGCCGGTCTGGGTCTCTTGTGGATGAACGTAGTGGTCGTCAAGAAATCAAAGACGATTTTGAGACCAAACTCGACCGTGTCGCAGCGAGCTTAAATTGGAATCTCAACATACTCAGTCGATTGCGTTGGGGACAGCGTATGCTACAATGAAAGCTATTTCTGGAGAGAAGAATATGACAAACAAGTGGATGCAACAAATCGAGGCTTGTGTGAGGTCCGGCGGCAAGAGCTGTGATCCTATCAAGGGTATTGCAGTGGTAAGGACAAAAAATGTCAATGGATCCCCTACGGTATCTTAGAAGAGGGATTTTGCAAGGTTTCCTATTAAGTGTTCCTGCTATCCTTAGTAAGCGCAATAGTTTAAAAGTAATACAAGAACAACAGAATTTCTACTAGGGGCAATTGCCGTTCAAAAATAGGTGGTTGTTCTAGTGAGGTTTGCGTTTTGAATTACCACAATAGGCAACACGCACTCGACACCCTTGATCCTGAGAAGGCATATCGTGAGTTTTAGACTGTTCTGATAAGAATTGATGGAGTGGTAGTCGGTGCAAGAGGGGGGGCTATTTGGTTTAAATTTGTTTATAAACACATGGTTGGCATGGCAATATTGGAAGTTGTCAGGTTGCCATGGTAACTTAACAAGAATCCTAACAAGAAAGCTGTATATATAGTTGCAAAATCCCTCTATATAATAGGTAACACAAAGACACACCACCAATCTTTCTCTGGATGTGGAGCGATATATATATATATATCTATATCCATTCCTTCACTGGCCACACACCTCCACTGCCACTCTCACTATACCCCTTTTAGCGTCCTCCCGCCACCTGCCAACCTGCCTCTAATTGGAAGACCATGCTCTAAACCGAATGCTCCTCCCCTTTCTCGGATTGATGTGTGCACGCTTATTGCTAGAAGGGGCGATGCTGTAGCACAAGTACCCAACACGCAACTAGAATTATGTACCTATTATTCCTCTCTCCAAAATGATTCCCTTAAGTGATCATGATAAGGTTACTAGCCCGCCGACAGTTGGAATCTTGGCAACAAAGTAGCAGGATACTGCGTAACTGTAAGTAAAAATGCACACAACTATATAATACAGAGTCTTCCTATTGATACGATCAACCCCACACATACATCCCAAGAAGCCGAGATCCCAATGTTAGTCCTTGTCCATATATGCTGCCATGGGATCATCAAACACCCTTTTCTGCTTCCTATATTGTTCCATTTCCTCCTCTGTGACTCCTCCTACAATTTCCATATGTTTTCTTTTCGACTTGTCATGTTTCTCCTCTCCGCTTATCTTATCCGCTGAACCCTTTTGGCGTGAGGTCGGCTGCTTGTCTGTTTCGTTTCTAGGCTTCTCTTCCTCTTTGCTACCCGGATGATACTCTATCCGCTGAACATCGTTATTCATACGGCCAGTTCGCAATGCCTCGGCCTCTTCGTTGGCCTTGATCCCCTCTGACCCAGTGCAGTAACTTTTCTTGATCACCGAGTGGCAACAAGCGTAACCCCACTGGAAATTCTTCCACCATGAGCCCCACACCGATGTATGGTTCCCATAGTATTTGTCCTCCACATATTTTGATTTCGCTGCTGCTTTATCCCGCCCTTTGATCTCACCACTTGGGGTGTATTCGACATAGGTTTCTGATTCCACTACATCCTTTTCCAATGGCATAGTATTCAGATGCTCAGCTCCACCATACCTTTCCAGCAATTTACTTTTCTCATCGGCCTTCTTCTTCTCTTGTTCTTGCATCTGAATCTTCCGGTACAGTTCACCTTCCGTAGGATTTGCCTGTAAATGCATCTTAACCTTATCCCCACGTTCTCGGCTCTCCCAAGCAAGTTTTTGCATCTTCTCAAATTCGGCGGCATCTCCTGACGACCTCATGAAATTCTCCTCCGCAAGTAATTCGGAAGAATTATCAACATCTGTGCCGTTGACCATTGTCCTTGTTTTTGGGTCATATTTTGCTGAGTTAAGGTCGAGATTCAAGAGATATTTTGCTGTGTCCTCTCTTATTCGGAGATTCCTTGTACTTATACGATTTGCGGCATCGAACGTCTGCCCAGGCATCCCTAACTCCTCAGCATACTTGTCGTCATCATTTCCATTACCCTCATCTTCGCCCTGTCCCTTGACCCTCCCCTGCATCTCTCTCTCTTTCTCCTTCCGCCTCAACTCTTCTAATCTCTGGTATTCCTCCACCACCTGGTCGTGCTCTCTCGGATCATAGCCATTCCACCTATCCCGCTTCCCATCCCATGCAAGCTCCACCTGTTGAACAATCTCATCGGCCTGGATGTCATTCCCAGTCCATTTGGCACCTAGTTTTCGCGGGCGTGACAGGCACTCTTTCGTCTTGTGGGTCATTGCTCCACAATTCTCACATGCCCCCTTCCTGTATTTGGTTGCAGCGGGCCCAGCGCGCTTTCCTCGCTCGTACCACTGCGCACTGGCAAGGTCTTGATCTTTCTTGCCCTGGAGACGTTGATGCTCCACTAGATTCCGGTAAGTTAGGCACGTGAGGAGCCACGGGGTGGGAATTCGTCACGTACGATAATCTCCTTCAACATCATCATCAATGTAGAACGGTTTCTTGGAGATGAACTGAGGGATATATTCGTTCTTCTCCCTAACAGGCGCTTTTCCCTTGGGCTTTGACATTGTGGATGATCTGATGGAAGTTTGTAGAACCTTAGCCTCATACTCAGAGTGTGAGGCAAGTCAGAGCTTACGTAACAACCTTATTCGAGGGGCTAGTGCAACCCACTAAGTCACTTACTGGGCACTGATAGACATAACGAAGAAAGGTTTTGCAGCAGCAGAAATATCGAGACCTTGTTCTCGTACCCGTGACCTCTATATAGCCTGATCTTGGCGTGCGCTGCGATTTACACTCTGGCTTCAGCTCATACTCATTACATGTCTTTCGGATACCCTTGAACAATATCGACAGTTTAGTCTGGTTGGCACTCGACAGCTATCAAGCCAGGCCTTCATACCTTGACCCACTTCTACCATCCATAAGGCCTGGGCAGGCCCCACGGTCTGTTCCAGTTATAAGAACACGGAGACTGGCCAGAAAGTGTGTGCTGGTGTCTTTCCATACCTCTGTGTTGAATACATGATGCTTCCTACAAGCATCATCATCATAGATACATATAGAATATTACATATTCATCCTTCGAGACCCTTGCCACTCCTACACTCCTGGAAAACCGAAATCCTTCATAATTTTTTTCTCCCCATATTGGATGAACTTGGACTCTTTCTGGATAATAGGTCTCATACTTATATTCTCATAGATTAGTAAATCATATTATAATATTTACAAGTATACATACTACTTCTTTCCCTCTGCAATAAACCAGTAGCTTCTTCCGCCTCATAGCCTAAGGCTCCCTGCGGGGGAAAGGCGTATAGACTCAAAAAAAAAACCAAAAAAAAAACCAGTAGCCTCAAAAAATGTTCATGTAAATAGTCTTCCATCTGTGGAAAACTTGCTATATGCCCTGTAGCACCTTTCCGCGCCGAAGATAGCTTTAGCGCAGATAACCTAAGAGTCTGGGAACGAGATCACTTTCCGCTGTCCATTGCGCTGAATTAAGATGTCTGACTACTTTGCTATCCACTCCCATAACATTTTTTCTGAAATCGGTAGGCGTTTGGCAATTGCATACTTAGAGACACCTTTTGCATTGGCATCTCGAATAACACCAAGCTTAAACTCTTTAGGATACTGTACTCGACGTTTAGCAAGTTGATTTTGGACAAGGCCTTGTAGCTGGCGAACTGTCGCATCCTCTGTTGATTCTGATGCAAGTACTGGCGGTGCTGGCTTAGATTTATTTAAATTCAAGTCGTATTTCGTGGTCTTACTGTAGACAGTGACGACGGACCTGGGCGCTGGTGTGGAATAGGCATTTGAGGCAAGGTATTGAGGTCGGTATACTGAGGTTCTAGTACTTACACCGTCAAGATTTATACTCTTTTATCTTCATTTAAGGCCAGGTAGCTTCTAGCATACAGTCTTATTCACAGTGCTTTCCCTGGGTTTCGCCTACCAGCTAAAACTAGGATCTTACTTACAGGTACGGTCTTATCCGGCAGTTTCAACGACATCATGCTCATTTGGGATGCCCACTCCTCATAATTGCTCTGTTCTATCAGAAGTTCGAGCTTAGGTTTGAAGTTCTTTGGTAATGTGAAGAATCTCTGAGGTTGATTATGACGTTGAAGTTGAGGATTCGAGGACATATTGATGTATGGTAGTGTTGGACTGTATACTGACGATGTCGGTGAAGACATGCTGGTTTAGAATATCTCCGATGAGATAGTTGGGGTGATAATCTGTATTTGCGTGAACCTCTCCGGGCCCAAAACCTGTTGGAATACCAGGTTATGATATGAGCATGAAGTCGTGTATAACAGCGCGAAACGTGCAGTACGTAAGCTACACAAAAAAGGTAGCGGTTCCGAGACTAGTAAGTGAGGAAGATGGATGGATAGAGACTGCACTCACATATATACATGAGTGTGATGTGTATTACATCACACATCTTTCTAGGAGAAAAACCTAGGCATCTTGCTAACAATGCAATAGCCGGGAGAAATTGTCACCTTGTACAATTGTCCCTATGGCCCCTCCATGCTTGTAATTAGTTTCCTTACATCTGCTAATATTTACCAGACCATTTGCCAATATGTATACCCTGTATAAAGGCCGATTTACGTATTTTTTAACATAATCCGCTATATATTTTACTCCTTCTCTACACATGGTAGGCCGTTAGTCCTGATACTAGGCCCACATGTATTATACATCATACTCAATGTATCTTGAGACCTTTCAGGCCATAATTCAATCATGTCAATCTTTGGTCCATACATACTCCAATTCCTATCTTCCATCCTTTAATACCTCATATATCAATGCTCACCCCAGGGCGGCACTTGCAGATGACTTCTATGTATACACCAAAGCTCTCGTTTCCATTTGAGCCCACTTGCATGATAATTCGATTTTTTAACAATTGAATACATGCATGAAATGAAATGGGCATATATTTTAGGTGTTACCCTGAACTCTAACTCACATTGCCAAGACAGAACAAGGGGAGGGTTTTAAATTACGTATATAGTTGCCATCTATCCGAAAAACCAACGAGATCCCCGAATTGATAGTACGTAAGAATTTCGGCATTTCTTTTTTTTGAGTCTATGGAGCCTAATAAGGCTATGTGACAGAGAATTTACTCCGTAGATGGTTTAAATTAAATTAAATTACACCACAGCCCTGGCGCATACAGCCCAGGAACCGTATTCGTAAACCGGCTCGGTTACCAGACTGCTTGGATACTGTATATACCCCTTGCAGTTTGCATAGGTACAGCTCGGGTCAAGCACAGTGTATGTAGCTGTGGTTTCCTTGGTGCGGCGTGTTGTTCCGTGCGCAAACCCAAACCGGGAAACGGGCCGTCTCATTAGATGTATAGACTGCCCAAAAAAATAAGTATGATACTACCCTGCCTTCAGGGGAAAGGCATAGACTCAAAAAAAAAAAATATGATACTCCGTACTACCCATCCCTTACTCCGTACACGGGGCACACGGCGCACACTGAGCACAAGACTACATAGGAGCAACCACACAGACAACAGAATGGAGCAGAGGGAAGGATTTTCTGAGACCGCCCCGAATTTCGAGTGCACCAATCAAATTGTCCTGCACCAGTTAAATAAACTCGTTCAACATCGGAAAATTTTGATTGCGTCACTAACCCAACTTCAAACAGGTTTCATAGAGGTACTGTACGAGTACTGTACCAAACAGGTTGCTGGTACATACTTGGCTACCGATGGGTTAAAGGGTTCCTAAATATCGCGGCTCACGACAATGCCTAGTGGACTGTCGTCTAGCTTTGACATTAATACTAAAATACAGCTAATAATAGCTCACAAACCTCAAGGTTGTAGTTTGAGGATCAGACACTGGACTGGTGATCTCTGTTAGTTTATTTGTTTTATTTCATAGGCCTACCTACGTTAGTCTGGAGGGCACTACTGTAGTTACTGGTACATGTGCTGTCCGTGGAAGCTACTTACAGCGAGACCCCTAAGAGCGGACCTCTTTGCCAGTCTACATAAAAGCGACCCTCGTTTTGTTTCCTGCTTCCTTGCTTCTACTCTTCAACTTTCATTCACTCATTTCCCACTTGCAACTTTGATTGCTTTCACCAGTCGTTACGAAATCCAAAATCTTTGAAGTTTCAATAACCCTCGTTCAACCAGTCTTCACTCCATTTTTGGTTACCGATTTCAATATATTACAAGCTCTTTGCAAGAGGTCTTCTTGAACAGAAATTCAACATGAAATTCCAGCTTCTTACCAGCCTTATTTTCATTGCTTCCAGCTCCTTGGTTGCTGCAGCTCCTCTAGAAGAGCGTGCTGCTCCTCCAGTCCCTTACTTTTCTGGTTTCAACCTCGGTGCCAATAGGGTATGTTCCCTCATGCCGCATATGTTTCTGGATAGCTTTCTAACGGAATTCAATAACAGCCCGATGGCAGCTGCAAGACCCAAGCTCACTGGGAGCAAGAATTCAGGAAACTCCAGTCATGGTCCACAAACTCTAGGGACAAGTTCAACTCCATCAAGATATTCTCAACCAGCGACTGTAACGGCCTTGCCAACGCCGTTCCTGCTGCAATCGCAACCAATACAACTATCTGGGCTGGTATCTGGCCTTCAACTGAGGCTAAATTCAAGGCAGAGAAGGCTGCACTCGAGGCTCAACTCAAGAAGTACATGAAAACCGGAAACAAGTATGTGGTCCGAAGCTTGGCTCTGAAGAAAGACCTAATTTTTGTGCTACAGATGGCTGAGAGGTGTCAACGTTGGCTCTGAAGCTCTTTACCGCAAGGAAATTGACCCCAATCTGTTGGCCAAGTACATCTATGATGTCAAGGGAATGACCCAGATTGCCTACAAGGCTACCCACGCCCCTGTTGGGTCTGCTGATACTTGGAACTCGTGGGCCGATGGACGCAATAAGCCAGTTATTGATGCCTGTGATGTTATCCTCATGAATGCATTTCCTGTATGTTTTCGATGTCGCCGCTCTCATCTACATAGCTAATGATAATCCAAACAGTATTGGCAAGGCGTGGACGTTCAAGCCGGGCTCTCGACTTTCAAGGAAGCCATCACCAACACCAGGAATGCCATCGGGCCCAATAAGCCATTTGTCGTCGGTGAAACTGGATGGCCAACAGCCGGGCCCAATTACGGCAGATCAGTTGCATGTAAATCGTGCCTCCAGAGGTACTACACCGAGGTTGCATGTTGGCTCCAGGGGCAAAAGTATGGCTGGTACTGGTTCTCTGGTTTCGATGAGCCAAAGAGGGAGACTGAGGTTGAGAGGAACTTTGGTGTTGCTTTGCATGGACAGACCCTGAAGATCAAGTTCACCTGCCCAAAGTAGGCTCGGGGGTTTTGCCTGGTGCGGTTAGCCCCCTGATTGTGGTTTCCTCTACGGTTTTGATTTGCATTGGGTCTGCTTTCCAGGGAGTGGGAAACTGGTATATACGGGCATGCATAGGGGATAATCATTGGTAAAATTCATAAAAAATTCGTATAGTGGTCTCTGCCTATTAATTTATAGATTTTATTATGATTAGGCATTAGCACTAGATACACATTAATGCGTGTATAACGTTGCTTGTGAAGAAACCGTGGGGGCCTGTAATTGTGTACTGATACTGCCGTTCCATAACCAAAAAAACGGATATAATAACGCTAGCCGACTCAACTCTCATAGAAACCACCAAACCCCCATCGCCACCAACCCCATCAACACCCCCATCAACACCCCCAACACCCCCAACACCCCCAACACCCCCACTCCAAACGATTCCTCCCCCACATCCTTTTCCAGCATCTCATACATCACCTCCTGTAAACTCGCCGCCATCTTTTCTTTCGAAAATTCCCTCTCCACCCTCTCCTTGCCCTTTACCCCTATGACCCGAATCTCCGCATCCGACATTTCAAAAAGAACCTTCTTCATAACTGCACTCCACTCCTTTTCGTCCGGGGGGCGGAGCCACCCCGTTTCCCCCTCAACCACAGTCTCCAGAGGACCACCAGAATTTACTGCTAGCACAGGCGTGCAAGAGAGCATAGCTTCTAGCGGGACTATCCCGAAATGTTCGTTGCTGGGGGTGTAGAGCAGTAATTTTGCTTTACTGAGTAATTCAGCCTTTAGGCTCGCGGGGATGGAGAGGAGGAATATCACATCGACAGAGTCAGGGAGGGATAAGGCTGAGATGTAGTTTTTGCATGTTGCATGTTGGAGACCAAGAGTGTCACAGAGTTTAGTGAGTCCGAGGTGGTACTGGGCGTTTTCGGCGTTGCGGGGGTCGTAGCCACCCGCGATAATGAGGCGGGTGGAGGAGGCGTGCCGGAGGGAGGGGGAGAGGAGGGAGAAGGAGTGGATTGCTAGAGCGATGTTTTTCTTGCGCTCGAAGCGGTTGATGCTGAGAAGAAGGTTGGGGGAGGAGAGGTGTTTATGTGTTGGAGGTTGGATGGG
>Ga0307514_10001696_pt1 | contig 25432 bp, 25 predicted proteins | sample 16_EM_MG_FD_203088 | JGI IMG/M metagenome (GOLD analysis project Ga0307514, IMG submission 203088) | Populus trichocarpa ectomycorrhiza microbial communities from riparian zone in the Pacific Northwest, United States - 16_EM | ecosystem: Host-associated > Plants > Roots > Unclassified | place... | reverse complement strand
GATGGTGTGGAACGGCCGCTTGCCGCCGGCCACCACGTTGGGGTGCTTCTCGTCGAGCGTGAAGCCGTGGCCGCGGTTCTGCAGGCTGACGCCGGTGCCGGGCACGACGACGCCGCTGCCGAAGCCCATGTAGTTCGACTGGATGAAGCTGATCATCATGCCGCTCTCGTCGGCGGCGGTGAGGTAGATGGTGCCGCCCTTCGGCGGCATGCCGTGCGCCGGGTCGGCGGCTCGGCGTGGGTCGATGAGCTTGGCGCGCTCGGCGAGGTAGGCATCGCTCAGCAGGTCGGCAGCGGTCACCTCGCTCATATGGCGCGCATCGGCCACCCAGCGGTAGGTGTCGGCGAAGGCGAGTTTCATCGCCTCGATCTGCAGGTGTTGCGACTCGACGCTGTCGACCGGCAGGCGGCCGAGGTCGAGCTTCTCGAGCATGCCCAGTGCCATCAGCGCGGCGATGCCTTGGCCGTTGGGCGGGATCTCGTGCACGGTGTGGCCGGCGAAGTTCTTCTGGATGGGTGTGACCCACTCCGGCTTGTAGTTCGCCAGATCCGACAGAGCCATGCTGCCGCCGTGGGCCTTGGAATGCGCGACCAGCATCTCGGCCACTTCGCCGCGGTAGAAGGCTTCGCCCTTGGTCGCGGCGATCTTGCGCAGCGTGGCGCCTGCCGCTGCGAAGACGAAGCGCTCGCCGGGCTCGGGGGCGCGGCCGCGTGGCATGAAGGCTTCGGCAAAGCCGGGCTGGTCTTTCAGCAGCGGCACCTGGCGGCCCCACTTGTCGGAGACGATGCGGCCGACGCCGTGGCCGCGCTCGGCCAGCTCGATCGCCGGTTCCAACAAGTCGGCGAAGGGCAGCTTGCCGAAGCGGTCGGACAAGGCGACCCAGCCGGCCACCGCGCCGGGGGTGGTGACCGTGTCCCAGCCGCGCACGGGGAAGGCGTCTCCGTGCTTCTTGCGGAAGTAGCTTGGATTCCACGTCGCCGGTGCCACGCCCGACGAATTGAGGCCGTGCAATGCCTTGCCGTCCCACAAGATGGCGAAGTTGTCGCTGCCCAGGCCGTTGGACACCGGCTCGACGATGGTGAGCGCGGCCGCGGCGGCGATGGCCGCATCGACCGCGTTGCCGCCTTTCAGCAGCATGCGCACTCCTGCTTGCGAGGCCAGCGCCTGCGAGGTGGCGACGACGTTGCGTGCCATCAGCGGGCTGCGGATGGTGGGGTAGGGGTTGTTCCAGTCGAAGTTCATGGTCGCGTCCAGTGGATCGGGAGAGGTAGCGTTGGCGAGGGTCGAGCGGCCGTCGCCGATGAGATTGAAAGACAGTACCAGACCGAAACCTGGTTGACTCGGCCTCGGCGCGACAAACCCGTTCGGCGCGCGAGGCTTCGATACCTTGTATGTTCGGCGGGCACGAAACGCCTTGCCCAACCCATTCTGGAGACACCATGGAAAGCCGCCCGCCGCTGCCCCCATTCACCGCCGACACCGCGCGCCAGAAGGTGCGCATGGCCGAAGACGCCTGGAACTCGCGCGACCCCGATCGGGTGGTCGGCGTCTACACCGAAGACACGCGCTGGCGCAACCGCGCCGAGTTCCCGGTCGGCCGCGCGCAGGTGAAAGAGTTCCTGCAGCGCAAGTGGGCGCGCGAGCTCGACTACCGGTTGATCAAGGAGCTGTGGGCGTTCGACGGAGCACGCATCGGCGTGCGCTTCGCCTATGAGTTCCACGACGACTCGGGCCAGTGGTTTCGCAGCTACGGCAACGAGAACTGGGAGTTCAACGCGCAGGGCCTGATGATGCGCCGCTACGCCAGCATCAACGACCTGCCGATCAAGGCCGAGGCCCGCCTCTTCCATTGGCCGCTCGGCCGCCGGCCTGATGAGCACGCCAGCCTCAGCGACCTAAGGTTGTAAGCCAGAGCTGGATCTGCTCGAGCACCCAGGCGCCGTCGTCCAGCGGCAGGTCGTGCCCGGCCTGCGGGTGGCGAGCGATGCCGCACTGCCAGGCCTGGGCCAGGCGCTCCGAGCAGCGCGTGTCGACCAAGCCATCTTGCTGGCTGGTCAACACCAGCATCGGCACTGCAGGCTTCATGGCCGGCGCGCGGTAGCGGGCGGCGGCCCACAGTTGCCGCAGCGTGTTCGCGCGCGACACCGGGCACTCGCGGCGCCAGATGGCCCAGTCGTCGAGCAGGCGCACGCGGGCGGGGCCTCGCGGCGCCAGGCGCGTGGTCAGGCGCAGCACGGCTTGCTCCCGGCGGCCTTCGTCGCTCGTCAGCGCCAGGCGCAGCAGCGTGCCGTAGTTGGCAGGGCGCAGCCGCTGGGTGAACGGGCTGAATGGGCGCAGGCTGGTGTTGATCAGCACCGCGCCGACGATCTCGTGCGGTTGGGCATCGGCCCAGGCCACCGCGACCATGGCGCCGAGTGACATCGATAACAGTCTGTAAGGCGGTGCCAGGCCTTGGCCCTGCAACTGGGCACGGGCTTGCTCGGCCATGGCCTCGACGCTCGCCGGGCTGGCCTCGCGGCACAGGCGGCCGTTGCCGGGCAGGTCCAGCGCCAGCACCGGCTCGCCAAACTCGCGTAGCCGCTCTGGGAAATCGCCCCAGTGCCGGGTTTCGCGCGTGAGGCCGCGCAGCAGGATCCAGGGTGTCATGAGACGCCGAGCCTAAGGCTGCGGCCTGACGTCGATGTGACAGCTGCCACACAGGGCGTGACACGCGTGTTACCAAACCCCGGTTCAGGGGGGCTCGATTGCGCCGTGTGCGCTTTCCCACAGCGTGGCGAAGGGGTACCGTTCAGCTTGATCGCGCGCTGCCGATAACGAGCCAGACATGAATCGAGCTGAAATAAACCAATGGGTCGACGTCGTCATGGGCGTCGAGCGGAGCCAGCGCGTGCGCGTGCAGCAGGCCTTGGTGGCAGCTCTCGTTTACGTCGGCCTGAGTGCGATCACCTGGCTGGGTGTGTGGCTGGGTGTGATCGCCCTGTGGCCTGCAGCGCTGCTTACGACGACGGTGCTGGGTGTGTCGGCGCTGTTCTACGCCGCCATCCGCAGCGGGTGGAGCCGGCGCTTCACTGCCGACCCGGCCCTCACGCAGGTGCAGAGCCTGTTCTGTGTGCTGGCGGCCGGTGCCGCTTACGTGATCGCCGGGCCGATCCGCGGTGCCATGCTGATGGCCTTGCTCACCGGCCAGTTCTTCGGCGTGTTCGCGCTCACGCCGGTGCAGGCCCGGCGCATCGGCATTCTGGCGGTGCTGGTGCTGGGTGTCACGATGGCTTGGTGCGTCTACAGCCGCCCGGTGCAGTTCCCACCGCGCGAAGAGCTGCTCAACTTCTTGATGGTGGCGCTGATGATGCCCACCATCGGCTGGCTGGCCGGCCAGCTCAGCGCCATCCGCAACAAGCTGCGAGAGCAGAAGACGCAGCTCGAGCGCGCGCTGTCGCAAAACCGTTTGCTGGCCACGCAAGACGAACTCACCGGCCTGTCGAACCGCCGCCACATGACCACGCTGATGATGGCCGAGCGTGCCCGCCAGCAGCGCAACCGCCAATCGATCAGCATGGTGCTGATGGACATCGACCACTTCAAGCGCGTGAATGACGTCTGCGGCCACCAGGCCGGCGACCAGGTGCTGCAGATTTTTGCCGACGTCATCACCCACGGCCTGCGCGCCGGTGATGCCCTGGCCCGCTGGGGCGGCGAAGAGTTCCTGCTGATGCTGCCCAACACCACCGCCGAAGACGCGCTGGTCTGCGTCGAGCGCATGCGCTCGCAGCTGGCCGCACGCAGCTTCGAGCACATCGCTCCCCGGCTCGGCGTGACTTTCTCCGCAGGCATCGGCGTGTGCGGTGTCGACGACCGCATGGAAGCGATCATCGAGCGCGCCGACCGCGCCATGTACCGGGCCAAGACGGCAGGGCGCAACCGCACGGTCGTGGCCTGAATCGGTCTCGCCAAAAGTTGAGCCCAGAGTTCGGTCTCTTCGCCGGGCGCTAAGTCTCAAGTCAGCTGGGTGATCGGCCGATATTTCAGGTATCCAAACGTCATCTCGTGTCGCCATGTACCCCGATCAAAGCCCCACGCTCCAAGGCCCTACCTACCCGCAAGTCGACCTCGCCGACCCGCTGGAGGTGGCTCGCTGGTCCTGGTTGCTCGACGTGCCCGACCACCAGATCCACCATGCGGTGAGCTTGGTAGGCGACAACGGCGACGCGGTGGCGCACTACATCGAGTTTTTCGGCCGCCCCACCGGCCGGCATCGCCACTGAGCTGGCACGAAGCTCGCTATCTGGAGTCTGACGGCCTCAAACACACTGCGAAGCCGCCTCGAACCGCCCATTCAGGTCGGTCTTGCTGCTGGAACTCACATGATTGACAAACATCGTCATCGCCACGACCACGCACCCCAGGGCTTTCTGCCCAACTGGGTTCTGGTGGCATTCGCCGCCGCGTCGATCGTGGTCATCCGGTTGGCCCACAGCCTGATCTGACGTCCCCTTCGGGTTTCCTCTCTCCGGTCGCACCGCCCCGGGGCGGCTCGCTGCTTGCATCACTTTTGCCGGCACGCGTCGCCATGCACCGTTCGGAGGATTCGTCATGGATGAGTACACGATCCAACTGGTGAAAGAGAGCTTCGACCTCGTCGAGCCCATCGCTCCCCAGGCGGCCGAGCTGTTCTACGCCAACCTGTTCGCCCTCGACCCTTCGCTGCAAAAGCTGTTCAAGAGCGACATGGTGGCCCAGGGCGAAAAGCTCATGAAGATGATCGGCGCGGCAGTCGGCCTGCTCGACAAGCCGCAGACGCTGATCCCGGTGCTGCAGAGCCTGGGGCGCCGCCATGCTGACTACGGCGTGCGCGACGAGCACTACGACACGGTGGGCACGGCCTTGCTGAGCACGCTGGAACAGGGCACCGGCGTGGCGTTCACGCCCGAGGTTCGCGAGGCCTGGATCGATGTGTACGGGGTGGTGTCGCAGACGATGAAGGAAGCGGCCCGGGTACCGGCCTGACTGGGGCGCCTAGTTCTTTGGCCACAGAACCCACATCCTCAGGGGCTGCTTCATCCTCCCGGCCTGCTGTTCGGCCACGTCGCCCCATCCCCAGAAGTAGTCGGCCCGCACGGCGCCGGTGATCGCGGTTCCGGTGTCCTGCGCCATCACCACCCGCCGCAGCGGCATGTTTGACAAAGGCTCCGTCGTGTCGAGCCACACCGGCACCCCATACGGCACGCTCTGCACGTCGACGGCGATCGAGCGCCCCGGCGTGAGCGGCACGTTCTGCCCACCCTTTGGGCCAACCGACGGATCGGGCAGTGGCTCTTCGCGGAAGAACACATAGCGTGGGTTGCTCCACATCATCTCGTTCAGCCGCTTGGGGTTGGCGCGCGCCCAGGCCTTGATGGCGGGCCACGAGGCTTGCTCGGCGCGCAGCTCGCCCTGCTCGATCAGCCAGCGGCCCACCGATTTGTAGGGTTGGTCGTTGTGGCCCGCGTAAGCCACGCGCAGCAGCTTGCGCTGGCCGTTGGCTTCGGTGAGGTGCAGCCGCCCGGAGCCCTGGATCTGCAGGATCAGCGCGTCCAGCGGGTCGGCCACGTAGGCCAGCGCCAAGCCGCGCAAGGAGGCCTGCGCGCTGGCGCTCGTGTCGAGCTGCTGGCGCGTCCAGTACGGCTTGCGCGTGGCCAGGTCGGGTGGCGGCCCGTACAGCGCGATGCGAAAGGCACCGCCCGGGACGCGCCGTGCTTCGACCAGCGGTTCGAAATAGCCGGTGATGAGCCCATCGGCCGACCCTTCGGCCGACTCCACCCGCCACGGCTGCAGGCGCTGGCGCAGCCAGGCGCGTGCCGACGCGTCGGAGGCTGGCGCGAGGTTGCGCGCATCGCTGCAGATGCGCGCCCATTCGAGCGGCGGCTTGTCGCAGCCGCGTTGCAGGGCGGGCCACAGTTCGGCGGTGGCGTCGGTCTCCCAGCCGGGCAGTTCGGACCAGTCGGCACTCACCCAGCGCGAGCGGCCGCGCTGCATCACGACGGGGGCCGAGGTCGGGGTCGATGGCCTGTCGGCGACGGGTGGGGCAGAAGCGGGCGGGGCCGATGGCGAGGGGAGCGGAGACTCGCTCGCGCACGCCGTGAGCACACCTAGAATCGCTGCCGCCAGGAGCCTCCTGCCGCCGAAGAAGACGTTCATCATGGGTTTGTTGGTGCTCGAAGCGCTGGGTGCGCTGGCCGTGTTGGGGTTGATCGTGTGGTGGACCATGTTCTCCGGTCGCAAAGGCGGCGAGCGCCGCAAGGATGACGAGCAGGGTTAGAGGGAATCAGCCCTTCGGCGGCACCACGAACGACAGCGGCCGGTGCCGCAGACGGTGGCGAATGGCGCGGTAGATGCGGCTGCGGTCGGTCAGGCGAACGCCGCGCGAGCGCAGCGCCACCTTGAAGGCCAGGAAGAAGCTCACGCCCAGGTTCAGCACGCCGGTGAGCAGCGTGGCCGCCAGGCACCACCAGAACGGCGGCTGCTTCAAGATGTCGAAGCCGAGTGCGCCCACCGCCGCGGCGAGCTGGCCGGTCGACAGCGTGACGTGGCGCACCTCGATCGGCAAACCGAAGAACAGCATCACCGACGGCACGATGCCCAGCATCAAGCCGAGCGAGATATTGGCCGCGAAGCCCGAGATGTTGGCGCGCCAGTAGACGGCCCAGCGCTGCGCGCGCGCCGAGCCCAGGCGGGCGACGATGCGCGGGTTCCAGGCGATGGCGCTGTCGATGCGGTGCCAGACGAACCAGTTCTCGACCCAGCCCGCGATGATCGAACTCGCGAACAGCAGCACGCCGGTGAAGGCGGCGAACAGCAGCGTGGGGCCGAGCAGCGTGAGCGTCTCCAGCACGTGCTGCCCGTCTTTCGGGCCGATGGGCGGTGCGCCGAAGATCGCCCGGCAGCCGAACTGCACCGCGAGCACCAGCGGCGCCACGGCCATCAGGTTACCGGCGATGCCCGCGGCCTGCGAGCGGATCAGGTTCGCCACCTCGTCGACGAAGCCTTCCACCGCTTCGTCGCTGCCCACGTCGGCGAGCTTGTCGGCCATGGCCGGCGCCGTCATCGCGGGTTGCTTGGTGGCCACCGTGAAGTGCAGCAGGTGGATCAGCACGAAGCTGGCGGCGTAGTTCACGCCGGCCCAGAAGCCGGCCCAGAACGACGCGAGGCCGATCGCCAGCACGAAGAACTTCATGAGGGTGGTGCCGGCCAGCACCGCGCCGCCGCCGGCCGCGGCGCGCAGCATGGCGCCGTAGGCCGCGCGGTCGCGGGTGATGTAGTGCTCGCCAGTTTCGGCGCTGCGCTCGGCCACCTTGCGCGCGAGCAACGAGTAGTGCATTGCGAACAGCGCACGCAGGCTGCGCCGCTGCTCGGCGGTGCGCACCAGGCCGGCCACGAGCTTCACCACCTCGGGCGCCGGCTCGGGGCTCACCACGCAGGTCAGCAGCTCTTCGATGCGTTGCGTGCGCTGCAGCAGCTGGTCGATCTCGAACACCACGTCGACCGAGACGCCGTGCTCTTCGAGGTGCTCGTTGACGCTGAGCGCGCAGCGGCGGCAGCTGTCGAGCACCGCGCGCAGGAACTGCGCTTCACGCAGCAGCGCGGCGGTGTCGCCCGAGATCGCGTGCTCGCGCACCTGCTCGGCAACGCTTGCGAGCTGGCGAAACGGAGCCTCGGCCAGCAGCTCGGGGCTCATGCGCTGGCGCAGCATCGGCGAGAAGCCCGAGGCGCGCACCGCGCTCGACAGAAACATGATCGCGTCGAGAAACGGCGTGCGCCAATCGGCGGCCACATGGCCCTCTTCGGGCACCTGCAGCAGCGCGGTGATGCGGTGGATGGTGTCACCGTCGAGCTGGTCGAGCCACAGCGCGTCGCGCGGGTCCGGGAACAGCAGGCGGAACAGCTCGGCCAGGTTGGTGGTGGCCGGCGTGGCCGGCAGCAGCCGCATGCGCAGACGCTGGCCGAGCTCGCTGGCCAGCGCCATGCGCGGTGCAAAACCGAAGTCGGCCAGCAGCGCAGGCGTGTCGACCTCGCGCCAGAAGCGCACCAGCAGCGCCGACACCTGCGCTTGGTACTCGGGGTTGCGCTCCAGCACGTTGAGCAGGTGGCGCAGGCGCAGCAGCGGTGTCGGCGTTTGGGCGTTGCCATCGGAGGCCGCTTCTTCCGAGGGCTGGGCCGCGTGGCGCAGCCACTCCAGCAGCCTCACCAGCCACAGGTGGCGTTCGGGCAGGCTGGCCAATGCATCGGCGGCGTTGAGCAGGGCGCTCAGGTCCCAGGGGCCTGGCTTCTTCTTCAGCCCCGCGGTCTTCTTGCGTTGGAACACCATCAATGCAGCGAGATCAGTGCAGTGCCGACGGCAGCGAGAGACCGAACTCCGGCACCGGCGTGTCGAACGGGTGCGCGTCTTCGGTCATGCAGAAGAAGGTGCCGCGCATGCTGCCCTGCGGCGTGGCGATGTGCGTCCAGCTGGTGTATTCGAAGCGCTCGCCCGGTTTGAGCAGCGGCTGCTGGCCCACCACCGCGAGGCCGCGGACCTCTTCGGTGTGGCCGCGGGCGTCGGTGATGACCCAGTGCCGCGCGATCAGCTGCGCCGTCACCGTGCCGGTGTTGCGGATGGTGATGGTGTAGGCGAAGGCATAGGTGCCGTTGTCCGGCTCCGATTGTTCGGGCAGGTGGCGCACGCTGACGCTGCAGGTGAATTCGGGTTTGAGCATGCGCGGATTCTAGGGACGCTCCTAGAATCATCGGATGACAAAGCCCCGCTATCGCATTGCACCCAGCATCTTGTCAGCCGATTTCGCTCGCCTGGGCGATGAAGTGCGCGAGGTCATCGCTGCCGGCGCCGACTGGATCCACTTCGACGTGATGGACAACCACTACGTGCCCAACCTGACCTTCGGGCCGATGATTTGCGAGGCGCTGCGCAAGCATTCGGTCACCGCCGACGGCAGCAAGGTGCCGATCGACGTGCACCTGATGGTGCAGCCGGTTGACGCGCTCGCGCAGGCCTTCTGCAAGGCGGGTGCCGATCTGGTGAGCTTCCACCCCGACGCGAGCGCGCATGTCGACCGCACGCTGCAGCTCATCAAGGCCGAAGGCTGCCAGGCCGGCCTGGTGTTCAACCCGGCGCAGCCGCTCGACGTGCTCGAGTGGGTGATCGACAAGGTCGACCTGATCCTCATCATGAGCGTGAACCCCGGCTTCGGCGGGCAGAGCTTCATCCCCGCGGCGCTGAAGAAGATCGAGCAGGCGCGCAAGATCATCGAGAAGAGCGGCCGCGACATCCGGCTCGAGGTTGACGGCGGCATCAAGGTCGACAACATTCGCCAGGTGGCCAGCGCTGGTGCCGACACCTTCGTGGCCGGCAGCGCGATCTTCGGCAAGCCCGACTACAAGAGCGTGATCGACGCGATGCGGGCTGAGCTGGCCGGCTAGATCACCGCGTCATGAAAACCCTGCGCGATGCCTGGGCGATAGCCTGCCTCGAAGCCGGGCTGTTCAAGCGCTTTCCGACGCTGGGCTGGTCGGTGCTGGGGGTTCTGCTGATCCCGGCGCTCTATGCCTTCATCTATCTGGCCAGCGTGTGGGACCCGGCGGCGCGCACCTCGCTGCTGCCGGCGGCCATCGTCAACCTCGACGCTGGCGTTGAGTACCGTGGTCAGCGGGCGCAGGTCGGCGCCGAGCTGGCGGCCTCGCTGCAGGCCAGGCAGACCTTCGGTTTTCACATCTACACCGACGAGCAGGTGGCCCGCAGGGCCGTGCGCGAAGGCAGCGCGGTGCTCGCGCTCATCATCCCGCGCGACTTCAGCGCCAACGCCGTGCCGGGCCTGCAGGCCGGTGCGGGCCGGCTGATCATCTACACCTCCGAAGGCAACAACTACACCGCGGCCGGCATGGCGCGGCGCTTTGCCGCCGAGCTGGGCCACCAGGTCAACGAGACGCTGAACGAAAAGCGCTGGGAGCTGGTGCTGACCACGGCCGCCGGCTCGCAGCGCAGCGTGCGCAGCCTGAAAGAAGGCGTGGCGCAACTGCGCGCCGGCTCGCACGAACTCGATGCCGGCCTGGTGCAGGCCGAGACCGGCACCCGCACCTTGAGCGATGGCGCACGCAAGCTCGGCGACGCCACCGGCCAGCTCACCGGCGGCCTCAAGCAGGCGGGTGCAGGCATGCGCACGATGGATGCCAGGCGCCCCGCCGCTTCCGAGTTGTCGGCCCTCAAGCAGGGCTCGCGCACGCTGGCCGAAGGCCACGTCGAACTCGGCCGCGGCCTTGAGCAATTGCAGGGCGGCGCCCAGCGGCTCACCGAGGGCGCTCGCCAGATGCGTGACGAAACGCAAGACATCCTGTTCGTCGGCGAGAAGATCTCCAAGGCGGCCGACACGCTGGGCGATGGCGGCGAGCAGCTCGTCACCGGCCTGCAGCGGGCACGCAGCGCCCAGGCCCAGCTCGCCGACGGCGCCGGCAAGCTCAGCGGCGGCGTGGGCAAGCTGGCCGAAGGCGTGGCGGCGCTCGGCGACGGCATCCACACACTCGCCGCCAAGCTGCCCGAAGACGGCAAGCTCGATGAATTCAAGAGCGGCATGAACATGCTCGCGCAGAGCACGCTCGCGTTGAAGGGCGGCGTTGAGAAGCTGCACGCCGGTTCGGCACGGCTCGCGGTTGGCCTCGACCTGCTCGACGCTTCGCTGCCCAGCGACTCGCCCTCGCTCGAAGGCAGCGCCCGGGGCCTGGCCGACTCGGTGGAGCCGGTGGTCGAGGTGGTGGCGCCTGTCGCCAACAACGGCACCGGCTTCGCCCCCAACTTCGTGCCCGTGGCGCTGTGGCTGGGCGCGGTGATGATGGCCTTCATCTTCCACCTGCGCCGCCTGCCCGAATCGGCACGCAACGCCTCGCCCATCGCGCAGGTGCTGGGCAAGCTCACGCTGCTGTCGGGGCTGGTGGTGCTGCAGGCCACCATCGTGCTGCTGATGCTCACGCTGCTGCTCAACGTGAGCGTGCCCAACCTCGCGGCGTTCTGGCTCACGCTGTCGCTCGCGTCGGTGACCTTCTTGCTCATCATCTTGGCGCTCACGCGCGCGTTCGGCGACGTGGGCAAGGCGCTGGCGCTGGTGTTCCTGATCCTGCAGCTGTCATCGTCGGGCGGCATCTTGCCCATCGAGCTGAGCGGCGACCTGTTCCGCGGCCTCAGCCCCTGGCTGCCCTTCACCTGGGTCGTGCGGGCCTTCCGTGCGAGCCTGTTCGGTGCGTATGACAACGCGTGGCTCGCGGCGTGGTCGATGATCGTGCTGACGGCCGCCATCGCCTTCGTGATCTCCACGCTGGTTGGCCGGTGGCGCTTTGTCAGCGGAGACGAGCACCGGCCTGCGTTGGATCTCTGATCGGCCTGTCTGCTGTTGACCTCGTGAAAAGGTCGACTTGACCGGGAACCCGCTCGGCAGATCTCTGGCTCTGTTGCTCTCCGATGGAGGCGTAATCTGATCCGCTCAGCCAGAGAATTATTTTCTGGGAACTACCTCATATGCATGAGGCGGGACTGCGGATCGACGCGTATCTTTTGCTCCATCGAAACACGACGCAAGAGGGTTGACCATGTCTCATCTGGTGTTCTTGGTTCATGGCATGGGAATCCATGAAACGGGGTGGGAATCTCAATACATCGATGCCCTCGATGCTGCCTACGAGCAGTACGAACTACTCTCCCAGAAGCCCTTGCGTGAACGCTTCACCTTCGTTCCGCTCAGCTACGACGAGATCTTCAAGGAGCTGGTGTCGAACTGGGCGACGAACGCCGAGTTCGTCGACCGCGCAGCGACGGAAGCGGGGGTGTCGAAGACGCAGCTGACCAGTTGGCTCAAGGGAGCAGACGTCACCGATGCCAATTTCAAGTGGACGCATGCCGCCGACGTGCTGATGTACAAGGCCTTCAGCCTGGTGCGAGAGCGTGTGTGCCAGCACGTCGGCAACCAGATCGTGCAGGCGCTGGCGAAGCAGATCCAGGATGAAGGGCGATCACTCTGGTCCGTGGTGGCCCACAGCCTGGGCACGGCCGTGATTCACGACACCCTGGCTCGCCTGTGGGACAGCCAGTCGACGGCGCCGGGCCATGTGGCCTTCTCGGCGCAGAACGAGCAGGCCCAGGTGATTGCGATGGTGGCCAATGTCAGTCGTTTGCTGGAGACGAAGACCGCGAACGAGCCGTACGACGTCTTCAAGACGGCGGTGGCACCGGGACGCATGGCGCAGGCAGGCCGCGGCTGCCTGTACTACTTCAACGCCCGCCACCGGCTCGACCCGTTCACGATCCCGAAGATGTTCTCGCCGCAGATGTGGCCGGACGAAGCGGCCCTGCTTGCGTCGCCGCCGCGCTATGCCCATGTGGAGGTCGACCACATCCATATGTGGAACGTGCACGACTTCGGGCACTACATGAAGAATCCCAGGGTGCATGTGCCGCTGCTGCGTCGGCTGGTCTCGTCACTGGCCATCACCGACGACGAGTACACGATGGCGCTCGCGAAATTCCGGACCTTCGGCAGCTTGCAGGACGATGCCGCCATCCGCATCCGCCAGAAGCTCGAAGACGCGACGGAGTCGCAGGCCGACGATTGGCTGGTGCTCGGCAGGATCTGGCAGGCCTTCACCGGCAAAGGCCAAAGCGGGGGGTTCCCATGAAGGCCCTGCGTTCGTTCTTGGTGGGAATCCTGCTGCCGTTGTGCGCCGCATCGGGCGCGCAGGCGGCGTGCAACGGCTTCGACCTGTCGAAATGGACGGCGCAGACGGCGCAGGAGGCTGGCCTTTGTCTGGCCGATCTGTCGAGCGGCATCGGCAGTTGCGATTCAGCCATTTGCAAGTCGGTGCGTGAATGGCGGAAGCCGGGTGACGGTCGGCCCCCAGACGTTGCGATGGCGCCAAGCCTGCTTGCGCGGGTTCGCGCAGACATGCAGCCCGCCATCGCCACCTTCCCGGAGGCGCGGGTCGTGGACGCAGACATGGCCGACTTCCTGCTCAGCTTCGGCCAGCAGACAGCGCCGGAATTCATCGCAAACCGCAGATGGTCCTATGACGGCGCGGCGGGATTGCTGGCAGACGGGGGTGGCGCAAGCGTCAACCTGAACGCTGTGTTGGTAAAGGAATGTGCTGCCGGCACGCCGGAGGCGCAGTGCAGCGAGGCCCTGAGGCGGGCGGCCGACGTCCTGATCCACACCCTGCAGTTCCAGATCGTCACGACGAGCTTGCTGAACGATCAGCGGGCCGCGTTTGCCCAGTACATGGGCGAGTTGAAAGGCCGTTGGGATTCCTACTTCGACAAGGGGCGCTTCCAGTACCCCTGGGAGCTGTTGATCAACAGCAAGCGTTACGACCGTGGTGGCGGTGGTTTCGCTCAGCCGCCTGACGACCAGTGGATCCTGCTGCACCCGAGCGTCGGCTACCGCTACCTGAACGGCTCGGGCAAGAAACTCGAACAGACCCTGCTCCTAGAGGTCGCAGGCTACTACCGCTGGGAGTGGGCGGGCGCGGAGGCGACGAAGCTGCGCGGCGGCTCGTTGGTCGTCAGTTGGGCCGACACCGCGACCGAGTTCCGCCGTGGCATCGGCTTCCTGGTTCACATGCCCAAGAACTACTCGCTGGGGCTGGTGCAGGAGCGTGGCGCCTCGGGCCACAAGATCGCGCTGGTCATGAGTCTCGACCTCGGCAAGGTGGTGCAGGACCCGAAGTCTCAGAAGGCGTCCTTCTTGGAAGCCATCCGATGAAGGCCGTTCGTTCGTTCAAGGAGTCCGTCTGATGCGCATCGCGTTCACGTCCTGCTGCGACCCCATCAACGACCCCGTCCAGTCGGCGTGGAAGATCGTTGCGGCGAAGAAGCCGCAGCACCTGGTGCTGCTCGGCGACAACATCTACATGGACTACGGGTTCGGCGATCACCTGGGGAACGGTGAACCCAAGGGCCTGCCACCGGCGGCGTTCTCGGCGTTGATGCACAGCTGCTACTCCCGGCAGTGGGCGGTGCCGGCGTTCCGCCAGGCGATCGCAGGGGTGGCCGTGCATGCCATCTGGGACGACCACGACTTCGCCTGGAACAAGGCGCGCGGCGGCGGACCTGTCGCACCCGAAGACCGCTTCTACGTCCCGGCGTCGCACCGGAAGATCTCGCGCCGGTTGTTCCAGCAGTTCCGGGAAGCGCTGATCGCCCAGCCCAATGTCTACCCACCCAACCCATGCCCGCTGGGGCAGGACGAGGATCTGGGCAGCATCGAAACACAGATACAACTCGAACCCGGCCTCACATTGCACCTGCTGGACGGCCGGACCTTCAGGGAAGCGGTCGGTCGGTCGGCGAGCATGCTCGGCGTGCCGCAACGAGACAGGCTGAACTCGAACCTGCTGGATGCTCCCGGCATCAACCTGCTCGCCAGTGGCTCGACCTTGAAAGACTGGGAGGACTTCAGCGATTTCGAGTGGCTGGAAGAGGCATCGAAGCAGAAGCGACTGCTCGTGCTGAGTGGCGACATCCACAAGCCCGCCTTCCGCAAGCCTGGTGGCTTCTTCCGGCGCGACAAGGGCAACTGGTTCGAGGCCACCGCCAGCGCCATGGGCCAACCGCCCAAGATCACCGGCTGGATCGGCAAGAAGCAGGGCGTGTTCGGTCTGCTCGACGTGAACCCGACCGAACTCGACATCACGCTGTGGCACGCGGACGAACAGGTCGGGCGGCATGTGATCGACCGCGCGGCCTGGACGCTGCGCAGCAGTTGATCCGCGCTCAAGCGCGCAGCAGGCGCGGCAGCGGCGCCGCGCGGGCGGCCTGCGGAAACAGCGCCCGTGTCACCCGCTCGGGCTCGAGGCCGAAGCACTCTGCGGAGGCGCATGCGATGAGCACGTCCAGGTCTGCAGTGGGCTGCAGGTCGCGCCCCTGGTACAGCGCGCTGGGTGCGAGGCCCGGCCAGTCGCCGAGCACGCGCCCGCCTTGCACCGCGCCGCCCAGCAGCATGGCCACCGAGGCGGTGCCGTGGTCGGTGCCATTGGTGCCATTGGCCGCGACCGTGCGCCCGAACTCGGTGGCGACCAGCACCGTGGTGTCGGCCCACGCCGTGCCCAGCCCATCGCGCAGCGCGGCGATCAAGGCATCGAGCGCCTTGAACTGGTTGGCCATGCGCGGCAGCTGCGCGCTGTGGGTGTCCCAGCCGTTGGTTTCGAGCATTGCAATGCGCGGGCCATCGGGCTGCGACAGGAACCGCGCCGCCAGCTGGCCCAGCTCGGCCGGCGCCTGCTTCAGGGCCGGGCCCGCCATGCCGCGCGCTTCCATCGCGGCCGACCACATCGCGTGCAGTTGAGCGTCTGCTTCGTAGAGCTGCTGCACGCGCTGCAGCAGGTCTTCGGGAGCCTGCTTCACCATGGATGGTGCGTAGGAGTTGGCAGCCGCCGGCCCGCGCAACGCGAGCGGCAGTGTCGGCGTGATGGCAATGGCCTCGGCGTGGTTCTTCGGCAGCAGCGCCACCAGGCGGTTGAGCCAGCCGTCTTTCACTTCGTACGGCATTGAGCCGCCCGACTCGAGCACGTTCTGGCCGTCGAAGTGCGAGCGGTCGCGGTAGGGTGAGGCGATGGCGTGAACGAACAGCGCTTCCTTCGCGGCGTACAGCTTGGCGGTCTCGACCAGGGCAGGGTGCAAGGCGAAGCTGCCGTCGAGCTGCGTTGCCGATGATGCGTCGATGGCCAGCGCGCCGCGCAGCCGTGCGTAGGCCGGTTCGGCGTAGGGGATGACGGTGTTCAAGCCGTCGGCCGCGCCGCGCTGGATCACGAAGACGAAGCGCCGATCCGTCGCGGCGCGGGCCAGCACCAGGTGCGGCGCGGCCAGCAGGCCGCCGGCTGCTGCGGCCCGCTGCATGAAATGGCGGCGTGGCTGTGAGTGCAATGACATGGCTTATCTCCTCAGGAACTCGGGCGACACCAGCAGCAGTGCCAGTGCGGTGGCGGGGCTCTCGGCTCGTGATACGGCCTTGGCGGTGGCCTCGCTCCACCCGCCGGGCAGCAGCTGCGGCCCCAGCGCGCGGGCATCGAGCGTGCTGCCGGCGCGCTCGGCAATGCGCTGTGCGAGCTCGACGCGGCGCATCAGCAGATCGGGCGCCACCCAGCTCTCGGCGACATCGGCATAACCGGCCGGCGAACCGGGCCGCCACACCGGCTGGCCGAGTTGCGTCAGCAGCGGCGCGAACTGCCGGTCGGCCATCGGAGTGCCCATTCCCAGGCCGCGCAGCGTGGAGAGCGTCCATTCCCACGGCGTCTTGAACTTGGCCTGCTGCGGTGCCCAGGCCTCGGGGGCGTCGATCAGCGCGCGGTAGACGCTGGGCAGGTCGCCGCGGCTGCGCAAATACACATCGGCTAGGCGATCGACGAGCGCCTGAGGCGGTGCATCGCCGACGAAGTGGCGCGCCAGCTTGCCGGCGATGTGGTTTGCCGTGGCCGGCAGCGATGCGAGGTCGCGCAGCACGGCGGTGGCCTGCGCTTCGCCGCCCTGTTCATACGGCCGGCCCAACACCTTGCGCGACCCGGGTTCGTGCATGAAGGGCTGGAAGCTGAAGCCGCCTGGCGGCCCACCCGGCGGCAGGCCCACCAGGCCGCCCACGGTCCAGCCGGTGAGGGCGCGCGCGAACTCGGTGACGTCGTCCTGGCTGTAGCCGCTGCGCACGCCCAGCGTGTGCAGCTCCAGGATCTCGCGCGCAAGGTTCTCGTTGAGGCCGCGTTGCAAGCCGGCCTTGGCCGCGCGCCGCGCCTGGCCGCTGCCAGGCCCGATCGAGCGGGCCTGGTCGAGATAGAGCAGCATCGCCGGGTGGCGTTCGACGGCGAGCAGCATGACTTCGAAGCGGCCGAACACATGCGGGCGAATGGCCTCGAGTTCGAACGCGCCGGCCAGGGCTGCGAGCGGCACCTTCTCGGATGAAACGGCGAAGTGGTTGGCCCAGAAGTGCACCAGCCGTTCTGCGAACGGCGCAGGCGTGGCAAGCGCGCTCGCCACGCGGGCGTTCACGGCCGAGCGGTACTGCGTTTGCGACAGGTTCTGCAGGCCTTGCCGGATCGTCAGCTCGCTGCCGGCGGTGGCTTGGCGCAGCGCACGCTGGTAGTCGGCATAGGCCGTGGTGGTCGACGCACTGTCAGCCTGCCCGGCCCACGCCGTCGGCTTCGCCTGGTAGCGCTCGAACTGGGTGAGCAGCCAGGCCTTCGGGTCGGCAGGCGCCGGTTCATCGGGGCGCACACCGAGCCCGAAGCGGTTCAGTGCAATGGCCGTGGCGGTGGCATCGCTGGGAGCGGCCATGGAGACTCCTGTGTTTGGGCGGTCGTCTGGTTAAACGCTGGTAGTTCGCCAACCCGTCGCTGAAAACGGATCACGGTTTTGCTGGCGGGCTGAGGGTGCTGCGGCGCGCGAGACCGTTGGTCAGCTTCAAGCGATCTTCGGGTGTCAGCGTCGCCGCGAAATCGACGACGCTGGCTTCGACACGTGCACGCAGCACGATGTCGGCCTCGCGCGTGCGGGCAAGTGCCGAGGCCACCGCGTTGCGGTCGAACTGCGGCGCGCCCATCAGGCGCAGCACATCTTCGCGCCCCTCGCGCGCGGCCTGGATGGATGTGGCGGCATCGCGCCGCACCGTGCGCAGCCCCAGCAGGTAGGCCTTGCGCTGGGCGGCGGAGAGGTCGTCTGCCGCATAGCGCAGGCTGCGCGCAGGAGCCGCGGCGGCGATGCCCCGCTCGGCCATCCACCAGCGAACGGTGCCGCCGACGACCCCGCCGATGAGAAACAGGTTGAGCACCAGCGAAGCCAGCAACCAGCGATTGATCGGTGTCGTGTTCATTCTTCCCTCAGTTCTGCGGGGGTGCTGCTGAAGGCCGTGCCGTGCTCCGGCCAGTCGCCCGCGACCGAGCCGGCCGTGCCCCGCAGGGCGACCGACACGGCCATGACGCCGGCCAGCGACCCTGCGAGCGCGATGCCGGCCAGGCCGACGCTCGGCCACAGCCAGTTCCGGCGTGAACGCTCCCGGGGCGGCGCCGCCGCGGCGATGGCTTGTTGAATCAGCGCCTCGCCCGGCCGGGCCACGGTGTGGCCGTCGAGCAAGCCGTCGAGCAGTGCGGCTTCGGCCATCTGCTGTCGCAGCTCGGGCGAACCCTGCGCAGCCAGTGCCCGGGCGGCCGCGCGCTCGGCCTCGGGCCAGCGCCGAAGGTCGGCACCGTAGATGTCCAGAAGCGCGAGGAATCTGTCGGGGGTCATGGCTTCTCCTTCACTTCGGCGACAAGCTGGGCGCGCAGCGTGCGGCGCGCGCGGGACAGCAGGCTCTCCAGGGCTTCGACGCTGACGCCCATCAACATCGCGGCCTCGCTGTTCGACAGCTCCTGGTAGTACTGCAGCACGAGGGCTTCGCGCTGGCGTGCAGGCAACGCGGCGAGCGCGGCTGCCACGCGTTCGCCGCGCTGAGCGGCCTGCAGGCGCTCATCGGGCGCAGGTGCCGGATCGGCCGCACCGTGCACATCGTCTTCATACGGCTCGTCGTCGCGTCGCCCGCGCAGCCGGTCGTAGCAGAGATTGAGCGCGACGCGGTGCAGCCAGGTGTCGAAGCGGGCCTGCCCGGGTTGCCAGGATGCGGCCTGCTTCCAGACCCGCAGCAGGGCCTCCTGGGCCACCTCTTCGGCCTCGCTGCGCCGGCCGAGCAGCCGCACCGCCAGCGACAGCAGGCGAGGCAACTTGCGCGCGACCATCTCGCGCACCGCACGCGGTTCGCTCCGGCCGACACGCGCCAGCAATTCGGCGTCTGGGTCATCGTCAATCAACGGTCACCATGGCATGCATGAACCCACTCTCGGGGCCTGGCCGACCTGCTCGGCACTTTGCCCTGCCTCGGTTGAACGGAGCGAATCGGAGAACCCGTCGGTTCCACTCCGTGTTTTTTCAACCGCTGCGTGCAGTGTTGCACCCGCTGGTGGTTTCGGCTGCGGTGTCGGCTGCCGATGCATCAGGCCGGCTCTTGCACTGTGCTCAGACCAGGCTGGCGATCGCGTCGCCCATCTCGCGGGTCGATGCGCTGCCGCCCAGGTCGCGCGTGCGCGGGCCTGAGGCCAGCACCTGCTCGATCGCCCGCACGATCGCCGCGTGCGCCTCTCGCTCGCCGAGGAAGTCCAGCATCAGCGCGCCGGACCAGATCATGGCCACCGGGTTGGCGATGTTCTTGCCGTAGATGTCGGGCGCCGAGCCGTGCACCGGCTCGAACAGCGACGGGAACTTGCGCTTCGGGTTGAGGTTGGCCGAAGGCGCAAGGCCGATCGTGCCGGTGCACGCCGGCCCGAGGTCGGACAGGATGTCGCCGAACAGGTTGGTCGCGACCACCACGTCAAAGCGCTGCGGTTGCAGCACGAAGCGGGCAGACAGGATGTCGATGTGCTGCTTGTCGACCTTCACGCCGGGGTAGCCCTGGCCCACCGCGTCGGCCCGGGTGTCCCACCACGGCATGCTGATGGCGATGCCGTTGGACTTGGTGGCCACCGTGAGCTCGCGGCGCGGGCGCGACTGCGCGAGTTCGAAGGCGTACTTCAGCACCCGGTCGGCACCGTGGCGCGAGAACACCGACTCCTGGATCACGACTTCGCGTTCGGTGCCGGCGTACATCACGCCGCCGAGGTTGGTGTACTCGCCCTCGGTGTTCTCGCGCACGACGAAGAAGTCGATGTCGCCGGGCTTGCGCGGCTTGCCCAGTCTGCGTGGGTGAACTGCAGGCGAATGTCGAAGCGGCGCGCGGCCGCCTCGAGTACGCGCAGCCCTTCGGGCATGACTTCCTTGCCGATGCCGTCGCCGGGAATGGCGGCGATTTTGTAGGTCTTGGTCATGTCTCTGTCCTTGCTGTCAGTGGGCGGAGGTGCCGGTGGCGGCCAGGCCGCCCTGGCACAGGTATTTGATGTGCATGTAGTCGTCGAGCCCGTGGCGTGAGCCCTCGCGCCCGTAGCCCGATTCCTTCACGCCGCCGAACGGCGCAGCCTCCGCAGCGAGTGCGCCTTCGTTGATGCCGACGATGCCGCTTTCCAGCGCATCGGCCACGCGCCAGACGCGCGCAGCATCGCGCGTGTAGAAGTAGGCAGCCAGCCCGAATGGTGTGTCGTTCGCGAGGGCGATGACCTCGTCTTCGCTGTCGAAGCGGAACACCGGCACCACCGGGCCGAAGGTCTCTTCGCACGACAACTCCATCGACCGCGTAGCACCCGTCAGCACCGTCGGCGCGTAGTAGTTCGGGCCGTCGGCAATGGCGTCGCGCACGCGGCGGCCGCCGGTCACGAGCCTGGCTCCCTTGGCCACCGCGTCGTCGACGTGGCGCGCGATCTTGGCGACCGCGCGGGCGTTGATCATCGGGCCGATCTGCGAATCGTCGCGGCTGGCCGGCCCCACCTTCAGCGCAGCCACGCGTGCTGCGAGCTTCTCGACGAAGCGGTCGTGAACAGCGCTGTGCACGTAGACGCGGTTCGGGCACACGCAGGTCTGGCCGCCGTTGCGGAACTTGGCTGCCATCAGGCCGTCGACCGCTGCGTCGAGGTCGGCATCGTCGAACACGATGAACGGCGCGTTGCCGCCGAGTTCGAGCGACAGCTTCTTGAGCGTGTCGGCCGAGGCGCGCGCCAGGTGCTTGCCGACCGGCGTGGAGCCGGTGAAGGTGATCTTGCGCACGCGGGGGTCGGCCAGCCACACGTCGACCACCGCCGGCGCAAGCTTGCGCGCGATCATCGCGGCAGGAAAGTTCCACGGTGTGATCGCCGCGACCACGCCCACCGGCTCCTTCACAGACATCATCCGGCGCCCGCTCACCGGCGCCGGGATCATGTCGCCGTAGGCGCGCGTCGCTTCCTCGGCGAACCACTCGACGTAGCTCGCCGCGTAGAGCACCTCGCCGCGCCCTTCGGTGAGCGGCTTGCCTTGCTCGCGCGAGATGAGGCGCCCGAGGTCTTCCTGGTGCATCACGATCAGGTCGTTCCAGCGCTTGAGCAACTGCGCGCGCTGCTTGGCCGGCGTGGCGCGCCAGGCAGGGAAGGCGGCCTGCGCCGCGTCGACGGCGGCGCGCGCATCGGCTGCGCTGCTATCGGGCACGCGGGTGATGGGCCGGTCGTCTGCGGGGTCGAGCACGGGCAGCAATGCGGCGTCGGCGGCATCGCACCAGCGGCCGGCGATGAAGTTCTGCGAGCGGATCAGCTCGTCACGTGTGAGGCTCAGGGTCATGGTGTGTGGTGTTAGCTGACGATGCCCAGGTGCCAGGGCACGAATTCATGGTCGCCCAGCCCGAGCAGCTCGCTCTTGGTCGATTGGCCGGAGGCGGCGCGCAGGATGTGCTCGAAGATGTGCAGGCCCATCTCGGGCACGCTCAGCTCGCCGTCGAGCACGAGGCCGCAGTTGATGTCCATGTCTTCTTCGAGCCGGGTGTACATCGGCGTATTGGTCGCGAGCTTGATGGTCGGTGCCGGCTTGGAGCCGAACATCGAGCCGCGCCCGGTCGTGAAGCAGATGAGGTTGGCGCCGCTCGCGATCTGGCCGGTGGAGGCCACCGGGTCGTAGCCCGGCGAGTCCATGAACACGAAGCCGGCGGTGTCGATCGGCTCGGCGTATTCGTACACCGCCTGCAGCGGCGTGGTGCCGCCCTTCATCGCGGAACCGAGCGACTTCTCGAAGATGTTCGCGAGGCCGCCCGCCTGGTTGCCGGGGCCGACCACGCCGTTGAACTGGCCGTTGTGGCCGCGCGTGTACTGCTCCCACCAGGCGAGCCGGGCCAGCAGTTTCTTGCCGACCTCGGGTGTCACGGCGCGGCGTGTGAGCATGAACTCGACGCCGTGGATCTCGGGCGTTTCCGACAGGATGGCGGTGCCGCCGTGGCGCACCAGGATGTCCATCGCCGCGCCGAGTGCCGGGTTGGCGGTGATGCCCGAGAAGCCATCGGAGCCGCCGCATTCGAGGCCGATCTTCAGGTGCGCGGCACTCACCGGAACGCGCTTCACGTCGTTGGCCGCGGGCAGCATCGATTCGATCGCTGCGATGCCCGCGGCGATGGTGGCGCGCGTGCCGCCGCTGTCTTGCATGACCAGCGTGCGAACGTGCTCGCCGAGCACCAGCCCCTGCGACGCGACGAGGTCGGCCACCTGGTTGCGCTCGCAGCCCAGGCCGACGATCAGCACGCCGGCCAGGTTGGGGTGGCGCGCGTAGCCGGCGATCGTGCGCCGGAGCACGTCGAAGTGCTCGCTCGGCGACGACATGCCGCAGCCGCTGGTCTGCGCGAACGCCGCCACGCCGTCGACGTTGGGGTAGGCCGCGAGCCGCTCGGGCGTGAAGTGCGCGGCGATGTGCTTGATGACGGTGGCCGAGCAGTTCACCGACGACAGGATGCCGACGAAGTTGCGCGTGGCCACGCGGCCGTCTGGCCGCACGATGCCCATGAAGGTGGCGCGCTCGGCCTCGGGCACGTAGTCGACGGGTCGCACGTCTTCGCAGAAGCCCGGGTCGCGGTCGAAGTCGACGATCTCGAGGTTGTGCGAGTGCACGTGCTCGCCTGCCTCGATGTCGCGCATGGCCGCGCCGATCACGGTGTCGTACTTCTTCACCGTTTCACCGGCCGCGATGCGCCGTGCGGCGATCTTGTGGCCGGCCGGCACCTGGGCGCGCATGCGCAAGCCGAACTCGGGCAGCTCCTGGCCGAGGCCGAGTGGCGAACGCGCCACGAGGACGTTGTCGTTGGCGTGCAGGCGGATGAGTAGCGACGTCGAAGCGGGAGCAAAGGGCAGGGTCATCGCGTCAGCCCTTGGCCATCAGCTCTTTGAGCTTGAGCCGTTCGATCAACGCCGTCTCTTTCTTGTAGGCGGCGGCGATGTACTTCTCGTAGTCGAGCGCGTCCAGGTACCTGAGCGGCGCGTCGATCCTGTCGCAGGCGGCGGCGAACTCCGGGCTCGCGGCCGCTGCCTTGAAGGCCTCGCGCAGGCGCCGCGCGATGGCCGGCTCCAGCCCCTTGGGAGCGCCGATGCCGTTGGGCGCATCGACCACCACGTCATAACCTTGCTCGCGCAGCGTCGGCACCTCGGGGAAGTCGCGGGTGCGCTTCTCGCCCCAGGTGGCCAGCAGGCGCAGCTTGCCGGACTTGACGTGCGGCGCCCACGAGCTGGAGTCGGCCAGCGCGTCGATCTGGCCGCCCAGCAGGTCTTGCAGCGCGGGCGCTTCGTGTGGGCGAGCTCGACCTCGTCGTGGGCCGGCTGGAGCCAAGCTATGCCGCGCCCGACCTCGAAGCCGAGGCCTTTTTCGAGGAGCCGATGGGCATCGTCGCGCGCCCCGACCATGCACTGGCCGTCAAGCAACCAGGGCTTCCTTGGCTTGCCCGTGCGTGCTGCGATAGGCCCAGAACCGCGGCAGCGCGAAGCCCGTCACGATGACGCTCGCAAGGCAGATTGCACCGCCGACCCACACCGCGGCCGACACACCCCAGGCGTCGGCCATGAAGCCTGCGCGTGCATTGCCGATGAGCGGCCCGGTCAGGTAGCTGATCATCTCGATGCCTGCCAAGCGCCCGCGCAAGGTGTTGGGGATGGTCTGGTTCCAGATCGTGCCGCGGAACACGCCGCTGACCATGTCGGCCGCACCGGCCACCGCCAGGCACACGAGACCGAGCGCCAGGCTGGGTGCGAAGCCAAGCGCCACGATGCCGAGCGCCCACACGGCCGCCGCGATCACCACCGCACGGCCATGGCGCGTGACCTTGCCGGTCCAGCCGCTGAACAGGCCGATCGCCAGCGCTCCGACCGACATGGCCGACAACAACCAGCCCACCGATTCGGTGCGCCCGTCGGCTGCGGCCATGGCCGGGAAGAGCGCGACCGGAAAGGCGAAGGCCATTGCCACGATGTCCACCACGTAGGTGCCCATGAGCTCCGGGCGTGCCCACGCGAAACGCAGGCCTTCGGCCAGGTCCGCCAGGAGATGGGGCCGCTCGCCGGGCGTCTCGGTCGCGTCCATGGCCACGCGGGGAATGCGGTAGATGAAGAACAGCGCAGCGAGGAAGGTGCAGAAGTCGAACAGGTAGGCACCGACCGCGCCCCAGCGTGCCAACAGCAAGCCGGCAAGCGCCGGGCCGGCCACCATGCCCACCGTGCCCCGCACCGAGGAGAGCGCAGCGACGGCGGCGAACTCCTCGGGCCGCGCGAGCTTTTGCGTCAACGCTTCCAGCGCCGGGCGGTGGAACCCGCTGGCACCCTGCAGCACGGCCACGAGCGCGTAAATGGTGAGCACGCTGGGCGCGGCGGCCCATGCGTTGGCCAGCAGGCCTGCCAGGCACATCGCCATCAGGGCCTCTGACGCGATCAGCAGCCGCTTTCGGTCCACGCGGTCTGCCACCGCGCCACCCAGCAGGCCGCAGATGACCACCGGCAACAGTTGCACGAGGCCCAGCAGGCCCACCTGGGCGTTGGAATGCGTCAGCTGGTAAAGCTGCCAGGGCACGGCGACATAGCTGACCATGGTGCCCAGGCCCGAGATGAACTGGCTGGCGAACAGGCGCCGGAAGGACGTGTTGCGGCGCAGCGGGCCGATGTCGAGAAACATTCAGACGAACCTTGGTGTCGTAGGCGAGGGAAGCGAGGCCACCCATCTTCGCCACTCACTCGGTTGAGTGAGCGGGGACTCTAAAGGATCGCTTCTTCTTTCTTTTGCCGGATTGCGTTGAACCGGCTTGGGTGGATTGGCTTCGCTTCGGCATTCATCCCCAAAAAGGTGGTGATCCATCCGGGGGCGCGGAGGCTTGACGCAGCGGGGGGGGGGGTGGCGACTGCTTGCGACAGAATGCGGACATAAACGCGCCGTCGGCTAGCCCGAAAACCTAGCGGCACGTTCCCGACATGCTCGTGTCGTCATCAGAAGGCTTACGGCTCGCATGACTCTTGACGATCTTCATCAGCACCCCCTGTTCAAAGAAGCTGTGCAGGACAGCATCGCCGTCCAAGATGCTCTTGATCTGAAGCTCACGGATGAGTTCGATGAGAACACGACGCTCGACGAGCTTCAGTTCTACGTGACGCGTGTTGGGTTTTCACTTTCACACACGCTCGGGTGGGTCCAGCAACTTCACCAGGCGGTGCACTTCATGACGGACTTCAGGTACGGCAAGAAGGCCACCGACGCTGGGGTCAAAAGATCTCACCACCTTCTGTACAACGTCGAGAACTATCTGATCCGTATGGTTTCTGTGTACGACAGGTGTCTGCAGCTCACGAATGGGGTTTTTCACATATGTATGTCAGACGAGCTGGTGAACCACGGTGCCATCGTGAGCAACCTTCACGTCTCACGCACCGACGTGCCCAAACTTTTAAAGGCGGTCAAGAAGGCCATCAAGGATGAAGAGCAGGAGCGACACAAGCTCATCCATCG
>Ga0307514_10001695_pt1 | contig 25490 bp, 19 predicted proteins | sample 16_EM_MG_FD_203088 | JGI IMG/M metagenome (GOLD analysis project Ga0307514, IMG submission 203088) | Populus trichocarpa ectomycorrhiza microbial communities from riparian zone in the Pacific Northwest, United States - 16_EM | ecosystem: Host-associated > Plants > Roots > Unclassified | place... | reverse complement strand
CATGCGTGTGGCTTGAGGAGTATCTCAAGAAGTGGGACAGAACCCTCGTTTTGGTTTCACATAGTATGGATTTCTTGAACGGAGTGTGTACAAATATGATTGATATGAGATCGAATAAGCTTATCTACTACGGTGGTAACTATGATGCGTAAGGAACAAATCCCTCACTTATTAGAATTTTGGAGCAATTGCTTACTACGAGGATTCCAGTTATTTGAAAACAAGGAGCGAAAACGAGATTAACCAAATGAAGTCGTACCACAAGCAGCAAGAAGAAATTGCTCACATCAAGAAGTTCATTGCATCTGTATGCCTCCACAAGTCATACTGGCTCTGACCAGGCTAATTCGTCACTGTAGGCTGGTACATATGCGAACTTGGTCCGTCAAGCCAAATCCCGCCAAAAGATTCTCGACAAGATGGAGGCAGATGGCCTCATTGAGAAGGTCGTCCCAGACAAGGTCTTTACTTTCCGTTTTGCGCAAGTTGAAAAGCTTCCACCACCTGTGCTTTCCTTTGACGACGTCACCTTTTCATACTCCGGTAATCCGGAGGATAACCTCTACGAGAATCTGGACCTTGGTGTAGATATGGATTCTCGTATCGCCCTTGTCGGACCTAATGGTGTTGGGAAATCCACGCTTCTCCGCCTGATGACTGGAAAACTCTCAGTCACCGCCGGATCGGTTTCCCGCCACACTCACTTGAGGCTTGGCATGTACTCCCAACACAGTGCAGAGCAGCTCGATTTGACCAAGTCGGCTCTTGATTTCGTTCGTGACAAGTACAGAGAGAAGAGTCAGGATTATCAGTACTGGAGGCAGCAGCTCGGCAAATACGGTTTGACCGGAGATGCGCAAACTGCCTTGATGGGTACCTTGTCCGAGGGCCAGAAGAGCAGAATCGTGTTTGCATTGCTAGCAATTGAGGGACCAAACATGCTGCTACTGGACGAACCTACCAACGGACTGGATATTCCAACAATTGACTCCTTGGCTGATGCTATCAATGCCTTTGAAGGTGGTGTCGTAGTAGTGTCTCACGACTTTAGGTATACAACTCCTTCTATTCCCTGATAATTTGCGATTCTCTAACGCTCATGGGATGTAGGCTGCTCGATAAGATTGCCAAGGAGATCTTGGTGTGCGAGAACAAGTCGATCAGACGATGGGAAGGTAGTATTGGTGAATACAAGAGCTACCTGAGGAAGAAGATGATCGACAGGGGCGCCGTGTAAAAGCCACCCCAGCTTCCATATAATAGTGGGTCTCTTTCAAATTATATAGCTGGTACTGTTGCAGTTGATGCGGCTTTGGCTTTAAAATTAAGAGACGCTGTTGGGGTAATAACCTTTTCGTGTTTTGTGGAATTCTTTTATTGTCTTGTGGGTCGTACGTAATAAGCTACAAAGGATGGAAGACTTTCGTAAGCTTTATGGAATGGGAGTAATATGGAAGTGGGAAATTATAGAATTTGATTTGGTTTTGTGACGCATGCATGCACGTGTATTCTTGGGAATGTTCGTTCCGAGGGATTGATAGAAGGGATGTTGTAGTTAGTCTAACTGGGACCACGTGTAATCGACTTCCTTTCGTCGATGATGATATCACGAGATAGTGCTGCGAGTGTCGTCATGCAATGAATTGATTTGTTCTAGCTCTGGGCCGTTAGCCGTGGAGGCTTTGTAATGTACAAGTACAGTCTGTGGACAAAAGTCTTGGTAAAACAGATGAAACCACAGCCAAAATGGCCAAAAGTGCCCTTCGTAGACACCTGCATAATGGCACTCATCTTATGAATTCACGGTCGGTTTTTTGAATATAGTTTGAGCTTGATACGGTGTCTGTTATTCCTGGATTAGAGGTCTGTAGCAATCCCTCCAACTGCTCTGGTAAAATTTTAAAAGTCCTCGAAAACCGAAACCTTCAAAAAAAAAAAGGCGCTATTCCCCATAAGTACAGTTTAGTGCTTTTTTCTGCGATTTTGGAAATGGCCTCAATTCTATATACCGACAACTATGCCTCCGAGTCTCCACGGCATTTCACCTATATAGCTACAAAAAATCAGAGAAGGGACAATCTGGTTTCCTTCTTAAATCTACAATTTTTTTTCATGTGATTAACTTACAAACTCGGTTTTTAACATTTTTTTGCATGACGGTCACTTTTGGTGTGTGTGATTTCACATTTTACCAAGACTTATGTCCACTGTCTGTAAGTATATATTAGGGGGACCTAATGACTCAGGAATTAGATAGTAGCTACATATAATCATCGTGTAGGTATCATATCAAATGAGCGGTGACAACCGTTAATTATATTCCAGACCAGTTCAGACAAAAATATCAATGGGGACAAAAAAAAAAAAACTAGAGTCAGTCATGAGGTGTATGTACAGTACAGTACACATACACTTCCCAAAAGTCCAGAGACAACAAGCAAGGAAGGAATCAACCACAACCCGATCAAAACCTACTCCTATTTTGCGACAAGCCCCAAATCTAAATCCCCATATGAACAAAACACGCCCAATTCCTCGCCAAGCCCTTCCCTTCCGTCCCATCTTCCTTCAATCTCCCCACCGCCCATTGCAAGCACCCTGCTAGTCCGTCCGGTTTCCTCCCAGTCTCCATCCACCTCTTATACATCGATATCGCCACAGTGCTCGTAACAATATCATCAACATCCCAAAGAGTACCAATTACATTCATAAAACCAGCCGAGACAAACCCAGACATAATGTGGACACCCTCATCTGGTAATAACGTCGTAGTTCCAGTAGAACATGCAGAAAGATATGCTAGGACTGGGGCGGCAGTAAATACTCGAGCTTGCAAGAGACTTGCAACGTCTAAAGGTTTGTCGTACAGGTAGATTGCTGAGCTGGAGGGATCTAGTGCGGATGAGGAGCCATGTCCTGAAAAATGGAATATGGATTGGGTTGGACTCGATGGCGGAGAGAGTGCATTGCAGACGGCCTCGGCATAAGGGGCAGTTGTTGGGGTGGCCCAGCGTGTCACAACGACTTCTTTATCCTTCTCAAGTACTTCCTTAATGGCCTGGGTTTCACTTTCTGCGTTATCGACGGAACGGAGTCCCAGCTTTTCATCGTATTTTGTGTTCATCAGCCCACAAAGAAGTGCATGCTTACATTTTGTCGTATCATCCTGTACTCGCCTGGCGAGCTGCCCACGGGAGAATATGAGGGACTTGATGGAGGTGATGTATGATGAGACAACACGGTCAAGTACACGCTTGGGCTCAGATGTTACGCCGTCACTTGCCCCCGCATGGATCGGCAGACGTGAAGTTTCCCTGGTCAAGACCCACCAGACCCGAGGACCAGAGGTTGTGAGTTCCTCCAAGTTAGTATACTCCTTCTCATATTTCAGGGTCTTAACTAGCACTGGCTCTGCTATAGAGTTCCAGATCCATGTCAGAATCTTCTTGCTAGAGATATCCACGGGTGGAATGGAGATGTCAACACGAGAGTCATGTTGAAGGAACTTTTGGACATCTGCTTGTTTGAGCTTGGGAAGCCTGCAAATGGCGATGGGATTGTCCTTACGGACAATGAACGCATCGCTTCGCCACCCCGCCACATTCACAACCACAATGGTACCATCGCATGCCGCGTCGGACATGGCTTTTTCATCTGGCGGCCTGAGGAAGTCTTTAAAGTTGTCCTTTGCACGGATCTCTGCTAGGAGCTGTTGAAACTTCTCGTTCGCACTCAGGACTTTGGTGGCGATCCCGTCTAGATCCTTTGACGTCTGCCCGAATCCAGTAGAGCGCGAGTCGGCCCGGAGATTCATTTTGACGCCAACTCCAGCGGGATCGAGTTCCTCACGGAGTATCTCAAACCTCTCTGCAAGCTTTGAACCCTCCGGATCCTCCCGCAAGGCCGTTAAATCTGCACGGGTATCGAAGCGGTTACTGGCAATCACATCTCGACCTTGCTCAAGGAGAGAAAGGGCTTCTGCAATCTGTGCTTTACCTGGACCCAATTCCAGTGCGGCTGCGGCTGCGGTGGAACCCAGCCCTGAGAAGGATCTCAGAGTTGACTGCTGATCACGCTGTGGGAGGGCCTTAATGCAGAGAAGTGGGATAATTTTCATAGCCTTCTTGGTTATATCATACAGTTGGGCCCACCGTTTGGTCTTCTCGAGAACTGTGGAGGCAAGGACAGCAGCATTGAGACGGAAGCTGGGTGGAGCAACCTTTCTGTCGACGCATGCGTTCAGTGGAGCAAGGATCGTATCGATTGCAGTCTCCAGGCTACCCTCATGAAGCCTGCTGAGCAGAGTACCGAGTTCGTACTCTAACTCAGCACGCTGGAACCCTGTCATTGGGCATGCATCAACCGCCTTCTGTGCGTAATCTACCGCCTTCTGCAAGTGGCCTTCTTTTGGTGAAAGTGAGTAGGCCTCACTGAGGGTGCTGAAGATACCCACCTTGTCAGCCCCGTCGAATTCCACGTCATCGACACCCTGCTGTGCGCGCTCGAGGCCCGCTTCCAGTAACTGTAGCTGCTTTTTGTCCCGTTTGTATAGTTCAGAATAGAGACTAGCTATAGTGTTGCGCAGAGCTAGACGTATAAATTGGTTTCCGTGAGCCTCCAAGAGATTCCAGACAACCTCCACCAGCTGTATCGCTTCATGTAGGGTTTTAGCTGTCGGCGTAGGCTCATCTGGGTTAGAGTCCTGTGCTTGTGCTTCTGAGCTTTCGGCCTCGAGCTGCAATTCAGACTTGATCTCCAAATACTGGCTCAGGGTAACCATATAAGTGGCCCGCAACAGTGCGTCTGAGTAGGATTGCTCCACCGCTTCCCTTTCAAACTCTATGGCTGAGTCGAGGTCAGCACTCACGTTATTTAGCTTGTATCGCTGCACCAAAATGGAAGCTAGGCTATTGCAGGCTCGCGGGTAGAGGTATGCGCTCTCAACAGAGCCACGCTCCTTCTGGAGACGCTTCACACATTTTCGAGCATATCTCTCGGCTGTCTTTAGGTCGTCTGCGTCCCCGTAAGTGTCATACCGTGAAAGATAAAATGTAGAAAGTGCGTCACGGATATTGAGGGTCACCAGTGATTCGCCAGTGTGCTGAAGATCCGTGGCAGTATTTAGTGCTTGGATGCCCTGCTCAATCGCCTGGTTTAACTGCTTTTTTCTGCTCTCCTCGCTATTTTGGTTTTTCCGGAAGCGCAAATACTTCAACCTTGCCCGTGTGAGTAACGCTTGTGCTTTTCCAACCCATCGCTCACTCTTCCTAATTTTCTCATTAGACCTTAGAGCTTCCTCCAGCCTCTCCTTCACCTTCTGCTCAATCTCCGCGGATTCGGCCTCCTGGCGCCTATCAAGGTGGTATTGCATCTTCTCGATGAGAAGATTCTCGAGCTGGACAGTCCATGGAAGAACATCCGCCTCTGGATTTCTGTCTCCCTCTGGTAACTCACCCTCAAGCAACTCACGACCTATCATCACCGCATTTGTGAGCAATATTATCGCCCACTCAAGGTATACCAGTGATTCAGGCACTCTCGGGTTCCACATTATGCTAAGCTGCTTTGACAAGATGCTTTGCAAGTGTGCTCGCTTTCCCGGAACCCACTCTCCGCAGTCCCTCCCTGCATCTTCACAAAGCCTTGTTGCCTCCTCAATATCTTTTTTGGTTTCTTCACTCCGTTTCCGGAGGTGGCGCCGTGTTAGCATTAAGGAGAGGTTTACGGTCCACCATAACCTGTCCTCTGACAAGCTATCTACCCTGTCTAGAGCATGTCGCTGAAAACTGATTGCCATGTCGAGGACTTTTGCACTGGGGGGGTCATTTGACTTCTTTAGTATTGAGCAATCCCCTGCGACATAGTCTGAGGAACTGCACCCATTCGGATGGAGCTCGTAGTGTTTGTAGAGAACCGAGGCAACTCCTTCGAGGGTTCTTGCTGGGATTTCTAATCGCTTGCAGGATTCTGCAATTTCCGTATTCAAGTCATTGTGCTGGGTATTGTATCTCTGCAGAATCTCAAAAAGTCGGGTAGAGTGTTCCTTCACCTCGGTATAAGAACGTCCTGGTAAGTTATTAAGTGCAAGGAGGCAGTCCACTAAACCCCAGAGTGCGGTCTCGCGAGTCTCAATCGGACATTGAGGGAGCTTCACACAAGCCTCCCCCGCAGCGATTGCACGCTCCAGGTTGCTGATGTTACCCTCAGTGTCATAGATATGTCTATAGCACTTCATCATTCCCTCCAAAATTTCTGCCCTGCGCGGCTCAAGAACTAGAGGCCCACCATCCCGCTTCATACCAACCAGAGTACGGAAATACCCCACCCCACGCTCTAAATCCATGACATCTTTCGTTAAGTTCCATAGTTCAAAGTGCTTCCACCCACAGCCCTCTATAATCTCAGTTGTGGATTCGGAGAGGTCATCGGAGGATTTTTGCTGGGCTTCACTGAGGAGCCATTGATCTAGGAGGATTGATTTTTTGAGGGAAGAGATGGCATTATCCTTGGCAGCTGAAGTCTGAAATTCCGCCCAGTATTGGATGCTGAACGGCTGTCGGAGGGGGAGGAAGGGTTGGAGGGTAGATTCGAGAAGGGGGATTGTGTAGGTTAACACTATGGGTTTCGTTGGCTCGGGTTTTGTCGACGCGGGGGTTTCAGAGTGACTTTCGAAAATTATACCAGGGTTGAAACGAGGATCAAAACCAAAGTTCCGGATTGTCACATAATTCAAGTCCCGGGTAGTAGGCGTGGTACTACGACTTATGGGCGCTGCGAACGAGATGTGATTAGCGCCGACATTGTCGGCCGCGATGTTGTTTTTGTCGTCTGGTTCTGGATCCACGGGGGATGTACGAATACCCCCGACTGGATCAGAGATGTCGATCATCCGGGATGGGACTTTGAGCATGAAGAATTGCTGCATATTGAGCAACGATATTGAGCTCAGACTCAGATCGCTGGTTCTTTATTATTAATTGTGTGGGATTTCCGCACGTCGAGGTACTAATTATTATTATTTGGTGGAAGGTTGCCTCTTAAAGAGTTAATGAACCCATCAGCCTGTACCTAGTGGATGAGGGAGTGGATGGTGAGGTCGGTATTGCTTTTGGGAATTCTGCAAGTGGGTACTGTACTGTGGATCTGAATCAATATTTCAGCTGAGGCTACTGGCCTGCTTCCAACAAGCTGAGTATACCTACAGTAAGTCAGTACGTAGAGTACATATCACATTACGGGGTGGGTAGTGTACCTATACAAGTCTTTATTGCGTAACGAAACGCAGCATGTCGGCTAATTGCAATCTAAGCTCCTTTGCATGTAGCGACACACCTCTCGGTACCTAGGAGCAAACTACCTACCTACGAGTCCCTCGTACCCTTGCAATTACAAATACTACGCCTTGAGCTGAGTAGGTGGGTAGGGTACTGAGTCATATCCCGTAGTGCACATACCAGTGCTGGTCACATCTAGTCAGCATCGGCCTCAAATGCATGGAATTATTGCGTGAGACGGAGCACGACAAATCATCATAGATCCGCATACGGGATTTGTTATACTATTTGGGTACAAGTGAGCTTGATTCTGTGCATCCATATACACTAATACCTAGTTAAAATTTTGGATGCAATCATCTTATACAGACTACCTACTGCCTGTAAACCCTGGGCTGTAGAACATACCCGATATACCTACCCACACTCGCAACAAAAAACGCAAAGTATGATAGTAATTCCCCAATAAGTTCGTACCCGGTATCCCCAGAGAGGGTAGAATGGGATACCACAATCACAAGAAAGAAAAAAATCCATGACCTATTCCAGAACCAAATCTTTCGTGCCCCAATAGTTGAACTCATCATTCTCCTCTTCCACATCTTGCACCTCAGTGCTGGGACTCTCCACCGCGGGTTTTGCCTGTGCAATTGGTAAGGCCTCCGCCACGACACTCTCCCCCGATTCTGCATCACTTGTCACATTGGCATCCCCCTGCTCCCATGCATCAAAACTCGTAGAGGCAAAGAATATGAGTGCCTTGAGGTATCCTCCCTTTCCTTTGAACGAAAATTCCCTGGTGTCACCAGTATCCACGGATTCAAAAGCTCCATCGAACGGATAGACCTTTCTCACGCCATACTTTAGGGTAAAGTGGAAAACGACGATATTGATATACCGAGTTTGAGTGATTCCCTTGTGTTTGGCAACAGGGCTGAATTTTACTGTGACAGTTTCATCATTTTGAGTAGCTGTGAGGTCGAAGGCATGTGCATAGGAAGTGCTAGTGATAGCTCTGAGCAGATTGTATCGAGCGATCTTGTTTGCATTTTTTAGGCATGTGGTGAGGCTTGGAGTGGCAGGGAGTAAGGCAGTCCCGTCTTTCCCTTGTAATTCGTATCCATTAGAGCCATAAGCGAGGCGGAAGTCCTCCGTCTCTTTGCTATTCTCCGCTACCAAGGTCAACGGTATCTCACCAGGAACATACTTTTCCTCGGAAAGGCCGGGGGTTGAGCCCAAGAGCCTGACAATCTTGGTTTGGGTGGCAGCCCTAGTGCTCAAGCGAGCAATACATCCACCTGGCCAGGGGTAACCCTTATTTGGTTTACCCGTCACCTCGCACTCCACATTGTACTGAGCCACCCAGGTCTGGGGAAGTTGGGCATTGACGGGAATAGCCACAGAAATTGTAGTCCGAACCTCTGTGACAACGACCTTGACTTCAGAGGCAGTTTTCCCGACTTCCTCATACCACAAGTAAACTTCATATACATCGCCGATTTGGACGCCATGGGCAGCACCTGCACGGAGGAATAGAACGACAGTATCAACGGCATTTGCGGTGGTGGGATCAGAAACGCAGTGAATCGGAATCAGTGCAGTTGCCGTTTTTTTCTGATCTTGAGCTAAAACCTCAACCACACTCCCCGGAAAAGGCCTTTCGACATCACCGAGAAGGAGGGGGGTCTGAAAATACCATCCCCAAACCGAGTCGTAATAGAGGCGGTACACTCTGTCGAAAATATACCTATACATCCGTTGGAGGGTGACCAGCTCTGGGTGTGGTACCTTCTCTGCCATAGCGAGGGCTGTAGTCGTAGCACTTGTCAACGCCCCAGAACCACTGAATTCCATGGAAAGTTCATGGGCAAGGCAACCACTATAGATGGCATATCCCATTGGCTTGAGCATGGCTCCAGTTCCCGCGGTGGACTGAGTCGACTTCACCTGGAGCGTGTCCCATGCAATTCGCATCTCTGCCGCCTTGCCTCCCATGGTGTACTCCTTCTTGTATTCCTCCGCACTTGGTCGGGCTCTGACATCCCCCTCAAGCAAACCCCTGTATTTCGGCGCATCAAGACCCTTCTTTTCCGGCGGGGCACGCGTGGCACTCCCGGAATTGCAGCAGTCAAAGAACACTGTGAGGCGAATCCCCTTGTCTGCCATCCGGCTGAATAGATAATTTAGTTCGAAATCACGAATAGCCTTTCCTTTGGTACCGATATCGAATGGACATAGGACTTCATCCTTGCCACTTCCTTTTGCAGGCCAGTCGCGGACAACAGTATCGACGCGAGCACCATGGCCGGAATATGAGATGAGGACGATATCGCCTGCTCTGGCTTTATCCGTGAGTTCTAGGATAGCATTGCAAATGTTTTCGTAGGTTGGGCGGTCTTTGGGGTCTTCGAGTGGCTCGGCAACCTCCTTGAATGCTTTCCGAGTAGAACTGAAGAATGTAATATACTTGCTGTAGTCGGACTCGGGAATGCCGCGGCGCTTGAGGGAAGCCTCGACGTGCTTTCGAAGTTGGCGGGCGTCGTTGACACAGCCGCTGAGACTGTTGTCTCTCAATCCGGAATTGCGAGCGTAGAAATCAACCCCGATAATAATTGCGTATGTTTGGCGTTCCTGAGACTCAGACATGACTGCGGGGTAGAATATGGGAGTATATAGGGATCTTCTTCTGAGGACTGTCGATATAAGCGGGGGGGGGGGCGCGCTTTGCTCCTTTGGACTCCGGGAAGTGATAAGTCTTACCAAGAGGTAGTTTTCGGGCCTACTAGGCAGTATTTATCCCAAATAACCAACATCATCATGATCAAAGTGTCAGATGCAGGCATCCACAATTCTTGCTCAGCAGAAGCTGTACCAGTACTTGGTGCGGGGCTGATGGCGGGGCTGATGGCGCTCTACATGTCTTGAATGCTTCAGCTGGGTCCATCCATACCATACATGTACCTATGCTGCATGCACTACCTACCAACTACATACACAATCACTCGTAATGTTCAGCTGCAAAGCCCGTGGCCATACCAGTTGAAGCTCAAAACAAAGCTTGACTGTAGGGCTGAGGGATCAGCCTGGCCCAATGAGAATTGAGTTGGTGCGCGCTTGCTTACTTACACAGTGCTACCGGCATCATACATACTACGAGATAATGTACTCGGGTGTCTCATGAATTGTCGTCGCTGCATGCAAGCTGCACAGCAGAATCATAATGTCTACCTATAGGTATATACTGGTCAGTGTGTGAGGAATCAAGTACCTATCCGTATCTGTAGCGTGCATGCAGCATGCGACAACCCATCGCCGTACCGAGTACCTTCCCTAGGTACACCTCCATAGGCTATGCGACGGGTATGGAAACAAATACCAGTATGTAAAATATTTTGTGGGCTGAACCCCATTTGGATGCACAGGCACGCATGTTTTCAATATACTGTACATATTATATAATTATATATCGGCTTATATTTTAGGTATTCTGGGTGTTCTCGTGCCCAGACTCTAATCTGGGTAGGTCTAGTGCCTAAGCCATCTGATTACAGTCTGTGTGCGTAAATTCTGCTCAGCATTTTAGGATTTGGCTGGGCATAAGGCGCTTCATTTTTATTCTCTCTACATGTCCCGACTCGTACCCGTAATGGTGGATGCCCCACACCCCCCTCAGTGCAAAGTGCAATCCTGAATGATGAGCAAGCTCTGCCGTCACTACATCCATACTCAAGTACCAAGGGTATTCCAAAATGTTTTCATATCCATTTGCCACTCCCCGTTATCCTCCACTATCCACAATCCGCGCCCCTTCAGTCGCTCACATTGCGCGAGGGGGGATACACTTTGCCCGTAGACGTCCGCCGCAAACCTTCTTAGCTGTGAGACTACGCCATCATACCCATATTTCTCGCTCATATCACCCGACCCAAAGCACTGCAGGATACATGCGCCCCCATCCGTCTTCATCGCCAGCCGGATACACATCATATTCAGGAGCTCCCCGCCGGCAATCCACCAGGCGGGCAGGGTGGCTTTGCTGTGTGCCTCATCGAGAAACTGACCAAAGTGCTGGATGGGTTTATACTTGCGCTTGGGTAAGCCGAGCAGACCAAGCACGCCGTTCTCATCAGTAAGACGAAGCCGATACGCGTCAATGGCGAACTCGTACGCAGAGAATTTCTCAACCAGAGCCGCAAGGAGTTGCTTGGAATCGGATATCCCTCTCACGGCAGACGTCTTGAATGGCGAGGCATGCCTTCCCACAAGATAGTCCCTCCCCGCAGTATACTCACGCTCAAAGGCCGCGTTCGCAGCGGCCTCGCGGTTTCTCGCACCAATGTTATTCCCCTGCGTCATTCGCGCGATAGTCGTGATAAAGGCGGACCTGTGCGGCGAGTCATAGTCGATATTATCGCTATTCTTGCTTTCCATGAAATCCCTTCGCGATGGGGTCCCCGGTGGGAGCCGTGGGTCAGGGAAGTAACCCCACCCGGCCTGCTCGATTGCGTCGAGCCTGGGGTCGGGGGAACCAAATTCAGCAATGATCTTCATCACCTGCTCAGCACTCCTCCTGTCTTCCCTGCTCTGAGGGATACCCTCGTAAGGAGGGAGGTGAGATGGTGCTTGGGGTCGAGATGAAGTGACAGCGGAGGAGGGGAAAGAGCGAGGAGGTGGTGGCAGCGTTGGGGCGGAGTTTTTGTTCTTGCTTGCTTCGCTACAGGCCTTTTTGTGCGCCTTCCAGTCATCAACTTGGCACTTGCGAGAGCAGTATGAGGCCCCACGACATTTTGCACATTGCTTGAGTGTCTGAGTGCTGCCGAGATCAGCAGGGGTTTTCTGGCATTTGAGGCAGTGGTCGCTACGAGTAGAGCTGGAAAACATAGTTGAGCCCTGTGTGGGATTAGAGCCTGGCTTTGTTATACTCAAAACCAGAGAGTGGGTTATAAAGAACAGCCCAGGAGTTTTGTTTTCGGGTAAGCACACTTTCTGCTGCAGATGTATTTTTCTTTTTTTTTTTTCGATGTGGACGAAACTTGGCGGGGGGCCTGAACGAGCAACCACAGATCTGGAGACATATGGTAGATACTGTATGTTCAGATGTCAATTGGGCTGCCGATTGGCCAATGGGGCACCAGCCAAGCCCGATTCACCAATCTATTTGGTGTACATCAATAAAAATTTCTGGATTCAAAGGTTAAGCTGTGTATCATGAAATGCCTCTCAGCAAGCACAATTCTGAATCATTTTGGGCTGATCTGGTCTCATCATATTCACTCGTGTAACTAGCCAGACTAATATTCACTACAATTTCCAGACGACTCCGCTTGTGACACTATCTTGGACCTAATATATCGTAATATATAAATATACCAAGTTATATTCCCGGTTTTTGCTTGCACACTACCTGTTTGATACCAGTAAGGCCTAATTTCACATACACTTGTCGTTTAGTTCTTGACTCCCCCAATGAGTACATGCTGTGTGTGGAGTTACACGAGCTCTCTGTGTTTCCCCTTCACCCAGCTATACTCTCCAAAACTTGGTCATCCTCCTCATACTGCTATCGTCAGTCTTGTTCACTGGCACTGAATGAGTTGGGGTTTATATCCGGCTATGGTTGTATCAATTATACCCATTGAACTGAGCCTCTATTTTTTTTTCTTTTCCCTTCTACTCGGTTTGAAATTGTGTATTTTGGTTTGAGTTTTTGATAGCGCGGTTTCTATGAGAGCACTAACCAGAGTAGAGGGTACTCTGCGAATAGGAAGTGGAAATCATATCCCCCCTTCCATTTACAGTCTTTCCGCTACACTCTGGTGTCATAGTGAATCGAATACAATGTTATCCCCGACTCCACCTATGTGGCATATAGTTCAACTTGCCAATCATTGTCCACGGAGGTGTAGGGAAGCTATACAGTAATGGGGGGGTTCCCTACGCAAGAGAATCTTGTTTCAGGCCCTCTGGTGTATAAAGGCTTATACCAGGGATCCCTGCCTGGATGGCAGTTGCACATCGCCTCTGTACTTACGTAGGAATTTTTGTGACTGATCCTGAGCCAATAACCTAATCACAGCACCTGCTATATTCTTGTATTAGACCGCACCGACTTGTCAACTCATTTAGATACCTATACTACTGGTGCCTAGGTATTTATTCAACCTTTGGTAAGTGGGCATGGAGTAACCAAGTGGGAAAGGCTTGGACAAGTGTAGGGGAGTATTTCCACTACCTCTACCAAAACCTGGCCCGGGGTTGGGAGAATCTCCTTGTAGAAACAACACTACCTAGGCACCAGGGACCAAGTGGAGGATATATGTACTGTATATCCATCCAGTTTCCCTTTGCCATGCGTGTTAACTTGCCCTCCCCTACACAATTAGAGCACACCCTCACTAGACCCAGGCCACCCATCACCAGAGTCTATGATACATATTTCTCCAACTATGAGTAGGTATTGGTACCCACGATGCGTGCAATGGTTTATAGTGCAGACTTGACTTTTTGCAATCATGAATGTGCAGAGAACTCCTCAATAGCAATATCCAATAACAATATTCTTCTATATATAGATCTGTCTTTGCTTAGTCACCGCATGAACGAAATTTCCCAAGTGAGTAGTCGCTTCCCGATTAGGCAAGCCTAATGTCGTGAGTTTAAATTTGGCCATGGTGGACAGTATTAAATGTTATTAAGTAGATGAGCAACCCTTTACATACGACATTGAAGCCTGCTTTCGTACCCAGGATGACAAAGTGAAAGATTTGATGGAAGTCACAAATTTGCAGATGTGTAGGAGGCTGTTCCCCACCACAGCTTATGATTGGGATCGTTGATACCAGAGAATGGGTCCATCCCGCCACTTTTATGATGTCCCATTGGCGAATTGTGATTTGAAGATCTTGGGTTAGAGTTCAACTATTTCGGTTTTTGGTTTTTATCTCCACCTGCACCAAGCATGGAGGTGGTACCTGCACGAGTTTCTGGTCTTTATTATTCTCCTTTTTGGGGAGTATCTGGCATTGCACGCTGATACGGGGCAAGAGGCGGTCTGGTGGTTGGATAATTCTGTCGAGCCTCCTCCACTCGGGGATGCGGTCCCTCGTCATAGGCTAGATAGCTTGAATACAAGTACTGGAGGAAAAAAAAAAATGTATGCACTTGACGGTGCCGTCATTCCGAAGAAACGACCTAGTCCTTTTGCCTGTGGCGGGGTTGAGCCTGTCTTCCACCATCTTGGCTCTGAGACCCTGGCGGGCCCTTCTAACCTAGGAGTTCCCTGATCGGGAGGGCTTGAGGATAGGAGAATTGTGGGTGACGGCTGACGTTTGACGGTTGCATCTTCAAGTACTCACGACATTCTTCGCCGAATGCGGGAATGTTGTGTCGTACCTGTTGAAGGAGTACCGGAATTGTCTACGGACAGCCTTCCGAGAATCTCCTGTCATCTTTGGAACTGTTTTTTTTTTTGCGTCTACGCCTTTCCCCCGAAGGGAGCCTTAGGCTATGATCTCTATCAAATACCGAGCTCAGGGTCAGAATATGCTTGGCATCATGTGATGCGGCTGTACATACCGCGCGGTGTTTAAAGCATTTTTAAGCGTGATAGACGTGCCTCAAAACTTAGAGCGCGCAAGTCGTTTAAACCTTGTCAAAAAAAAAACGCCGTTCAAGTTTAGGTACCCCTAGTCTCTATTTCTGCCTTGATTTGTTGATCTTGCAACCAGACTAATTGCCCAACCCTCAGCCTACATCGACTTATGGATTGAGGCGACTAAACTGCAGTGCAGACTCCAACACAAGGTGCAGGTATAAACCATGCGGCTATAACTTGCAATATTAGCCTCCGGGTCTGATTGGCTAGGGTGGTCTATCTCCCATACTTACAACTTAGTGCCATTTTAGGGTTTTTCCTCAGGGTCATATACACATACCGCAAAAATCAAAGGAGGGACTGTGAGCTCTCGCGCAAGACTAAGCCCTCCTCTTAAACATAGTTTTTTTTTCCTATGGTTATCTCGCGAGGACCACTTTTGGCCATTTTGGCCGATGCTTAGCAGCCAAGATACATTATTCCTTTGACAACTTCAGCACTGTACGTATGTACTGTACATATGTAATGTACAGTATATAGAACAAAATAGCAGTTCTTATTATCGGAGTGGACTCACACAACTTTTTACAAAGCGCCCAAAACACGCCACCCAAAACTTTCTGTTATTTTTGGTAGCGTCCTTACGCCATTCTGCAATTGGTTCTAGGATAAAAATAGCACGTGGTTGTAGTTGGTTGCAATCGCGTTTAGTAAACGATCAACACGCGGCTAACCTCGCAACCTGATCGAGAGACGCCAGGTGCAAAGAATACTTCGAAGCCTGACAGACGATCCAGGAGTTGTTGGGTTTTGAAAGCCGAAGCGGGTGTACATGTTGGCGGCGCGGGAACATTGGGAGATCGTGGTGATATGCTTAATATATGTATATATTCCCATCTCCATCACTGGCTTCAAGAACAAGTCATCTAGTACAGCAGTACCTACATTCTATAGCAATTTCGTCCACTAGCATTTTTCCGATCAGAACTTATCGAAAAGTAACGATATAACAACACCTGCCTAAGCTAATACGCAATACTATAATGTCCAGAGCTGTTTCTCCCACCCAAGTTCCAAAGAGACTTACAGTTTCTATTCCTACCAGAGGACGATCATCATCGTGCTCGAGTACGACGCCATTCCCAGGATCTCCAGGTGCAGGCACCTTGAAATCTACAACCAGCAGCCAACCTGTGTATGTAGGGTATAGAAAAAGCCCAGCTTCTCTCCAGAGACACTTTAAGTGTCACCAGAGGTCACAATCGGCCTATTTGCTACCCGGAGATGCTCCCGATTTCAATCTCCCTGGATACGCACGGCCAACGGAAAGGTCGAGGTCGAGGTCGCAGTCCAGGGTGCGCTCAAATTCCGATGGCAGTTCGTCAACGCCCACGCCTAGTGAGGCCCCAACCGGTAATCGGGGGCAGGTGGTTGTAACCCAGGATGGGGTGCGAGGCGAGCAGGGCACCACCTCAACGCTCAAGATCACAACTGATGGGATCAACCCCAATGCGCTTAGAATAGACTCCAAGCCAGGTTTTAAACTTGAAGTCCACATTCTTGCCACGAACGCAATTGAGGTAGTGGCCGTCCCCATCCAGGATCAACCGATTCCGCCTAGCCCGCCTAGCCCGCTAGTTATCCTCACTCCACCTTGCTCTCCATCAACGTCCATTTTGGATAACGATATTTTGGCACCTGATTTATCAAAAATCCCTGCACTAAATATTTCTGCACCAGCAGAACTAGACTCAAACCCTCCCAGCTCAGAATATCTTTATGAGGAAGAGCAAAAGGCCCCAGCACCGCCGCAGAGTGCAGAAGAACACCTGGAAGCGGTGACTGCCTTTATCGAGAAACGTAATATTTCAACTTTCTTTGAAAGTGGAGGGAAGGACGCTGGGGGGTTACTCAGAACGCTGTCTTATAGAGCCGCTGCCCTGGTTAAGGACTTGGAAGAAGGGAAGGTGGACGCTGTTGGAGACAGGTCATTCATCACAAATGCTGCCACAGTGGCAGATATTGTCAAAGTATCATTGTATGACCAGGTTATATTCTGTGGTGAGTAACAGGTCTATTCCATTCAGGTCTCAAAACACTGTTCATTAGCCACTGACTCTCCATAGATGATAGTTACTCCATGCTAATGTACGACCGTGTCGGGGTACTTAAGGATACGCTTAAAAGCGTAGGGGAACTTGCAATCCTACTGAATGAACCCCATCAGAGTGGAATTAGCCTTCGATTTATAAATCACAAGAACGACGGTCATATGAACAATCTCACCTCAGTTTCTGAAATTGAGAAGGCTATTTCTGAGGTCTCATTTGACGGTAATACCAGGTTAGGAACACAGCTTAAACGCAAAGTGTTAATACCTTTTCTCGTGGACCGCCTTGAGCGACAAAGAAGGAAACTCGACAAGCCAATCTTGATCACCATCATCACCGATGGGAAGCCCGAAGGTGAGGACAGGAGTGAGCTGAAAGATACGATCTTGTGGTGCAAGGAATATATGGAAAGCATGGGATATGGGCCTTGGGGTGAGTGTTGTTTTCCAGGCAGACACAGGTTGGCTTTTGGCTGACATACCTTTTAGCTGTCGGGTTCCATATTGCCCAAGTCGGGGACTGCCCTGCCGCACTCGCATATTTGAAAGAGATCCAAGATGACCCGCAGGTACGGGAACATGTTTATGTCAGCATGGGGGTAAGCAAGGGAGTTACAGCTCCGTCCAAGCTGGGATGGGAAAAAGAAAATAAGTTGCGGGTATGTACCAGATGGTAAATGACACAATAGAAGCTAACTTGAACATAGTGGCTTACTTCTTTGGTGAGGGCGATTGAGCATTGAAGCGCAGGAAAAGGATTGGGTTTTGGTGTCCATAGGTGGACATCCTCGGTGCAGGGTGAGGGGCTTGGCATAAGACTAGGTGGACATGTGCTTGACATCTAGGTTAGGTAGTGAAGAAGGTTGGGAAATAGTAGTCTGGTTGGGGAAATAGTACCCTGGTTGGGGAAATATAGTCTGGTTGGCACAAAACCCTCTCGAGGGGAAATAGATGGTTTGGATGGGGGAGTGAGGGGATATTCATACCAGTACATAGGTGGATGCTTGTAAATAGTTGTTTGTGGCGTTTATGATAACCTGCTTGCTTATGTAACAACTACTTAATGAACTTGTCAACTATTTTACATCATGTGTGGCTATGAAATTAGAATGTGCCAAGCAGGGTGAACGGTAGATGGGAGTGAATTAGTAAATTCAATGAGAACACTTAGGTAGGGTTGGTATTTTATAGAGGTTAGTACCCATTCTAGTTGACACGCTGTTTTGACACCTTGCATCCCCATCCTTTAACATTTATTTAACATTGATATAAGTACATAATTGAGGTCTACAAGTAAGTAACCATGAGCTTATTGGTAGGATATCTGGCCTACAGAGTGGGTAGAAGGAGAAGGAAAATTTATCAGAGTAGTCATACTAGGGGTGTGGAATATTGGACATTGGGTCCATTTAGAGCGTAGTTGATGTATATATCACTGGATTAGGATTACAATGGTTGAATATATCACGTGTTGTTGCTGCAGGAGGGTGCTTGGCGGTGTGGTCAACACACGGTGGCTGGTCAACAGGGGGTAGGTACATGACTAGTTCAGCCCCATCGCCTCCAACTTACATCCACTCCATCCCATCCTCATGCCGCCAGTTCTTCGTTCGAGATCTTCCTCTGCCTGCTTGCAAACCTCTGTGAATCGAAAAGCCACCAAACCCAGTCGGCTGCGGAAAACGCAAAGGGTCCAGGACAAGCTGTCCACTCTCGTCCAACAATACCTTTCCAACCACAAACCCGCGCAATGGTCCCTCGACCACCTCAAATCCTGTATCGGGCCGGATAAACCTTCAAAACAAAAATTTTACTTTCGAGTCGCCCTGGAAAATATAACCCGGACCGCCTCCCCAACGGCAGAGGAAAACGTTGTAGCAAGACGGATTCTTTATGACCTTAACCCACGACAGGTCTGTGGATTTTTTTCTCTCCTACGATCTGACTTCCAATGCCGATGAAGGTACGGAAAGTTTCGCGAAGTGGTGGATCATTTCATGAAATAATCTGGGACCTGAGGCTCTTGAGGGAGGGTTGTTTACTTGACGTGCGAAGTCCCTCGGTGCTCTGGTAACGGAGGGTAATCCTGACGTTACTTGGGCTATCGGGGATCTGGCTTATCACGGAGGGTACTTGACGCTAGAAGCCAGCGAAGGTGTCAAGCTAGAAAACGAGGTTAATACTAAATTTTCTGGATCTGGGGCCGGAGGCTTCTGGCGGAGGGTTTTTTTCACTTGATGTGTGAAGTCGCAAAGGGCCTCTCGTTGTTCTTAAAACAGAGGGTGATCCTGACGTTTCTTGGGCTATCGGGGGGTCTGGCTTTATCACGGAGGGTACTTGACACTGGAAGCCAACGAAGGTGTCAGGCTGGGAAACGAGGTTAATACTGACTTTTCTGGATCTGGGGCCGGAGGTTTCTAGCGGAGGGTTTTTTTCACTTAAAGTTTCTCGGTGTTCTTAAAACGGAGGGTGATCCTGACGTTTTTTGGGCTATCGGGGATCTGACTTTCTCACGGAGGGTCTTCATATTTTATGGAAGTTTTTTTTTCCCTGACTTAGTCTTCTTGACTAACCCCTTATTTTCCCTCGAATGATACAGGACTTTGCAGCACCGATAGCAACATTCAATATTGGTCCCGCTGTGGGATGTACGATTATTCAAGGCCTCAATAATTACCATACTCTTGACAAGTATGGATACCATTTCAATTATATATATTTTTCGGATATTTTGTTGATGTTCTAGCCTCACGTCGCATCATGGTTCCTCTGCAGGGGTTCCTGCCCCTCCTACTACAGAGGCGACAACATCCCAACCTCAATCGCGAGCATCTTCGGCGCCGTCAAAAGCGGACTACGGCTCCCTCAATATCCCGCATTTTGTGGAGACATACCCAACTCTACAAACGAAGTTTTTATTATCCCCTCGGAGAGGGGGAAGAACAGTAGAAGACCTTTTGTACCAGTACTTACAGGATAACCACGGCATGCAAACCGATAATCTATTACTACACGCTGGCTTCATAGACATTGCATCGAAGATACCCCAGCTCATGTCGTCACGAGAGTATAAGATTGTTAAGGAAGCTATTGTATCTCCAAAGCCAGACCACGACAGCTCTTCATGCATTAAAAAATGTTTCACAAACTGTTCTACCTTTACCGATTTTGTCGACGCACGAGATGCCTTTCCTTGTCAGACTTGCAAATACGACCCCCAATGTCAGTTATCCCTCGCCGCTGTTATATATACGTAGGTTTTTTCAATGACTGGATACATTACCGTTTCAATATTCCCGAGATGGGGCACTGATATTTTGAAAAATACTAGGGTTCATTTCCTCTCCAATAGTGTTGTTTTACCAACGGATTACCTGGAAGGGGATTACGATGTAATCTGGACCAATCTTATTGACAACGCTTTTGTCTCCCCCCATGGCCGCTTACATCGGAAAGAGAAGGCCTCAACTCTCTCTGCCTGCAAGTTTGATGGCCTATACATCGGAGGCCGTATAGAGCCCCAGGAATGGCTAGTTATTGAAGTAGGACGGACCACGCAAATCTCCAAACAGACCAAAGACCGGCAGAAGCTTGTGGAACACTGTTTACGCATCCTCAATTATCGTCGGTGGTACCTCGGCATACGGGCAAATCTCCATGGCCAAGCTCTAGTATCTTGGCTTGAAAAGTTTCCTGTTTGGGGGATCCAGTGTAGGGGACCCGAGATTGAGATTATGAGATTTTGTTGGTTAACACGGGGTCTGGGCGTGGTTACAACGTTTGCAAGTGCGTTCCCGAATCATGTTACCCGCTTGCAGAGTCTGTATGGCATATTGGGCGAGATACATTGTGCTGCTGTAAGTTATAGGTCGGAATGTGTGGAGGCGTTGGAAATGGCTAATCGGTATTTAGGCGTCCGTGAAGAGTTGTGTTGGGCATTGGGATACGTTACACGAGCAGATGGTTGGAAATAGAGGATAACCATGGGTTACCATCAAGGAACCCCACTCAGCCACCAGGCCAAATAACTGCTAGATTTAAGTGCATTGATATTGTTGGTATTATGGGTCGTTGTGCTATACGACCGCGAGAGTCTTGAACCAGAAACAATAATTTTTTTTTTAAATCATTACTCGTATACTTACCTATCTGACGAGGGATCAGGCTGGACTTCTCACTACTTCTCCCCGCAGCCTATTTAATTTAGTGTAGGTAGGTAAGAGTCTGGGCACGAGATCACTTAATAACCATATACTCCGTACTTGTAACAAGAGAGGCAAATGGGGTCCACTCGAACACGTGGGAGTTGAGCTTACCTCAAATCTCATATCAAAACATTCACAATACATAGTTATCTATGCCCTCTACAGTCCAAAGAGTTCTTCCAATGCCATGACTAGAAGGCTTTTTTTTTTTGGAGTCTATACGCCTTTCCCCCGAAGGGAGCCTTAGGCTATGAGGCGGCATGGTCAGAGGTTGAACGTCAGGAAATTAGGGTATATGCGATACAGAATTCAAGTTCAACATGGCGACATATTAAATACCGGTTTGAGTTGGAGAATCCAAATAAAGAACTTACCCAGCCACAAATCAGCAATACAACCAGATTCCAGAACCGGGAAGCATCGTGAGCTACATTGTATCGTTCTACAGGCTTTCCTGCCCTCTCGCTAGCTTTATTCCATAGATACAAATTTTCTCTAGATATAAGCATATATTGGTTAGAAACATATTTCCAACGAGAGTCACCCAGATGACGTTCTATACAAGCATACCTGACACAAGCGAGAATATTCGTTTACTTAGTCACCATATATATGCTTGTATGACTTGCCCACAATATTGCTACAACATGTATCCAACCCTTCCAAGACTCCGCATCGTCACTAATAAGGATCACAAATCTCAATTCAAAGCAGCCTCGTGGCCCTTCTGGTGGTGATCAAGTACAAGTAGAAGGGTTGCAGTCTGGTTCCAAGCGAATAAAAACTGGGCAATAGAAATACCCGAAATTAAAGCCAGCATTATTTCAGTGGCAGCAGTTAATGCAGCAGTGTCGTCAGTGTGGTCGGGACTAATGTTGCAAGAGAAGGGTGCACAGGTTTTGGGTAAAGATGCCAATCCATGCGCAATATATGATAGATACCTAAGTTTTCTAATGCTACTCCGCAACTCTTCCGAGTCCATCCCATACCGGTACTTGCCTATTTTCTCTTGATGCAAGAATATATTGGTTACAAGCATATACCCCCCCGCCCCCCCCGCCCCGGGACGACATGCTTGTATCGAGCGTCATCTGTGGTTAACTGTACATAGATACGGAGTACGGGAGGCTTGTGTGCCTCTGATATAAGAATAGTCGTTCCTTGAACGATTTTTTTCGGGACCTGATAAGCGACTTGCGTGAGTCTACCACGCTTAAAACGCTTTAAACACCGTTTAGACTGCCGTTTAAATGGACTTTTGAAGGTGGTGCGTTGAACGGTGAGAGCTTACTAAAGTTGTTTTCTAGCATGGTTAGTGGGCCATACAGCCGCATCACACGATATCCCACATGATGCTAGATACCAGGATGCCCACACAGCATAGTAGAATTCACTGAGCCTCACCTAAACTGCTTACCTCACCAGCCACCAGGCACACTCCCTAATCAGCTGGCCAGTTAGCACACCATGTCGATAAGTGGTCCCTGTTTTGCTGAAAACCGTTCAAACTGCGCAAAACCCCCGTTGTCAGTTGTACCGTTCAAATTTAACTTTGAATACCCTTATATAGTCGGTCGGAGGTTGCAGCAGTGAGCGACGAGGTACGAGGGCCTGGCTTCATAACCTAGCAGAATATTCGGGTGAATATTCGTTAAACTCAATCTATAGCCTCCTTCCTCATGGCAACCTCAACTCGGTACTCTGAACCATCAGTGCCTTCCAGCAGCATCTCCTCCCCAAGTTATGGGCCTAGTTAGGTACGATCCGCTGCGGTACCCTCTCTATGGTGCTGTGGGTGGTCACCGGAGGGTCTCTACGAGCAGGGATAGATCTGGAGATGCATACGATGGTGGAGAGTACGGACCTCTCGTGGAGGGCGGTGGGCAAGCAGGATGAGGGGCATGGGAAGGGTGGGAGAGAGGACGACGCAGGGGGTACCTACGGGTGGGGCTGAAAGGTTATTATGGAGGGGTGTCTCCTTTACCAGTGCGGTCGGTGTATGAAGGTGGGAGATATATTCGCTGATAAAAAATTAAAGGGAAAAGGAAACAACGCTGTATACAAACACCAGCGCTCCATGCCACTTCACGCCCCACGCTTTGTCATACCTGCCATCTCCCCACATTTTCCATTTTTTCCACGATATCCCTCGGTATCCCATGACATCCCTCGACATCCCTCGACATCCCTCGACATCCCTCGGTATCCCACACTGCAGGGTTACCTATTCCAACATGGGGGGTGGAAGAACACCTCCGCCGCAAAACTATGGCACCCCCAGTCCGAGTCTGCGAAAACACTATATAGGGGAATTCCTCCTCACCCGTACACATGCCACCTTGTGCACTCTCCATTTCTGCTCCAACTCCACTCTCCACCGCAACCCATACTCCCTGCTTTACTACCCTCTAACCCTCAAGTGCCCCCCATTTTTACTCATTTTCCTGCTCCCCATTCCCTTTCTCTCCCGGTACCTCCCTACTGGCAAGCATGTCTTCAACTACACGGATGTTCTTTTTGAGGTGAGAAGAGGTTTCGGCGTTAGGGTACGACAGGGTAGTAGTGTTCCTAGAGTCTTGTGGTGGTGGTTCGGGATGGGGGTGATACAACCCTATCTCCTCTTCCGACTGCCAATACGCCTCTCCACGCACACCGCCACGGAAAAGAAACAGAAAAGAAAACCCGATCCAACCCCCCAATCCCCTGGACTAAGGTCTGGGTGCGGCGCGGCTCCACAAACCGACACCATCTCAAACAAATCCTAATGTCTGAGACAATGTTTCCCAGCAAAAACTTGCATCCCACTCTCTGCCAGATTAGCAAAATCAAAACCCACCTTGTAGCCAATTTTATTTTATTTTTATAAAGAATCATTAATCGCATTCATCTATGGCGATGGACTGCAGCTCCTGGGAGTCCCAGGTGGCCTCTCTCCCCCACACGGGTCAGTCCCTGCCCTCCCCTCACGATATATATATATATATATATGTATTTACATAAGGAACTCCGCCACTGCCTCACACCACTTCTCATCCTCCCATACCTGCTCGCTCGTGCGCCCTCTGCCATCACCTACCCAGGGGCATCCTAGCAGATGCGCCGCGTTCTGCGGCATCCAACCATCGCACACACACCATGGTTCCACCGATTTTCCGATCTCCCAAAGCCGCTGCTGTTGCGGGCCCTTATCCATCACCATGTAGACTAGCCCTTTCACTACTTTCGATGACCACTTCAGATGTGCCGGCGCTTTGGGGTATATCGAGAATTCTTGCTTAATACCCGTTGGCGTGGCAATCACTGTTTTCTGCAACCTCCACCCCATCTCGACCTCCGCTCCCGCCCTCCTATCCCCTTCCTCATTTCCCTTCACCCCGTGATGTCCTTTCACCCACATCAACGTCTTTGGACGTCCCCTCATCTGCTCAACCGAGACCTCCTCGATCCACGAGCGCGGTTGGACTTACTGCAGGTTCCAAATCCGCTGTATCACCCATTGACTATCCAACGCCACCCTGTCGTAGTTTTCCCAAGCCAGTAGCACCCCCACTTCTTCCGCATCTGCTACCGTCGCCCACTCTCCTAAATACAACCCCCGCGTTCTCGCTGCTCCCGCCGCTCCCCCTCCGCTCTGCTCCCATCCGACCACTCTTCCACTCCTCCCTCGTCTAGCTTTGTAGCAAATATTCTCCCGCCTATCCCCGCCAGAAATCTACTTCACAAATACCTACACCCCTCATGCGTGCCCTCTCCCCCGCAATTGCAATTATTGTATCCCCAAGGACTTGGTAATAGGCTGTTACTGTACAGAGAAAATTCGTGTGGTCATAAAAAACAAAAACATGCAATCCTGGAAAAGGTAGGTTATCCAACTGAACTCTATTCCCCCGCAAACAGGGCAATTACATTTGGTGTCATTGTCCCCCAAACTCCGTGCTTTGTTAGTTTAGTTGCTCGGGCTCTTCGGCGCTTATGAGCGCGCCTGTAGGCTCTGAACCTGTTCGGTCTGGCCCGCGCTTTGGTGAAGTTTGATGAGGCTACGGAGTGTATTTTGTGTGCATGGGTGGTCGACCCCCAATGCCTTCTTCCTTCCAGCCAGTGCTCGCTCATAGCACTCCAGCGCTTTCTCATACTGTCCTTGCTTGTCGAATACCGATGCCATATTATGGACTGTAGTGAGAGTATCTGGATGGTCCACCCCAAGTGCCTTCTCCTCTCCAACCAATACTCGCTCATACCACTCCAGCGCTTTCTCATACTGTCCTTGGTTGTCGAATACCGATGCCATATTATGGACTGTAGTGAGA
>Ga0307514_10001694_pt1 | contig 25495 bp, 37 predicted proteins | sample 16_EM_MG_FD_203088 | JGI IMG/M metagenome (GOLD analysis project Ga0307514, IMG submission 203088) | Populus trichocarpa ectomycorrhiza microbial communities from riparian zone in the Pacific Northwest, United States - 16_EM | ecosystem: Host-associated > Plants > Roots > Unclassified | place... | reverse complement strand
TTGTTTGGTATCATTAAGGTGAATGTAATCTACCAGCTCAACCATGGTGTATAAAATGGATACCTCTCCCCTCTTCTCCGTACTTCATCCCTCTCCACTACTTCTTTCTATCCATCTACTCCATACCTCAACTCTATCGATTCTTCGACCAATATCCAATAGCACTCATGCAATTACCACTGATTCATCTTGCGAAAATGTCTTCACATTATGCCCTACGTTCCGCAGCAACCTCCGCAGCAACCTCCGCTGCCACTGAGGGCACAGAAACATTAGTTACTAGAAACGCTCGTCGCATGCATATCCTACCAAGGTATGACCCAATAGTCATATTTAGCTTCTCTCTACCCTCGCATTGTTACTCCCGTCTTGCTGTTGCCAGTGAAGTTTGGAGGTTTTCTAACTTGCCATTGAGAAACGAGGTGAGACTCATTCATGAACAAGTCTACGTTAATCAAGTGTCCTCACTGGAATAGACCACCAGTGGCATGGATATATGTGTAAGACACTTCAGCTGGAAGGTGAAGATGTGGTTATGGTAATTAAAGAATAACACTGGCATCAGTACGCCGGTGGCTTGTAAGGGTATTTGGAGATAAGCTAACCCCGCTACTCATATAGTGTACCCCTTGAAATGCAAATGTCATTTCACCCGAATAGAGAGCAGGATGGCCCCTGGGGCATCTTGCGAAACCTTTCGCCTATAGCCGTATCGGCTTCATCCCCACATCCCCTATGTGAGGCATCGACCCAAGCCGATGCGGATGCACAGGTGGACATCCGCAGGGATGAGAGTTAGGTCACATCTAAACTTGGTGCTGGTGAAATGGACTAAGCTAACTACTGTATAAACAAGGTGTTGAACCTGGAGATCCGGAAAATCAGGAGAATGAGGAGCCTACCACAACACCATTGCGAGATCTTGACCTGCCTTCCTGCAGCCCAACCTCACACAATAGGCATACCCACAGGCGTCTAATGCAGCTGCGATGGCAGCAACGTCGGGAGAGGCGTGATGAGCGCCGTCTACCTTTGCACAACCGAGGTGGGAGTATTAATGTAATCGGAAATAGTAGTCTTGTATATATGCATGTAAAATGAGTGAATAGTTGTAATCAGGGTCCCACAGCCCAATAAACAATGTTTCCACATCGGATGTAATACTAGCTGTAAGATGACAATAGAATATGCCCTGCGGCACATATATACGTGTATATCCTGGCCGTACCAACAAGAATACATGGACTGTGCCTGAGGCTCTCTCGTGGGAAATGACGTATATATAGACTTCCCCGCCCAAAAGAAATACATGGACTGAAGTAACGTGAGTTATTGGCTAGAGAATTTTCGATGATATCAATGAACTTGACTAGATATGGCCGGGTTGACACCTGATCTGTGTTGAGGGTGGATATCACGCATGAGCAAGCAACAAAGAAGAGGGGACAGGAACGAGTCTGGATTCGCTTTCGTATTCGTCAGACCTAGTTAAATTGGGCAACGTTGAGAAACGTCAGTCCAGTGTGTGGCACGAGTCTCGATTCGCTTTAGTGCTTATCAGACCTACTTAGATTGGGCAACTTTGAGAAACGAGAGTCATGCCAGTATGTGGCACGAGTCTGGATCGCTTTAGTATTAGTAAATAAATAATAGGGAGCATACCAAACGGCACTCGTGAGAAACAAGAGTCTGTAAAAAGAAACAAATAACAGGGAGGGAACTGAATGCGCATGGTGGGAATCAAGAGTCTGCAGAGAGAAACAAACAACAGGGAACGTGCGAGACTCGACGAGTGGGTAAACCAGAAGCTGCAGGGCATTGGCAACAGTAAGAAGTTCATAGATGATAGAGGCGGTGGGGTAGCGCACAAGACACAGTCAAAATATATTGAAGAGATAGTAGGGGAAGTGGTGAAAAGAGGGTGGCAGCAGAGTGGATGGAAGTAGGGGAGCATTGCAGAAGGAGGGTAATGGGTGGGAGAGTGCAAGACGTGGGTAGTAATAAGAGTGCGACGGAAGGAGGGAGAGGGGGAGGTAGTGTCGAGTGCGAGGGGAGGGAAATTCTTGTGTCGGGAACTGCGATTGTGGTAAAGAGTGTTGGGCGTGTCGGAAGTACCCGACGCAGAAAATTTCGTTACTGATGCTCTTCATATCAAGCAGACCTTATTACTAATTTATCCCGAGTTTGATATGTTTGTAAAAAACTATTCACAGTCCCCCAGGGTCTTCCAACAGCAGCTGCAATACCAGTGATTGGCAAATTGCACTCCCAGTAAGCTAAGATTTTGCCTATCTCAAGATCTGACATTTCACGGCGCTGGCTAGTTGGTGGAATATTAGCTGACATTGATAGTATTGTTAGGATCCAAGTCTGCTGGCCTGGGTCTGCTGGTCTGTTGGCAAAGATGATTGTCCATATCTTCACTGACCCCGCTTTTACAGCATGCTAATTAGATCTATTGGTCCGAGGTTTATCAAATGTATTGGTATTTGTGCTCGGCTGGCTGGCCAATAGCCACGGCATGCACATGCACTAATCCCTGCATGGCTGAATCTCGAAGACTTTCCGCATGGCACTGTATATTTGTTATTGTTACGGGGACCCGGAGGTACTCGAGAAATAATCAAAGTAATAAAAGTAAGAGTTGCATAAGAGGGGCTACGCGAGTGTTCGAGTGCACAGAGTCGGCGTAAATGCATGTTCAATTAGAACGAAGTATAAGATAGACTTAGAACTCTGCTTGGGGCTTGATTCATTAACTATGTAAACGTAGCTGCTTATATAGAACCCTTAATCAGATAACGAGGTTATCTGATCTTTGCTGCAACCTTCCATCATAACTAGTGCTTACCAGCTGCCTCTTGCCACTTCGGGTAGTCCCTTCCCAATTGGGAACTACCTGCCTTGATAATGCAGCCCCAATTTCAATATCATATATTCAGGCTGACATACATGACCCAATATCCAAATGACTAATAAATAATAAACGAAGACGTCCCTATCTATATTTAAACATACATGAGGTTGAATCCTCAGGTCACACGCTTCCATATTCCTAACCTCTTGACATCATCCATGATGCATTGTCGTCGATGCCCTAATAGGTGATCAGTCTATTAGCCTAACGAACAATAAGGTATAAGTTCCCCTAATTAGGGTAGGTCTCTTACTTGAGCCTTAACATTACTCCCCATTTCGAGGCAGTTGTCTCAACTGAACACTTATCCCAAGACCGTTCTAGGAGCTCATGTTAGCAATAGCTCAAGTAACTTCCTTGTGGGCTACGAGTACTAACATCCCAACTGCTAGATACCCTCCTCCCCAGAGACTGGAGTTCCCAAAGACTGGTATGCCTATTGTATGTCCATGGCCGTTAAAAACCTTCCTTATTGCCAAAAAACCCACACAGGAAAAAGACAACAAGTAAGGAGGATACAAGGTACCATGTTTGCCAGTTAGAGCCCTTTGCTCTGCCCATGATTGCCCAAGTTGCCTTGTTATACTTCCCGTATATCCCGTGCCTTGTTGGGATAGTGTTCACGGAATGCCTTGACCCTATCTGGACAGTTGTCCAACTTATTGAACGTTTCCCAAGTATCTTCAAACTCTGTATACCCAACTCATCGTACTCTGTATTTGACAACACCGTGGATTTTGCGAGAATCGATGATAGATTTGACCTCATAGACATCTGGATCATCGTCGTCCATTTCTTGATCCTTGTCTCTCCCATTGAATGGCTTGAGGAGTGTAGTATGAACTACATTATGCTAGCGAGTACCTTCGGGGACTTCCAATCAATATGCATGAGCACCAATAGCTTAAATGACCTTGTATGGCCCTATCTACTTATTGGTGAGAGCTCGATTGTTGCCTACTTGTATCTGAAGGGTCCGGCAGTCCACCAATACTCAGTCATTAATAGCAAATCGTCGTGCTTTTTTGACGTTGATTGCACTTTGTTTGTTATTAATTTGCTTAAGAGTATCATAAATCTAGTTGTGTACTGTGGTCATTCGGTCAAGCCATTCTTCCGCAGTAGGTGAAGAGAATGTGTAGTTATCCGAGAGGTGTATTGTACGAGGGTCAAAGCCATAAAGGCTGTGGTAAGGTGAGTATTTGTGGGTAGAGGTGGCAGATGTGTTGTAAGCAAACTCAGCCAGTGGTAGCCATGCTCGCCAGCGTTTTTATCTATTATGGCAGTAGATGCGTAAGTACTGCTTCAGGGTCTGGACAGCACGTTCTGACAGTCCATCTGTTTGTGGGTAGTAGGTAGTTGAAAGGCGAAGTTGAATACCTAGACAGTTGTTAAGTTCCTTGAGGAACCTGGATGCGAATTGTGGTTCACCGTCTGAGGTGATATGTCAAGGAAGGCCATAGAGTCTCCAGATCTCATTGATGTACGTAGCAGCTACGTCTGCCGCAGTCCAAGTTGTTTTTGCCGGTAGGTAGTGCTGGACTTTGGTGAATTGATCTGTGACAACGAGTATAGCATTAAATCCTTCTGACTCTGGTAGCTCACCCACAAAGTCTATGGCAATTTCCTCAAATGGTCGTTCCCCAGTTGGCATTGGTACCAACTTCATTTGCCTGCTATGCCTGTCTGTCTTTGCTTTTTGACACCTGATACAACCTGCCACATATTTTGCCACATCCTCTTGCCAACCTTCCCATATAAAATTCCGAGATACTAACTCCTGTGTTCAATGCCTGCCCCAATGCCCTGCCACTTGTGAATGATGGTGCTGTCATAGCACATCTAACTTGTGCACTTCTGGCACTACCCAAAGCCTATCCTTCTTTTCCCAACCCGAAATGTCAATACCCTGCAAGTCTATGTCTTCTGCCTCAAGTTCCATATCCTCTTCATCAACCAATAACTATCCATCCTCAAAAAACGTCATTTCCATGCCAGATTTTTCCTCCCCTGGACGTCTAGACAGACCATCAGCCTTGCCCATCTTGGTTCCAGGTCGATAGTGAATAGTATAAAAAAATTCTGACATGCGGAGGTACCACGACGCCTGGCGGGAGTTGAGTTTCTGCTTGGTATTGAAGTATTGCAGACCTTGATAGTCGGTATAGATGTTCACTTAGACTCCTACTAACCAGTCTCGCCACTTTCGGAAGCTATCTGCAATTGCAAATAGTTCCTTATCATGGATAGGCCAGTTTCGTTGGGTTGCCATCAGAGTCTTAACATGATATTCAACAGGGTGGAGCTTCTTGATGCCGTTGGAGACGTGGTATTGGCTGAGGATGCTGGAGATTGCCTGGTTGCTAGTATCTGTTTCAACAATAGTTTCGAGAGTGCGGTCAAACTGTGTAAGGATAGGAGCTGAAACATCAGCAAAAAAATTCTGCATTGCAATGCACCCTTGTCCCCCTTGCATTCTGTACCTTCCCAATACCATACCTTTTCTCTTCTACTCCACTATTCCTTCGCAACTCTGCCTCTCCAATTTCTGCACGTCATACTATTTGCTGCTTCTCGCACGTTCACACGACCCTCTAACCTTCTCCTATTCTACGCTATCCCTTCACAACTCTATTTCTCAAATTTCTGCATGTAATGTTATTTGCTGCTCATCGCACATTCTCAAGATTTCCCACTCTTTTCTTATGCTCCGCTATCCCTTCGCAACTCACCCACCACGATTTGCTGCTCATTGGACGTTCTCACCACCTACTCGCTCTTTTGTTGTCATTTCACTTCCTCTCGCTATATCCTGTTTTTTGTTTTAAAAAGGAGTCATTACTCATATTGAGTGTATCTAGACTATGCCGATCATTATTTTCTGCTCACTACGCTTCTCACTTATACTGCCCGGCTCTAGGCTTCCCTTCTTTTCAAACATTTCCCGCGTCCGTTTCCTGCTCGCACACGTCCCATTTATTGATTTACTTCCAGGTTCTAGCTCTAACTAGTCATCATTAACTTCATTCCACACATGGTAATCCACCTGGTTGTTAACTATCCAATTCTAACGCGGTTCTAGTGGTATTAAATGTGCTGCCCCTTCAATCGCTTGCACCCACACCACATGTTGGTATTCTTCCCCCGCATACTCTTTCACACATGACATTCCTTCAGGCTCTCCTGGTTTCCCATTCCCCATCCAATTCAACCTCATTATGCAGGCTAATTTATATATTTCCTGACTCTTTCCTCTAAGTATGAATACTGCATTCAGCAACCCAATTACCCGACCATTATACCCCCTTATCCTGAATTTGTCAGACCCTGCATGGAGCTTCATTTCAGTTATCCGTACCCAAACTGCATCACACCTTGGTTCCCCTGCCCGCCATCTTCTGCGCCCTGTCATACGTACCTGATGCAGCTGATAGGTATTGTTGTTATCTACATCTTGACTTGGAACTGGAATGTCGAGACTGATGTATGCCTGCACTGTAGCATCCAATACCATTGTCTGTGTGGCCGATTGGGGATCATTTGCGGTCTTGTAGACGTTGCGTTTCAAGAACTCTCGCACCTGGTTTGCAAGGTCCGATACTTCGAACTCTGCCTCTATATAGGATATATTGTAGATTTTCTTCACTGAGCACATGCTCCTAAGTCTCCTGAAAATCTTCGTGCCAGGGCTGACAATTAGCTGCCCATCATGTCATTTCGGATGCTGCAAACCTTTCACCCTCTCGCCAATGGCCGGATTCTCATCTGCCCATATTGCCATCTCCAGCTCTCGTATAGCTAGATTGTGACTCCTGCTATAACCCTTGATAATCTGAGGAATACTGTCCAGATAGTTACTGTGCCTATATGCTTGCTTAAATGCTTTATGGGAGGTCTCACAAATTTCGGTCGAAAATTGGGGCAAACTGCCACAGCGAGAGATTTGGTCAGCCCAGTGCATTATCAAATGTATTTTCGTAAAATTGAAATGTGAATCCTCTACCAGAGCCTGATTCACTAAGTATGCCCTTTCTTCCTTATCCTCGGCGGCTGCACGTGCCTTTTGCACAACGGTGCGTCTGTTTATGTTCACCTGTTCGTTACGGGATTTGTTTGTCTTAGTCAGCTCCTTCGAAAGCATATCTGCCCTACCTTTTGCAGATTTGCTAGCACAATATCATAAAAAAACGTTCTTACTTGCATGGAATTGTTGCAGGTATTGCCTCATGTATCTGATGGTGCTATCTGTATGACTCCGATACTGAGAGAGCAGTGCAAAATCTGTTAAATATCGTACACAAGTAATTGCTTTCTTGAATTCTTGTTCCTGCCCAGCTGTCGGACGCTGTATGCCTATCTTGAGACGTAACGCTGCTGTAAAAACCTTTAAGATAACCATTAGAATTGATTGCATTTCTTTCCCGGAAAGTTGACTTAAAAGCCTGTAGGATTTGTGTGGCACGTGGATACTAGGGTAGCGAGGTAGTGAACTCCAGACATCATCGAATGCGGGGAGTCTGTTATGGTATTCGAGAAACCCTACAATCCAATCCATCAAATGTTCTAAGTTCCTCAAGAGCATTGTATGCAGGATATCAGATTGAATAAGCTGGTGTGGAACTGTATCTTGCAGAGACCACAACGCATTTTCAACCAACTTCACTCCCTCAGTATGCAGGCTTTCCTTGTCCGAGTTGTCTATCCAGGACTGATACCGTTATGCATTGCGCAGTGGATATTCTTGAAGACAGCCCAGCTTGTCTTATGGAGATTCGCATATCAGACATCTCGTAGTATAAATCCCATGCAACATTGAATTTTCCAGATAGTCAGCAAGCCAGCCAGCAACCTGGAAATAGCACTCTCGTGTTACCTCATCTGCACATTTTATTTTCAGCCCATCCTGGGCCACACTCGAGAGCGGACGCAGAAGAAACCTAAGCAAATCATGAGGAACTTGCATTGCTTCCTGCTCTTGTTTTTCCTCCGACCAACTAAGGACCTTTCTAATTCTCTTTGGACTACTTGGCAATAGAGCAACTGGTACCCAGGCATGGAATGTCGGCCTATTCCTAACGCTTGACTTGATGTTTCCAATGCTCATGTATAAAGGCCATGCTTTGTGATCAGCTGAAAAGTTTGTCAGGTATGTAGCATCGGACGTGAAAAGACCGGGAACTAATATTCCCCCTACCAGCAGAGTCATCTAAAATTTGGCATCAGTATAAATCCCTTGCATCTGAAATGTGGGACAGCATTTCTACCTGTGTATCCCACCACTAGGAGCCAGTATTCATCTCCGTATAAACCCTCTCTTTGTGCGTGTCAAAGTGCCTCACAGGGGCCCAAAACATATGTGGTACAAAAAATTTGAGGCGCAATAAATACTTCAAAACTTCCAAAATATCCCGGTACTAGAACTCAGTATTTTTGGCTAATTTGAAGTCCACAAATCTATTTTTCCATACAGGGTCGATAATCATAGTATCCAGCTTTTGATATAATCCATGTGAGGAGTGGAAGGAAAACCGTAGCCTCCTTCCTGTGTCCGTTCCCTGCTCAACAAAACCTGCCTTAAAAAACTTATCGATTCGAGCCTTTGAAACCTGGGCTGTATAGAAAAATCTTGCGAGTTTGAAATCGAGTATATTTTGGAAGGGGCTAAAGAAATTGTAGCTTGGTTGCCTTTGTTTGATGAAAGGGGATGCAGAAATAGCCTTACCCGCCTGACGGTCTGCGGGAAAGCTTGTGAGGTCTTCTATAGATTCATTCATGTCCGATGGCAGAGCCTCAGCATCTTCATTATCAGTATCAATACCATGCGTGATATCAACGTAATCTGTTCTTTCCAACGCTTCATTTGTAGGGAAAAAGTCTGGAAATTCTGAAAAGAGCCTCCCTAACTCAACCTCAAAGCCCTGGCAATGTGGAGGTTGTCTTGCGTCTGATTCCTGCATTTCTGAATGCGAAGACTCCTCATTTGTGTTTGCGTGTTTACGTTTGGATTGACCTTTGAGGTGTTCTCTTTCTATATGATTCACTAGCGTGCCAGCCGATTTGAAAGGCTGATCGCACAACAGGCAAGCACCAAGTCTTACACGATGGCTGGAGAAATTCATCAAACGGACGTGGAGCAAACAATTAGTAGGCTTGTCGAGATGAGGGGATGTGCGAAAGGGGCACTTAGGGACTGAATTGGTGGAACACGAAGGTTGTTGGACTGGCACAAACAACCAGATGCAAGAGGCACTAGGGTACGTTAGTGGCCAAATTATCTGCCAAGTTTGATGCCTAGCGTCTGGTCTCCACACTAGGATCGAGACTAACGGTTATGCATATAGTCCCTAGTCATCCGTAGTTTATAACCATATATAGTCTTTTATTTCCCCCTTTATTTCCTACTATGTTTCTACTCTTTGGTTCCACCATGAAGACAAATAAAGAGAATTTTGGGACCGAAAACGCTCAGTCCATGTCCACCAACGAAATAATGTTGCCATTCTTTATGCATTTCCAGACTTCATTAAACCTGAAGTCTTGTAGTTAATTCTAGTCCCGTTTCAATTACTCTCTCTGTAATCTTGGCGCTAATACTCCTTCTGGAGTCTGATTAGGCTTGTCCAAACCAGGCTAGCACCACTCGCAAGCTCGTACTTCACGGAGACCTAGAATCTAGTAGCATGAGTATTTTTGTTAGAGCCAGGGCTGAAATGTGCAAATATAGTTCATATTGGACCAACGAACTTAGAATGGCCTTTGGTAGCTGGACCCACTGGGTGTGAGTTACCAGGAAATGTTATATGTATAGGGGTTTTCCCCGTTTGTAATTGTCAATCCAGCATAGGAAAGCGACACAACCACAACTGATCTCGGGCCCAGACTATTATTTACCTACACTAAAACAAATACACTGTGGGAGTTCAGTAACTATAGAGCAAGACTCTATTTATATTTGCAATTTGAGAGAAGCCTAAGGTATATTGGTCATGTAATATCGGACAGGTAGCAGTTGCTAATTTCCTGCTTCGGAAGTTTTTTCAATTACTAAGCAAGCACCATGCCGAGAAAAGAAGACCAGGCAACGTCACATGCAAAAATCCAGCTGGGCTGGGACGATGATAATGAAGAGGAGTATCCGAAGTGGAGGAGGTATATGAAGGTATATGCCCTTATGAATGAAATTACAGCAAGACGTGGGACTTCAAATGCTACATGGGAGGCATTCAAAGCCTTTGCCATGGACTCCAAAAATGGGCTTTCCTCGTCCGGACGTAAGCTGCTGAAGTCCACAAAGGGGGATACAGATAGTGAGAAGGCATGTGAGCGCTTTCACCATCTTTTGTTAGACAGTTTGAAGAAAGACTAAGAGACAGAGGTAAAGGAGGGTCTGGCAGCTGCAGCTCTCCAACGAGAGGAGACTGCCAAAGTCAGGCAGTTTGGGACACTAAAGAAGATAATAGTGGCCAAGGTCATGACTGGCATCAGTAACAGGATCCCGGAGGGAAGGTACATCTGCGCGATGTACAGGGCTTTGACAAAGCCCTCTGCGGATGGTACCGAGCCGGATGATATTGAGAGAATCATCTCAGATAACGATCTAACCAACTTCGTCATACTTGCAAAGTGGGTCTACGCACCAGTCATGATCCAAGCACAGCTAGCATCCAGCAAGCCAGAGGATGAGTCCGACCCGGAAAGTCCTCCTCTGAATGAATGCGTGTACTTCCGCAAAGACCAATTCAACCTTGTGGATGAGACGTACGACCCCGTGTTGTCCGATTCGGAGAATGAATTATACCTAATGAAATTTGGCAAGCAGAAGGCCAAAGCTTAGCCATGCACTGACCATGGATTTGAACATTTGAAGGCCAAGATACAGAATAGGATTACCCGATTGCGGAAGCATTTGCCGGAGGTGCAGGCATGCCACAAGAAATTTAAGAGTGCCAAAAAGAATGAAATTATTGATTAGGATGATGATAATGTATTCAGCTGGATACGGTGGTTGAATCCCTAAAGCGGGAAAGACTTCGTGAAGGCAAGGGCTGCAGCTTAGGCAGGAGTGCATCACCTGGGTGCCAACGCCAATGATGCGAAGGGGGCCGAAGCGGCTGCAAAGGCAAAATTTGGGAAGCCCCAAAAGGGGGATTTCAACCAGTGGATGGAGGATAATGACGCCGTTGAGGTGGGGGTGGAGGTGGTGGCGGAGGAGGAGGAGGAGGAGGAGGAATAGAGCAGAAATTTGGATTGGAGGAAGAGAGGTAAGCTTGTCTGATTAGGTCCATGATGAGGACGATTCTAGGTAAATGTCAGCCGTTGCTAATAAAATGTCATCTTTTAGTTCACAATATACGAGGAGCGGAGGCAGTCTAGGAGTTGGGAATTGCCATAGAGATAGAGGATGAGGTAGATGATATGTAGTTGAGTTTGGAATCAATGCATATATGGATTAGCATGTGAGATCTCTGCATTAGTGCGAGGCCAACATTAGTACAGCCACTGGTGTCCGATGTCAAAGACTCACATGAGTAAAGCGAGATAAGGACACAATGGAAGAGACCAAAGCACAACACGCAGCAAATGTATGGGATTGCCCCCCCGTGCCTGGGGAGGCAATCCCATACCAAAGGTCCTCCGCGATTCGCACCTTCACTCTCATCCACCTGTCTTGCATCCTCCTGACTTTGATCCACGTCCATTCCATCCTGCCACCTGCCATTCACCCCCTATTCCTGCATCCTCCCAACTCCGTTCCACCTCTCTTGCATACTTCCAACTCTTATCCCTCTGTCCCATTCTTCTAACAATTGCACGTGAGGAAGCTGCTAAAGAAGCATCTTTATCCGCACAGCAGGGACGAAGGAATCAAGGTAGAGTGGTGAGAGCTAGCACTAACGAAACGCATATTACGTCCAATATAAGACAAAAACGAAAAAGAAGACACCTGGAAGTGGTGTAAGTGCCAGGGAATAAAAACATTCGGGTGCAGGCAGAATCGGAAGTGAGTGAATTGTAGACAGGATTGTTACTAGTTTAGTCATGAGTGAGCACTCATTGTTAGACAAAGACTACAGAAAATCAAGACATCACGGGAATTGAGCCGGAGAGTGAGTATGATCATGCAGTGCCCCTAGGGGGGGAAGATAAAGGGACACCTGATGAGGAATACGATTCGGACATGGTAATCATGCAAAGTCTGCAGCGCGTGAGAAAAGTAACACATTTCTTCACAGCCATCCCAGACAAGCTGCAAAGGCTTTGCTTTGTGGCCAAGAAATAGGTAGCAGAGTACACATTATTTAACAACCCATTTCTTAGCTCACTAGATATTCTTAATCTTATCCATGAGGCTTGGGAAGGAGCTGAAGATAAAGAGAATAATTAGTAGGAGCGAACCAAAGCATGTGATACATTGGTAGGGTGTTGAGAATTGGTACTTAAAACGTCCGATAGCTAACTTGAAACAGATAAGGGGTATTCATTCACGCCATAGGTCATGTTTGGCTCACGAGTGTCACTGAAAGATAAAACAGCTCTACCAGCTTGATTATCAGACGCACGAGGAGATTGCGCGAAAGGTCAAATAGTTGTTGAAGAAGGATAGATTTGTTTGTCATGAGAAGTCGCGAGAGGTAAAGCAGACGCGAGAAATTGCTAAACAGCATTAACAAAGACGGAACAGGGGTTAGCGCAACGGTTTTGAGCAACAGAAATTGTTACCCTGATATATAACTGCTACTTTCAATGACGAAAGATAAGGGGGAATCGGGATGAAAGGTTCTTTGAAAGAATCAATACAGTATTTGTTTGCTTGGTTGCAGCCACCAGACAGCATTGTTTAAAGGAGTGGCGGTCAGGCAGGGAGCAAGCGGAGCTGGTCGAGTTCAAGTATGAGACGGCTGCAGGCAAGTTAATATTGGACATGAAAGATAAGAGGGAAACTGACTAGTTACAGGATCATATCACTATCTCAGAAATACGTGAGGCCTCTACGAGAGCAAAGTAAGGCGATTGATATTGGCAAATATCAAGGCGGACTTATGAACACGCATCAGTGAATTTGACAAGAAGGTGGAGCTATAGAGTACTGCCACGTTCCCAATAGTGGAATCCGACTCATATGCAGAAGAGCTCGAGCAGGAACTAGCAAGAACAATGATGTTGCAGGAGTTCCCTGGATCAGACATAGTGAGTGGGCATGATAGGCAAGCTGCACAACTCACGGTGGATAGGGTACTCCTGAGTAACGAGGCAGCACTGGCATGGGCATTGGGAAATGACCTGCATGTGGAGCAATTGGGACCTGAGCTGCAGTTAGTATAGGAGAGCTAGAGTTGTTGGGAATAATTTGTGGGTCGGATATAGGACATGATGGGTTTCTTTTTTTAGTTAGCACAGGAGGCATAGGGTGGACGAGAGTTGTGTGGGAAAGATGTGTGGGATTGTGAATGTAATGTGCTGGGTTTTCATTTTTTTTCTTACAGTGAATGTGAGAGGGTTATAGAGGGATATGAGTTTCGTCATGGTGGTTTTATAAGCTGGGAGAGTCGTTGTAATCATGGAGAAGGTGGATATAGATTTCTTTGCTATTGCGCGTTTATTTTGTGGAAGTTTTTATTGGTAAAGGTAGTGAGAACGTCCGATTAGCGGCACAATCAGAGCAAGTACCAATCATAAAATACGCAACGTGCAAACAAAGTGATCTAGAAACAAGGAAGGATAATGGAAAAGGGTGCCAACATTGGAAGGAGCTGCTGGGAAGTACAGAGTTGGGAACAGAAATGGTCAGGGGAGAGACGTTGAGAGTGGGAGTAGTCAGGGGAGACATGTAGAGAAAGGGAGTAGTCAGGGAAGGTGCGTTGAGACAGGGAGTAGTCAGGGGAGGGGCATTGAGAGAGGGAGTAGTTAGATAAGGCGCATGGTGAAAGGACGGTGGGAGCAAGGTACGAAAAGGAATGACAGGTATGCGAGGGGGAATCTTAAGAATAGGAACAGGGATGGTATGGAAATAGTGTGGGAGTGATAAAGATGCGAGCATGAGAAATGCGAGGAGAACAGAGTGTGCGATAGGTAAGGTAAAAGGAGTGGAAGAGCCTTAGGAAGAGGCAGTAGGGACGCATAGCATTCTTGGTATACGAATGGTGTCCGATGAGTAGTAAGGGGATACAGAGTCGAAGCGCGTTGGGAGGGGAGAAGAAAACGCGAGAGGTATTATAATATATGCAATACGTTATAAGAGGAAGTCTTGCCAAAGAGCATTATGTACACATAGTACACACAACGGAAAGTATTTTTTTTGCTGATGGGCCCAGGACGCATTCTGAGGGGACGGTTAAGGAAGCTGCTGCCGAGGTCGGATTTTTCAACGACTGGGTCCCATCACAACTCTATGTATTATGGCGGGGGCAGGTCCATAGGGGCATCCAAAACTGGAACTGCTTCGCCAGTGCTGAAGCAGGCACCAGCTGGTAGAATGATTTTTATGAGTGGAGTGCCGGCCAGCCCACCATGGCCCGTCGGGGTCTGGCTAGGTATAGTCAGGAGGAAGTTCGGCGGAATGTCCATATATTGTATGACGATGTAGTGAAAAAGGCCCGGAACAGCCGGCAATCTATGTGGGACATGATTTACCAGGCGCGAGTGGCATATATGGCCGCCAATCCAGATCTAGAGTGTGTCATAGAGTCTCCTAAGTGGCCACTGCCGGGTGCCCAAGAGCTGGGATCGCCAACTACATCAGCAAAAAAAAATTGGCATTATACTGCCACGCATTGCATTCCAACGCTATATGCACTTTGTGTGTTGCAACGTGAGCACCTGCATTAGAATGCCACAATTTGTCACTTTTGCACTCCATAATTTTATCTCGTATCATTGTACTATTCACGTATTATAATACCACTTTTGCATCCCCTGTCCTTCCCAACACTATCGCCTCTCCAAGTTCCTACGTTGGTTTCCTACTGCATTCCATGTCTGTTTCCTCCTGCATCCCACGTCGGTTTTCTCCTGCATCCTGCGTTAATCGTCGGCTTTTTACCTCTCCTATTGTTTCTCGTACTGTTTCAACCCTCCATCTACACTCACACCTTCTCCGCTTCTTTCTTCATGGCACCTGCCTACATCTTGCTTAATTGCCTATTCCAATAATCTCTATTTACTATCAATACAATTAATTACCCACTTTCTTCCAGCCTCTGAGCGTCAGTCACGTCCCTAAACTCGCGCCACAGATTTCCACTATGCATCCTCCTCACTCTTGCCCCTATTTCACTTCTACTTCCCATCATGCATCATATTTCATGCATGATAGTCTATTCTATTGTTCACAATCCACACCTGCATCGGCTCTAATGGCACCAAATGTACTGCACTCTCCAGGCACCTAAGTAACACTACTTTGTTCCTCGTGGCCCACTCTTCTACCACTGACATCCACTCCGGACCATGCGGTGTCGGATTCCCAATGACTTGCAGCAACGTCATATGTGCTAGATTATTCAGTGTCCCGTCTCGCCTGTGCAAGTTAAACAAGGCATTCAAAAATCTGGGTAAGCGTCCGTTCAATGACTCCATGCGTCTATTGCATGCGCTTAAATGTAGTTCCATCCCCTCGATATTCACCCACACTAAATCCCGTCATTTTCCCTTCCCTCATCAACTCTTTTTCCCTGTGCTACGTATGTGTTGCTCTTTGTACATCTGTTGTTTCGCCACCTCCTGGTCCGGTATAGGGATTACGACCCCTGTGAAACTCTCCACCTCCGCGTCAGTCAAGGCATATTTTGCGTCGGCCTGTGGATTCCGAGAGTCCTAATATTTATTCTCCGCAAAGAACTCTATTACATTGTTGACTAGTCCCGGGATGTCGAATTCAACACTCACGTGTGTTAGCCTGTATATTGTATTGCTAGCATACTTACCTAGTAGCCTCATCCAAACAGGCTCCCCCTTCCCACAACGGAACTGGTCTATGTTATAATGCCAACGTGTGACATCCTACAGTACATCGTTCAGTTCAGGATCCTTCCTGACCTACAACTCTATATTCATTTCCCGCATGGCAAAGTTATGTTCTCTTGTATAACTATCAATTATCTGTGGAAGGCTGTCAACATGATTACTTCGACGGTAGGTGTACTTTAACAGCTTGTATGATGCCTCATATATCTGTGTTGAGCACTGTGGCAAACTCCCGTATTGAGCAATTTGATCAGCATAATGTGATAACAAGTGCAGTTTGGGGAAGTTAAAATGAGAATCCCCTTCCAATGCCTGATTGATCCTATAGGCCCTCTCCTCTTGGTCATCTTCAACCAGGACTGTACATTGTGCCACTGGAAGTCCTATATCCGCCACTCGCCGATAGTCAATCTCCTCTGTGAATTGTTTGAAAATGTCCTCAGCTCACCTGCGAGCTTTCTTACCTGTACGGTATCTCAAAAACACGTCCTTTGTCTCATGGAATCTTTGGAGGTAGGTACGCATGTACTTCACAGTGCTGTCTGTATGGCTGTGATATCGTGCAATGAGGCCAAAGTCGGTAATATATTACACACATAGTATTGCCTTTTTAAACTCCTGTTGCTGCCTACCCGTCACTCGTGGTACATTAGTTTTCCGACGAAGAGCAGCCGTAAATACAGCAAGCAAGACCCGCAATATCGTTCTCATCTCCTTCCCTTGTACTTGACTCAAACTGCGATATGGCTTCTGTGGTACATGGTTCCTGGGGTATGCTGGCATCTGGGCCCATATATCATCAAACGCATTGGGTCAGTTGTGTACCGTCAGGAAGCCCTCAATCCAGTTCATCAAATATTCAACAATTCCAAGGAACATGTTGTGTAGAAGATCAGGCCGGGTCAAATTGGTAGGCGATACGTCCCTCAATGTCTACAAGGCATTCCATACCAACTTCCTCCCAGCGGCTTTAAGCTGCTCTGTATCTTCCTCCTGCACCTATTGTTTGTAAATCTCATAGTCTCGTCGGCGATTGCTATGACCATGATTACCTAGCCTATCCATGGGGCACTCACAAATCCCACATTATATGTTGTAAATTGCATGGATTGTGCAATTTTCCATATGATCACCTAACCAAGCAGCAACCCTGATGTATCATTTCCTCACAACCCCATCCCCATAGCGGGCAGTTATACCATCCTTCGCAGCGTCGAATATAGGTCCCAGGATAAATTTCAGAAGCACATGTGTGATTTTCAGGCTCTCTCTCTCCTGTTTTGCCACGGACCAACCAGCTTTCTTGTGAACTCGTTTCGGTCCGACTGGGAGACGTACAATTGTGATCTATGTGTGTGAAGTCGGCTTCTGTCGAATTCCCAATGAGATGTTCCCGATACTCATATACACAGACCAGAGTTTGCCATCACTGGAGAAATTTGTGAGATGAGTCACGTCAGATGCGAATATCACTGGGACCAGTGTTGATCCGACCGGAAGCGTTATCTGATAAATGTTTAGGCAACAATGACATAGGTTTTGGAGGGCATATAATATACCTGGGTATTCCACTACCAATCTGCCGTATGCATTTCCGAACAAACCCTTTCCCCGGAGGCATCAAATTCCTTGACAGGGGACCACGCCATACTCTCGGCGTAGGACTGACGACCAAGTAAATACTTGATGCATTCCAAAACATCACGATACCAGAATTCTCTATTGATACGGCAGTGCTACAATAGCGTTCATAAGTAGGGGGGTCAAGGTATAAGAACAAGAAGTGCAAATGTCAAAGTAATACCGGCGTTATTGGTGTGTTCGATAGGAACGAGGTATATGAATCAGAACACCGCTTGGGGCTTGTTTTTTTTTTTTCAACTAACTAACTCACCTCGCTTTTATAGAAGTATTGATCTGATAACAAGTTATCAAATCTGTGTCAACACTCCTATTAGGGAATAGCAAGCTTCGTCAGCCAAGCACCCTAATTGGGAAGTGACTACCCAATTAGGATGTACGGCGCTTAAGTACATATATTCTGCAGCTTGTTTTCCAACGCATAACACTTAGGCTGACATACATGAGATAATACCCAATCCATCCAATAACGACAATCCAACAAATAGTTTCCCAAACATAATACCAAACAACAAACAGATAAACATACATGAGAGGTTATCTGAGGTCATACACTTTATCTTGCCCAATCCTTAACGTCATACTACATCGACGCACTAACTGCCTTCTACCTAGAGGTTGATCAGGCCTCTGCGTTAGCGAGTTCAGTTGGTATTGGGGTTCCTAGCTGCACTAGGAAGGTCTTCTTATCGGAGCTGTAACATCTATTCTTTGCCAGCTTAAAGTCCACATATCCATTGCTCCATCCTGGATTGGCTGTCATGGGATCAATTTTCTTGTACAGTTTATAGGCAGAGTTGAACGAAACACTTGGAAATTTCAGCTTCGGTGTTCCGTGAGCTGCCTGTATGCCTCGTATTTTCTCATCCACAACCCTATCCTTGAAGAACTCATCGATACACACTTTCAGTATGTGAGCCAAGTGAAAAAATCATGCTAGCTTGTAATTGTGTTTATTGTGAAATGGTGAGAATAACTTGGAAGTGTGAGGGGTTTTGAAAGGACAAGATGCATGAGCTTTCCGTGCTTCAAGGTCTGTGGGGAAATGCTCTATAGTATCCTTCCACTTCTAGCTGTCGGAGGCAGTGATATTATCTCCCACTCCCTCATAACTTATGAGTTGTCGATACGTATCCTAAATAACACGTGCTGATAGTGCCTCAAGTTCCAGCACAGGACAGCTGGGAAATATTCGACGTCAATCCTCTGCCGTCAAAAGGGAGCTCGGCAGCCTGGCCTCTGGTAGATTTGCTTCTTGGTCAGAATCGGTCTCACTGTGTGGTCATTTGCATTTCCTTGGCTTCCGTGGAAGTTGTTTGCTTGGGTGGACGTTTGACAAGTGATTGGATAATGCACCTGAAGATTTGAAGCGTATAGCACAAAAGGGACAGCTGCCAGAGACACAAAAGGGTTCCATGTTGCTGGTTTGATATGATTATCCAGAAACGAGATCTATATGTTTGTGCTAAAGAGTGGAGTGCCTTTCTTGCAATACCGTTTGGCTAGGTTTAGACAGCCATGGCCTGAACTGGCCAAGCCAGACTAGGAATTGGCACAATAATGTCATTGTTCCCTAAGTTCGGATACTGCCAAGCAATGTCATTTGTTTCAGAACTATCTGCCCAGTCTCGCTCCAGATATCGCCTAGGTCTGCTAAGCCGCTAGGCGACGGCTGAAGTGTGACTGCCTTCTACCCTACTTTTGCTCAAAGTAGCAAACTTGAACCACATCACGACTTCTGACAATACGAACAGATTATTTTCACCGCCATATTTTACGTCACATCTCACCTTGGCCACATTTTGATGTCACTACCATCGGATTTCCGGTTAGATTTGTTTCTTCCCTACTAGCCTGATGTTGTTTCCATCACCATATTTTACCAAGTCACTAGATGACGACTGGAGCGAGACTGCCTGCTACCCTCTTGCGACTTCTGACAATACGAACACATTGTTTTCACCCCCATCTTTCACGTCGCATCTCACCTTGGGCATATTTTAATGTCGCTTCCGTCGGATTTCCGGTTAGATTTGTTTCTTCCCGACTAGCCTGACATTATTTCTATTGCCATATTTTACATTGGATTGGATGGTGAATTTGTTTATTCCCTACTTGTTTGTTTCTACTGCCATATTTCACGCCGGATGTCATGTCGGATGTCATGTGGGATCTGCAATGGTGACCGCTCTCGGCTGGACAGCAGGTACCAATGTCCGACGTTTGGATTGAAAATTACGTCGGATTTCACGTTGTATATGTTTATCTAAGAGCCTAACATATTTACACTGGAATATTTACCATCAGATTTCGTGTCAGATGTTTATTCCCTATTACTCTGATGTTGGATTTTATGATATTGGTACCTGCTGTCCAACCGAGGGCTGTTTTAGCTGTCTCCGTTGCGGTTTTGGGAGTAGGCATGGTGAAGGATTTGTTTATTCAGTATTAAATGTTTGTTTACTACCTAGTAAACAAATCCTTCACTATGGCTACTCCAAAATCTACAACGGTGACAGTGAAAACCGCCTTCGGCTGAACAGCAGGTACCAATGTCCGACGTTTGGCAAGTGCTTGGATATGCACCTGACGATGTTACACCAGCATATTTTCTATCGGATTTCACATTGTATTTGTTTGTTCCCTACTACTCTGATGATGGATTTCATGTTATTCATGCCCACGATCCAGCCAAGTGCTGTTTTAGCTGTCGCCATTGCAGCTTTTGCAGTAGGCATGCTGAAGGATTTGTTTATATATAGGGACAGCTAAAATAGCACTTGGCTAGACAGTGGGCACGAATAACGTGAAATGGCAAGGTAAGGATAGGTGGTTAGACTATGTATTAGACATTGCTTCCTGCTGTGAAGGATTTGTTTATTCGGTACTTGTTTGTTTCTACTGCCATATTTGACGTCGGATTTCACGATTGGATTGGTTTATCCAGTCTCATTTTGCTCCCACCATGGTATGCTCTTTCTACTAATTACATCGTCTAATCATATATCGTATTGCACGTCTCTAGATTAATATCATGTCAGATTTCACGTCAGATTTCACGTTGGAAATATTGGACATTGGTGCCTGTCGTGAAGGATTTGTTTATTCTACCACCATACGTTTCATTGGCTTCCATTGAAGTTGTTCGTCTGGGTGGACATTTGACAACTGATTGGATAGTGCACCTGACAATTTGAAGCACACAGAACAAAAGAGACAGCTGCCAGAGACACAAAAGGGTTTCATATTGCTGGTTTGATGTGATTATCGTGATACGAGATCTATATGTTTGTGCTAAAGAGTAGAGTACAACTCTGTTTGGCTAGTTTTAGTGACGGCTAGCCTGAACTGGCCAAGCCACTGGCATAATAATATGATTGTTCCCTAACTTGATGCTATGTTTGACAACTTCCTTGTTCAGAGACGGCCAAGCAATGTCATTTGTTTCAGAGGCTGCTACCCGCCCCACTTTCGCCCAAACTAGCAAACCTCAACAACATCATGACGTCTGACAATACGAACAAATGTGGCAGGTCAACCGGCACTGGCCAGCAGTTGGCCTACGCCCATTGACAATACCTATATATTCCGGACGTTTCCCGGTGCATGTTAGGGATTAGAACTCCATGACATTATTACTTTAGTGAAAGCAATCCTTATATACCACTTCTGACTTAAGTACTAACTGAATCAGGACCTGACCAACATTGAACTCTTGCCAGCCTCTACAGACTGACTCCCACCATCCCCTCTCAGACCAAGCACTTGCAGGCTGATCGTGATATCAGTCATTTGGTTCGTACGCCCGATTTGCAAACTGCCCTCTCAGAATTTTACTGATTTCATATAGTCTCTCCTTAACACTGTTACATCTGTGTAAGAAATCTTGATATATCATTTTGTACTGCAGCACTGCCTGGATCAGCACTTTACTGACATGGAACACTTGCCAGACTCTCTAGACTGACTCTTACTGTTGCCTCTTCGACCAAGCACTTGCATCCTCATCAGGAAATTAGTCAACAAGGTTCATATACCCAATTGGGAAACTGCCTTTCTCGGAATTATACTCATTTCGTGTAGTCTAACTGCCTTCTTCATCATGCCAATGGCCAAAGATGCCACGGATACAGCCAAGAGTGCCCTTGGCTGGATACCAGCCACCAATGCCCAAGACAACCTCGGGTGTCGGAAAATGCGTAACTATTTTGAAAATAATAGAATTGTGTTTCGAAAGGATGCTAGCAAAGAGGAATAGCAGGTGGCTGGGACTTATGCGAAAAAGGCATCTATTGAGTTCCTTGCATCGGGATCTGCACTCATACGGGACAAACACAATACTACTAGTGCAGCCTAAGGTCACTTGCAATATTTGCTTTTAGATGTTCTCAAGAAGGGCCATGAACAATCTAGGAAGGCAGGACTGCCAGCTACACCTGGAAAACGGAAGCAGGGGGCACTGGTAGCAGAAAGTGATGATGAGAACGATGAGTATGATGAAGATGAGTACGATGAGGACGATGATGATGATAATAACGACGCAGGGCGGCCCAAAAAACATCGCGAGATTACGGGAAATGTCATTTCGAAAGTTGTGGTACGGGTTTACACTGTAGATGCGCAGTATGCAGACGATGCCATAGATGGATCTCAGCCTAATGCATATGCCTGGGCAACATGCCACAAGTCCCAACTTGTGATTTTAGAGGAGGCATCTATAGAGGTCGTTTACACAGCAATCAAGAGCAGGATAGGTGTGGGCAGGACTATTCATGCCATACATGTAGCTATAACGAAACTACTTCCCTCTGCGGTGACTCCAGCCGATGTGGTATGGTTGACTAATGATAATCACTTGGAAGCTTTCCTGGAAGTAGCTAGGACTGAATACAAACCCCTGTGTATCCAAGTACAGCTTGCATGAGGTGACGGAACAGCCCAGACACCACCGCCGGATAATCGACCATATTTCCCAGCTGACGGCTTTGTGGGGCCAGACTCTGCAACGATATACGATGTTCCAGTTTCGGATTGTGAGAATGAAAGGTATCTCAAAGCTATAGGCAAGAGGAAAAAAAAGGCATGGCCAAAGTCTGATGCAGGATTTGAATATCAGAAGGCCATGACCAGAAAGAGAATCCGTCACCTGAAGCGATACCTGGAAGCGCTAAAGGACAAACATAAGGAATTCTATGGTGACAGATACGATGCACAAGTTATAGATTCCGAAGATGACGGTGAGCCCTCTGAATATTTTGAATACACTGCATGGTTAAACCCCCAAAGTGGTGCAGAATGGGTGGATTCTCGAGATGCAGTCATCATGGGGGTTGTACATGGGAATATATTACCCGATGCAGGCAAGAGGAAGGCATACAAAGAAAGATATTGGAGACCTGGGGGAAGCCGTGGGCCTTGACCCAGGAGGCACACTACAATGAATTCCACTTAGGTTGGTCTTACAAGTACTAGTAGGCTGAGGAAGAAACGGTTGGTGGAGTCTTGAGTGGGGGTTGGGAGAACCGTACTAGTAGGTTGCGTGGATGTATTGGATAAGAGGATGGGGTGCTTGCGGCATATGGGAGGGAGAGAGAGATAGCGGTTACGGTCGGAGAGGTGAGTGCCAACAAAATGGGTCGGTTAGTACTCTTCAGATGTGTGGGCTAAGACTGATAAGGTAGATCTGTTGGCTGCGTGAGTGTATTGGGTTATGAGATGGGATGCTTGAGGATATTGAGGTGGTAGGGAGAGATAGCGGGTATGGTCGGAGAGGTGAGTGCCGACAAAATGAGTCAGCTAGTACTCTCCTGTTGTGTTGGGTAGGACTGATGTAGTGCAAGATAGATCCGTGCTGTAGCCATATATGTATAGTATGGAGAGTTAAATTTCTGAACGTTATATACAAGAGTTGGGGTTTATAAGAATACATTCTGACAGGGGGGATCTAAGTTCCTGATTTCTTACCTATCCATTGCAAGTTGAATATCTGTGCAAGATGACGAGAAGCAATCTAATAGCTGGTAGGTCGGAGACAGGGGCCAATGTAGCCAGGCGACACAGGGTTGGAAAGCTGACCCGGACGGTGAGTTTTATCGCAGCGACATGAGACGACGACGACACTATCCAACCTAGGGTATCGAGCAGGTCGGGTGGTAGAAGTTGCAAGCAAGTCGCCGGCAGGAAGTGAGCTGCAGTAGACAGCGATCAGTTAGAGGAGCTGCTCAAAGGGCGAAATGTCCGCGTGCAGCTCACAACACAGGGAAGTATCTACAACGTTGATCAGGTATGCACAGTGGACTGGGAACTAACTTGCTGATAGATGCAGGATGACGACGAGACCGAGGAGGATAACTATCGTGAAGAATCCGACCTGGAGAAGATGGAAAAACCCTGCAACACAGCACTTAGAACCCACAGCTTCGGAGCAATTGGTCCCAAACTACAGGCTATCGTGCAAGGAGCCCAAAAGTATGTGAGTGACTATACGCTCTTCACGAGCCCTTTCCTGTCAGCAGTTGATATTCTGCACCTGGTGGATGAGCCTTGGGGCTCCTTACAGGATGCGCAGCGCAAATATGAGGAAATCAAGAGGGATTGCAAGGGATTGTTGAGTGAAGTGAATAAGAAGTCTTGAGTCGGGAAACTGACAATGCTAGGTAAAAATGGCACATTCTCAGGAACGGTCATATATTGTATTCCATTGCCGTCAACTAATCGTCGAGCTGTATGAGCTTGGTAGTGGGACGGCCGAGGAAACGAGTACCAAGGTGGAACATTTGTTGGCCGAGGATAGATACATATATAGGGAGAAGGAGAGAGACGTTAGTATACAGCGGGAATAACAAATTGGCAAATGGAAACTGACTGTCAGAATGTAGGTATTAAAGTGCCGATTCAGAGTATAAGAAATAGTCTTGCTCATACATAGAATCTACTATCTGCGGCCAAAAATACGAGGAAACCGAGATGTAGAGTTTTTCAGCAAGATGAATGACACCTTTGTATGCCTTATCGCGACGGCTATATAGCACTGCCTTAAGGAATGGCGAAGTGGGAAGCTTGCAGAGGAACTTGTGGATTTCAAGTACGAATCCACAAGAGGTAAGTAAAAATCTAACGAGGTGGGGAAGAAGAAGGAAACTAATATCTGCAAAGCAACGTACCAGTGTCTAATGAATACATGGAAGCAGTACAGCAGGGCTGTATAGAAACTCCTGCTGGCAAACATAAAAGCCGACGTAGGCACACTGCTAGTGGGGGACAAGCCGCATGTGCAGAGAGAAAGCACCGCGCCGGTCGAAATCACGGATGGAGATGAGTATGCCAACCACCTGCATTGGGAACTAGGATCAACCAAGGCAAAGTAAGCTGAAGTTGAAGGAGAGGAAGGGTGGATGACTGAGGCAGGTACGTCAGGAGCTGGGGATATATCTGGGTCGGGTCAGTTGTGAGGAGATGTGGAAACTATGGTAGATGATGGGGTACAGGAATCACAGATAGCGATATATTAGGAGTAGGACCGGGTTGGGCTGGCATTTGGTATGGGAAGTTGATGAATGTGAGATTGTTGGGTGTACGTACGTTTGGAGTTTTTTTTTGAGTTTTGTGATTATCATCGATGGGTAGAGGGATTTCAGTTGTTTTGAGTGTGTTTTGTATGTTTGATTGTAGATTGGGATCTATTGTAGTAGGATATGTGTGTGTGAATACAGCGTGTATACTAACGTAAATGTGAACGTCAGTATTAGTGGGATAGCGTTGAACCAGTGGAGTGTGCAGCAGGCGAGGGTAGATATTCGAGCGAGCAGTGCGTATGAGGAGGAGAAAGCGTCGTTATTCTTCTAACTAAGAGCGAGATGCCAGTGACTAAATACAAGAGAGAGCGGCTGAACAGTGTAGTAGAAGAGACTAACTGTGATAGGAAGTAAGGTAGAGAAGTCCGTAAACAGGAAAGCCAAACGCATGTCAGACTTG
>Ga0307514_10001693_pt1 | contig 25502 bp, 26 predicted proteins | sample 16_EM_MG_FD_203088 | JGI IMG/M metagenome (GOLD analysis project Ga0307514, IMG submission 203088) | Populus trichocarpa ectomycorrhiza microbial communities from riparian zone in the Pacific Northwest, United States - 16_EM | ecosystem: Host-associated > Plants > Roots > Unclassified | place... | reverse complement strand
TCCATGTGTATGTATACATTACATCCATTCTTTTTTTTTTTGGGGGGGGGAGTCTATACGCCTTTCCCATGAAGGGAGCCTTACAGTAGGCTATGAGGCCAACATTACATCCATTACATCCATTACATCATTCATATATTCCTCTCTTAATTTTGCTACGTGGTCTTTGTTGTTTAGCTTTGCGTGGAGGTATGATGGTATTCAAATACGGAGGTGCAGAATGTGCTAGGTACAAATTGAACTAATACTAATCCTGTCACTAGCGGCATGCGAGTGTGCAGCAACGTCTTCGAACCTTTCGGTGCATAGGTACGTGATTGTAAAAACTCAAAAGGTATATATATATATAGGTGTTTGGTCCATATTATACTCTCTGGTGTAGGACTTGCGTGTTTTTCTCGGCGTGGATCGCAATTTGTTGAGTCCATTTAGGCTTCGGGGCTGAAGCGCGATGGCCTTTGACTGGGGACCCGGGCGTGTGCGTACTCGAGCTATACCGGTAGACATTTCTGGATTTGCTTTACTTCGAGTACTTGCTACAGAGCAAACTCACTTGTATCTACAACCTATGTAATCAATTTTCCATGTAGATGTCCGAGACAAACACAGGCGTATCATATGCAGTGTGAAATTTAGCTTTTGCGGGTAGTCATCACTATCCGGGGGATTTGCATTACACACTATATACGAGATACATAAACTTACTTATCTTCCAGCACGACCTTGTGCGATAAGTACGCCATATCGCCTTGCACCCCTTGTATCGCCTTCTGCATTGATTGATAGCTCGATACCACCTTGCCTCTACATTGAACGATATCCTGCTTCGCCTTGCCCTTTGCCCCTGCATTGTGCGATACATCGATATCGCCAAGCCCTTGACTCTACATTGTGCGATACCACGATATCGGATATTGCTGTGCCCCTTGCCCTACCTTGTCGCTCTGGCAGCCAGTTGATCTCGTGTCCAGACTCTTTATCTACCTACACTAAAATAAATACGTTGCGGGGAAAAGGCAGCCAGTCATCACACTGCGTTAGAATTACATACGTGCCTCTATACCTAGGCTTCGGTTGTGCTCCTATATTGCTTACACGCTCTTATCAGTCTACGCGACCCTACCTATAGCCTTACTTTCTAATGACACACCCCATATTTAAGCTCTAGTCGTGCTCCTATTCATACATAAGGGTAGGCTTTTGCTGCACAATCCTATAGCTATACCTCCTAGCGCCTGCTACAGTAGACCTACTCTCTGTCTAATTACGCGACCCTAAAGCGCTTATGGTTGTTGTGCTTCAGGGTAACCTTACGGAGTAGTCACGTGGTCTATAAATGCTAAAAGGCGTATAAACTCAAAAAAAAGAAAAAAAGTATCATATTCTTATGCCAACGGTCCAAGACTTCACATTGATTAAAGCATATGATAATTACATCAAAAGCAAGAAATGGCATATAGGAGCACGGCGAAAGGGAAGCTTACCCTGAAGCGCGAACAAAGTAGATATAGGTGCTTTACCTTTACAAGTAGTACAATATGGGCGTGTAATTAGAAAGTAAGTCTAGTAGGGTTGCGTGGAGAAAGCCTACTGATAGGGGGGTGTAAACAATATAAGAGCACAACCAGAGCCTAGATATAGAGGCTCGTATGTAAAGGCGATTGGTGTATAAATTTTTTTTTTTGAGTCTATACGCCTTTCCCCTGAAGAGAGCCTTAGGCTATGAGGCGGGATTGGTATATATATATATTTTGAGTCTATACGCCTTTCCCCGCCTTAGATTGATGTATATTTTTTTTTTTTGAGTCTGTCTTTCCCCCGAAGGGAGCCTTAGGCTATGAGGCGGGATTGGTGTATATTAACCAGAGTCAATGAAAGGTTTATGTACCCCTCGTAGTGTGTAATGCCAATCCTCCCCACAATTACACAGGTATTCAGATCTAACGCTGTTGTTTGGGTGGTGATGACTACCTAGTACTTTACCACATGACTAACTACTTTTTTGGGGGGCGGAGAGGACCGGTATTTGTTGACATAAGCACGACTGGGTAATTAGCGAAATTACTTGAGAAACTCTATATACCGATATCAGGCCACGGACCCGAAGGTTTGTTGTTTATCATTAGGAGATATGAAGAGGAAAGAGAAAGCAATGGGTAAGTAACTAAGGAGAACAAATGTAAGGGATGTGAGTCAGCTTAACAAAGCAAACCAACAATATATGTATTCTTGGGAAGACTTGAACTGGTGCACTTTAGGACAGGAAAACTGTTTCTTATCTGCTACTGACCCGAGACCATGCTGCAATAGAATCAACTAAGGAAAATGACGTAATAAAACAAACATCCTGAACAGAAGGTCTCGTTGTGCTCAACAATATAGACGGGATTACTGCACCCCGCAGGCCTTAATTCCTGCGGTAAACTAATCTGCAACACCGGATCATATAATGAACTAACTATAGGCATGAACATAGGATCTAGTTCAGATCGACAGTAAATTTCCACCTGTAAATTGTTAGCATTGCTTCTCAAATAATAGGGAGTTCACCGTACTTATCCTCCAAAAGCCCCTTTGCTGTATCATCAAGTAATATTATACGCCTGTTATTGACATATGCAGTCTTATCCATCATTTCCACCTTCAGGCTTGCCAATTGCTCTACTGGCCTTTCAAATAACTCACTCAGAGTCTCCACCGCCATTTCCAAATCCTTTTGGTTGTCCTCAAAAATATGGGTAAGATTGTTCCTTTCTAGATAGAATGCAAAAGCGTAGGTCCATTTAAGGGTCTGACGACACTGCTGGAGGACCTTTGATGCGGAGTCCAGGTACTGAACCTCAATCCATGACATACCCGATTGAGACTGTAGTAGTGTCATCTTCTTTTCTGTCTTCACATAAAGGTCCTTGTCTAACTTTGCGGATTGCTCGTGGTTCGCATAGCGATTGTAGTACTGCACATAACAGTTAGTTCTACGAGACTGAAGAAAAGGATCACGTCACATACATGGAGGTATCTTTCAAGAGACGCCCGTGATTTGGCCTGATGATCCCTAGCATCAACACCAGCCTTCTCTTCGAAGCGGTTACAATTGTACCAGCTCGTGCCATGCTCACTCCAAGGCCCCATGCACACCCAGCAAAACTCATGCTTACACTTTCGACTGCGAAAAGTCAGATTTGGCATCAACTATGTGCTGGTGAAGTGAGCTCACCAGGTCATGTGGTTACAGCCACCATTTTTCTCTATTGTAGCAACACATTTCGGGCACTCCTTGGTATTCGCTGATATCCAGTTTGCCGTCTCAGAGTCATCCTCACACTTTTTAATCCACTTCTTCACCAGAGCGCATGGGCAGGGCTGATGATCATTCAACCCGCAGCCAAAACAGAAATGGTGACCACACGAACACACCACGGTTGGTACAATGGTGGTTAACTGCTTTGAGCCTATTGCACAATCCACTGCATATTCACAGTTTGGGGCTGGACACCACCGTAAATTGTCCTTGTCATCAACGTAGGTTCGGTTCAGTAAAACTTGATGGCGGTCTGAAACTTGTTTCGGTGCGAGAAGCTTGATGGCCTTCGAATCAACCAGGGTTGAGCAACCCTCACAAGGACATTGTATTCGACCAGATTCGCCCTCTCCCTTGATCTTTTGTTCCAGGTAGGTGGTATAACATTCCACACAGTATCTGTGGTCACATCGTAGTGCAAATGTCTCCAGACCGTTCTCGTCGTTGCAACAGATATCACACATAAAACCCTTTACCTTCTCGATTTTTGGTGCTCTTGCAGTGTTTGTGTCCAAGCCCGCTGCGTCTAATACTTCCTCTTGACTGTTGAGGTATTGTTCGATTAAACGCTCCTTTTGCCACTTGAAATGCCGCATGAGGACTGCGCATTGCTCGGACGGTAAACCGAGGATGTTGGAAACCTCTTCAATTTGCTCTACCTGGGCCTTTTGAATCTGACTGTCTGAGTATACACGGAATTCAACCTCATAGGATTTGCGTTGAGGTTTGTCATATTTTAGATATCGATCGTCGTCATATGTGTCGTCTTCAAATTCTGAGTCTCAATGTGAAGACATGTTAGCTTGAACTTCCCAACAGGTGGATACACTCTCCAATACCTGATTCTTCTAAGCTCTCATCGTTGAAGTCCTCAGAATTAATATCCGACATAAACTCATCGTCACTCATAGCTGTGGTTGCCGAGGGTGTAGAAGGTGCTGCTGTTGCCGGAGTTGAGACTTTCTTTTCCTGCCTCGCCTCTGGATCCGGCTCCGCTGCCTTCCTCTTTCTCGAGAAGTCTACCGTTGTGAAAGCGGAGAGTTGCCGTTGCTTGGACGGAACCAAACAACGATGTGTAGGCGCACTGGTGAATGAGACTCGACACACTAACTATGGGGGTTGCGTATGGTGAAGAATATGCCAAAGTGGCCTTGGAGGCAGGAGGTTATGTATAAGGTGGGTGAGTATATGTGACGGGGGATGGGTTATATGGAGAACGGTGGGACGTTATGAAGTTATGTAGGTCACGGTAGCAAGCAAGTAAGTAGAGCTAAAACATGATCAAGGGGGGGACAACACTAGAAACTGCACGTATTGTTAGTAAGACAGACAGCAGCTATCTCAAAAGTACCGGCCATATAGTAACTTGCTTAAACAAATCGCTGTTGCTGGGCAGATAAATACAGTGAGCGGGTGGGGGGGAGGGGATTGGAGATTTAATTCTGTGCTCTTTCTTGGCGGCTAGTGATGAAGCTGCTGTGAGGACGGCGATTTTGTTTTTAGTTATACTCTTCGTTGATGGGTCATACTGAACCTTCTGGCTGGGATAGCAAGGGTACCATGTGTATCAGGTGGTTACTCGTCTGGGGTGGCATGGGGTTGGTAGTGTTGATCGGCAGCCTGTTCTGTCAATTCTTCTAGATTAAAATACCCCTCTGTTGAAGTCCCTTCGAATGAATAAACGTTTGAAGTCCAGACTGACAGCCGTTCGGGTGTTGCATTCCAGCGGCATGGATCACTGTATGTATGTAGGTGTGTATGTATGCAAACGGTGACTTGGGGGCCAGAGTCATCATATGATGCAGGTATCACAAAACTGTTCCTGCAACAGGTATAATTCTACAAAAGTAGTTTTGATCTCTAATTGCACTGCAGCCTCACACCACTCTAATTGGTAAAACAACCAGCCTACGCCACTGTAAGTATGTAATCCGTGTTCAAAGGAAAAAAAAAAAAAAAACCCATAAAATGGGGAATTGACGTCTCCGTTCACCCATCCTCATCCTCATCTTCGCCCTCCGATTCGGCTTCAGCCAGCCATATAATGAACGCATGCGTAGACTTTCGAACGTTAACCAAGTCATCACCATTGACCGACCTCTCATCTCGCCACCAGTCGTTAACCGCCTCTTCTTCGATAATGTCTATATCGTATAGTTTTTGGACTGAATGCAGGAGGATCGTACCGCCTCTTCCCTTGATGGAGCATTCCTTCTGAGCAAGGAGAAGGAAATCCACCTGGTCCTCCAGTCCGTGTATCATCCTGTTCAAAAGAGGACCCCATCTCCCCCAAAGCTGTCCACATGCTACAGTAGCAGTCTGTCTCTGTTCCATTAAGTCATCTAGACGTGCAACAAAAGCAGCCGCAGTTGCCCTACGCACTTGATGCCAACTGACATCACTAGCCATTCGTAGGCTGTTAAGCTCAAGGCTTGCCACTTCCACAGGATGATTCTTCTCTAAAGCAGTGCGAAGACTGATGACAGCCTCTTTGTGCCAGGCGTCTTCTTCGTTCTCTTCGGACACAGACGTAGCGAAACTACCAGACGCCCTCCTTCTTTTCTGCTTAACTGGCGCTGATTCTTCATCAGAAGTAAGAGCTGACATCGAGGAATCCTCCAACTCTAAATCTTCCAAAGATACAACTGTAGCAATTGTTAGCCAGTAACTTTGGTGCCTGCCTCAAGTGATCCTTACTTGGCCCCAGCGAATCAACAGCTTTCACGGAATCTTCATCTTCAGATTCAGAATCCAAATACAAGAAACCCCTGCCTCCTGGACCAACAACTGCCTCATCTGCAGTATCTTCATCTTCCTCCTGACTAACATCCTCTTCACTCTCTTCATCAGAGTCGTCCTCACCATGCCCAGACGGCCGCATCCGCTTGTGCGCAGTGAGCCGCCTATGCCCCGTTACTGTAGTACCCGAAGCTAGTTTCACCCTGTATGAGATAACGGCTGTATCTTCTATTGTTGACCCACTTCCAAGGAAGGCCTCATCTGCAACCATAGATTTTCTGACCACACACCCGTCTTCCACCACTACCGAGTCCCAGATGTATGCCCCTTCAATCACAACGTTTTTGCCGATCTTGCAATCTCTCCCAATTACACTGCCCCCAACAACACTCCCTTCCCCAATGCTGGTCCCACCACCGATTATAGTTCTGGGTTTGACAACACAGTCCCTTCCAAGCACAACGTTATCTCCCTTGTAAATATTACCTCTCTGGTATTTATACTTCTGGCCAGAGAAAACGGCATTTTCTGGGTTGATGTGTTTTGACCATTTCTGAATGATGTCTTTACTCACTGCATCATATGTGCGCAAACTTCTAACTCGTGCAGCATAGTTATCCATTGCTACATGGCAATGTATAGTTTTCCCATAGAGCTCGTAATCTTGAAGGATGCCATGGACAAAATGACGGCGTATGTGCTGATAATCGAAATTTTCAGTGAACAAAGCCGGGACGTCGGGTGAACAGATGTCTATAGAGCAATCAATTAAGTCCCCCCGTATTTCAATCTGCGGGTGCCTCTTAAACAGCTCAGGAGGCATGGATATCTGTTTCTTCCTGCCATGGCGAACCATCTCTTCATAGTAAACACATCTGTCGGTTTTGGGATCGATACAGAAAACTCCTAAATCAGCCTGGCACCTACAGGTCAAGGTTAGAGAAGGCACTGTATATCTGGGCTGGGTTGTAATACTTTGTCCTGTGGTTGATAGTGGCCTGCCGGAGGATCATGGTCATGATTGCATTTTTGTCTGCTTGTCGTCGTTGTCTGTGCTGTTGTAAAATGGGGTACAACTCTAGGGTGCTCACAACATCTCCACTAACCAGGAGGAAATCTGATGTAATAAGCTGTTTCGCATCAAGGTCCCTCATTGCATCCCCGACTGAGGCACTATTGGGTGAAAATACCACCCGTAGCTTTTTGAATCCTGAGTGCGGAGAGGTCCATTTCGAGTTCCTGTAGTGAAGGTTAGCACGGCACCGATTGGTTTCAAAGAGTGAATATTACTTGATATATTCGTCGATTTGGTCTGCATGGGCAGAACAGAAGACATAAACATCCTCGACTCCAGCCGTAGCAAGAAACTCAAACGTGTATTCGATGAGCGGCACATTTGCCAGTGGTAACAGACACTGTTCTCACATTAGAACCGTCCTCGGGACCATATAATTCTCATCGTACCCGTGGCTTCTCAAGCGTAAGTGGTCTGAATCTGTTTTGAAATGAATCCGCTAAGACCTGTAGGAGGCGAAATCAGATGAGTCTTCGAGGTGGAGGGCAGAAAGCGCACTCACTACCGCTTGTAGGGTAACATCCTGGTCATCATCATTACCCTTCTTTCCCCCACCAGGTTTCTTGCTCATCGTTAATTAGGAGGGGTTTGCGAGTCGATGGGCACACAAAATAGTAAAGAGCGAAATGTAGCAAACAGAGGTAAAAAGGTAAACCTGAGTCATAGTTACCTGCCCCACTAGCCTGGTTGAATTCCCCGCGTAAAAGCTTGGTACTGTACAACATTGGCTACTTTCGGCGCGACAGTCACAACGGTTTATTTACACCATACACCTCGCTTGAAGGCAATCTATATTTATTAAAACATTTACATGACAAAAAGATGCTACCCGTGCATTGGCTGGAAAGTATACCCGGGTATGCCGATAATTACAACCGCCTGGTCCTGATCTACATATCATTCTCGACATGCAGGTACTGCCTCTCCTCTCTCCTCTCCTTCTCAGTCATTGGTGGAAGATCATAGTACAAGTTGGATCTAGCAGTAACTTCCGTCAGCACTATGTGCATACATCCTTGGGAGAAGTTTCACATACCGGTACTGCCTGGTGTAATGGAGGATCCATTGTCTGATATCATCTGGCTCAATTCCGAGATCCTTGAAAGTTTTGGCACTGGAGTAGAACATGAATTAACACCGCCTAGGTGCGGGTTGAGTGCTGGGACTCACTTTGGGTCAACCACCTGGTCGATGAACTGTCGCTCAACCTCATCTGGAGAGATCATGGGCCACCAGATGAAATCAAATGCCCTAGCAAGGGCCTTAAAGACGGGCTTTGGAAGATTGATGTGGCGACGCTTCTTGACTATTTCCTTATCTACAAGGTCGGCAATCTCCTTCATGGAGTACTCCTTTGGCCCGTAAAACTCGAACGTCTGTCCAGCAGTCGAGTCATCGTACATCAAGGCTTCCAGGCCTTTTGCAACGTCAAAAACCTGTAACTAGGGTAAGATCTGGCATCAAAGAGGACTTTCAAGTGGGACTTACATGAACTGGGCGGAATCGTTCTTGCATATTGTTTGCAATAAGGAGGTTCTTGACAGTACCAAGCTTGGTAAGGAGGTTGTCCTCATCGCCGTACATTGGAGATGGTCGGACTATGGTCGCCTCTGGGAATAGGGCACGTGCAACCTCTTCACCTTGTGCCTATCCTCCCATTCAGCATTTAGCCCTCGAAAATGGACTGGGTGACAGTTCTGACCTTGGTTGCGTAGAAATGTGAGGGGGATTTCTTGTGAGCGTTAAAAGAAGATACATGAATGTATCTGTCAACGTCGTATTTGGCAACCGCCTCTGCAATTCTCTCAGTACCCTCAACGTGCACATCCTCATAGGAAAAGTTCCTAGGGCCTCCTGTCAGTCTTCACCTCATGAAGGTGAACATTAATGTTCATACTTAGTAGTGTATTGGCGCCCAATCAGGTTGTAGACGACATCCGAGTGTCGCACACTCTCCTCAATGGACTGGGTATTCCGGAGGTCAAATTCCTGGGATTGGTGTTACCACGATGTCCTCTATCCTCTCCCGATGCAGAGAGTAGTACATACTATAAAGTGCACTCTTCCCAAATCTCCAGTAACCTTCAAGTGCCGCTTTGCCATCTCCTCCCTGAATGGAATAATGACCTGACATCCCTTCCGCGCTGAATCCACACAGTAAGCCATTATTCATCCAGAAGTTGATCCTGGTATTATTTACCAAGCTTAGACACAATATATCGACCCAAAAAACCAGTCGCGCCAAAGACGGTCACCGTATGTCCTTATTCCGGCTGTGAGTTAGGCTAAGGCATATGCATGCTTTGTGGATGGGAGACACACCTCCGACAGAGGATCTAGATTATCTGAAGTCAGTGGTGGCAAGATTGAATGGGGACTGGGGAAGGGTATACCTCCCACCATTTGGACTACGGATAATTGGCTTCCCTAGATAGATCGTAAGCCTAGGATACCCCAATTATAGCAATTGACGGTCATTACCAGTCCGAGTTATGGTGATGTCGTGAACGAAGCGAGCAGATAATGGAGTGACAGCGGACGCAGGTGGCGCATGAGCGAACAGACTTCTGGGAAGAGCGGCGGGGCAACACCTCTGCATGGTGATGGCTATTATTCAATGTAATGAGTGGAGAGGGGATGCAATTAGAAGCTTCTGCTGGGTGGGGGTATCCCACTTCTGTTACTAAGCCGCCGCAGGCAACTATGCCAAGACCTCATTAGCCCATATCACCTATTCCAACCTCTTTACAACCATAGCAGCTTATTGAACATGGAGGTCGATAAAATCTCGATACCTACATTCCTGGCCCAGCAACAGGATGAAGTTGCCCCACCAGAGCTCCAGCCTCTCTTCCTAGACTTCGAGGAATTCTGGGAACGAAAACTGTGGCACCAACTCACTGAAGCACTTCTCCAGTTCTATAACCACCCAGCCAGTGGGCCGCAACGAATTCCGATATATAAGAATTTCGTACTGTCATTCGCAGCAAAGATCAACCAGCTCAAGCTTGTTAGCCTGGGACTAGCAGCAGCATCCCAGTGCAAGGGTAGGTTGCCCCCTATCGCTATATTTGGTACCTAAGCTGACCAGATATTCATAGACTATGAGGAGGCTTTGGAATTCATGACAGGTGTCGCAGCGAAGGTTAACCAGCCCGCTTCACAAGACGCCTACGTCTATGCAACTGTCGAGACTGCACGAATCAAGCTTTACCTTAAAGATTTGGAGGGTGCCAGAAAGGCGCTGGATGAAGCAGAGAAAATATTGGACCGATTTGACTCGGTTGAGCCTGTGGTCAATGCCTCTTTCTATCGTGTCAACGCTGATTATTATCACGTAAGGGTCCCCTGTTTCCCCTCTTCATGAGACGCTCAGAAGCAACTACTAATCAGTGTCCATGTTTAGGCGAAACAAGAGTTCGCATCATATTACAAAAATGCCCTCTTATACCTTGCCTGTATAAACACCGCCGACCTCACCTCAGCTGAGCAGCAGGAGCGGGCTTTCAACCTCAGCATTGCTGCCCTTCTTGGAGACTCCATTTATAACTTCGGAGAACTACTGCTCCATCCGATACTCGATAGCCTAAAAGGTATGGAACACGACTGGCTAAGGGAACTGCTCTTCGCTTTTAATGCCGGGGACCTTAACAAGTTCAACGCACTTGTTGTACATTTCCCCAAACAACCAGTTCTAGAGAAACAAACCTCGTTCCTTCGGGAGAAGATTATATTGAGTGCACTGACTGAAGCTGTATTCCGAAGGCCACCGCATGACAGAGCTATGTCCTTCCAAACTATCTTGCAGGAGACAAGGGTTTTCCCAGAGGAAGTGGAGTATATGCTCATGAAGGCATTGAGCTTGGGATTAATTAGGGGCTCGATTGATCAGGTTGCGGAGGTGGCGAGGATTTCATGGGTACAGCCAAAGGTCCTCGACAGGAACCAGGTGGAGAGCATGAGGCGGAACTTGCAGGAGTGGGATACAAGTGTCAATAAGCTTGGACTCTGGATGGAGAGCAAATTGGAGATTCCAGAGGTGTAGGCGATACTGTTTACGATCTAATGCACATACTGGACTCCAATATCCGGAAATTATTTCAAATTGATTTGCTTAAAATGACCACCCATTGGTTTATAGCATGGAATATAAAAGCGTATAGGTCCTGCGCTGTAACGTTCGTTTTTAACTATCGTCTACCAACAAATTCATGGAAGTCAGAATCTTCTAGTACCACTTGCCCATTTACCACTGTCGCTACTTTGGTTGCTGCAGGTGACCACCTGACCAGCCTCGGCTTAGCCTCATTCAGACTCACGACCTTGTCCTTTAGCCCACCAAGGGTTTCTGGTTCCGCAATTGCGACATCCTCGACATCCTTTCTAAGGAGGACGTCTGACACCCTATTTGTTCGGGATTGAATGAGGATGGCTGTAGGCCCTTCAAACCGGAGAAATTCCTTTTAAAATAAAAAGAGAAATTAGACACTGTAAACGGTGTAACTTTCGGGGACTTCTGTACCCTTTCACCCCAAATGATTCGCCTTGACCACATCTGCAAAGTCCACACAAGTTTTGATATGGCTTTCCATGTATCCGTTTGGGTCATATTTCTGAAGAACTCTCGACCAAAATTGATTCGTGGGAGGCTATATTTAAACCTCGGTACTTGTAGGCGGAAGCTGTTGGATGGAATTCTGTATATCTGAGGCAATAATGGAGTGTTTTTGGAATATGCGAGGAGGTTGTTTGGGTGAATGATGAACTCTTCACCAGCCTCCAGGACTACTTGGAAGATTTGCCCTTTTCCGACCAACGCAACAAGGCCTCTCCCTGAGAGCTTGGAGCTACCCCAGTGAGACATACTCTTCCTTCGACCATTAGCCACTCTGACTTCGAGAAACCTAGGGAAGTATGTCCTAGGGTAACCAGACCAGCTTTCGATTTACTTCGGGCTTCACTTGTATTGAGTGCCCACACCAGGCTAATAGTGCCTTCCTTTGAACCACGATCCAGTCCACAGTACCTTCCAGCTTTACAACGGCGAAAGAAGTGTACAGGGTATTGGTAGAAACAAGGCATGTCAGAGGAGTCGTAGAAACTATCTGCACAACACATGTATGTCATATTAGTATATGGATCCCCGTCCGTCCGACGGAGCTCGAGACTCTACCTTCTGATATAGGAACGGTATTCCTAGAGCAGCCCGGCGCAAAGGCCCTAGCATGTGCAGAGTCGACATAACATTTTCAACATTACCATTCATTCCGAGGAGTGTTCCTCGCTGGGAATAGAAAGTTGCAGAAGATGGTAAGGAAACTGAGAGAAGAGAGTAGGGTGCACCTAGTACTTCGAATTGTACATCTGGGGAACACCGGAATAATCAGTTTCATAACTTCACTAAGAAAGAGAGTCTTAAGCCACCCTGAGGAAATGGGCCGGCTCCACTAAGCTTAGGAATTGCTCGGGTTTGGTTGGTAAGGTCTGTTGGAGGATGGATTGTGGTTGTAGATGGAGCGGCGGAGACATGGACAGATCGATGAGCCAGAGCTGGAATTGATATTGATGGAACTGGGCGTTGGAGGGCCCTTGTGAGGAACGCTCCTACGCGGCAATTTGAAGCCATGAGCGTAGAATAGCCACTGCCACGACAAAGGTCTTCGCGAGGGGTGCAAGGATCTAAGTATGTGAAAATGTGCTTTTTCTTTCGGGCCAATGAAAAACAACAATTGTCGAGTGAATTTGACAAGAATTGCACTGAGTGTAGCCCTACAATCACACGCTCGGTATTGACATCCATATATCCTAGAGATTTTCGATGATTTTACAAACTGGTGCAGAGGTCATAATGTGAGGTTGACAAGTTGGGATTACTTAAGAATTTATGTAGGGCATATGCGGCTCTGCAGTCGTCATTCGAGTGGGGCACGAGCGAGGGGTACAGACAGACAGTACTCGTACATACAATGCCTACTTACATACTTAAGTAGGTTATACAATTGTATGTACATATACCTACTTTACAATTGTACTTGCGGAGATATATATATCGGGTACCCACCTTCAAGTAAAAGTACCTATAAGCTCCATGACAAAATTGAACAAGTGAACAGAGAGCAGACTCAGAGGCAAGATCAGGTCTTACCGTGGCTACAATAAGCTAACCACATAAATCCTCGGTTCAGAAATTGGCGTCCTGTTTTTATGTTGTCTCAACTCTGCATACTACTTATGTTACGTATGTACTGTCCTTGGTACAGTAGTTCCCCCCCCAGGATTGGAGTAGCACCGGAGAGGGAACCATGATATCGCAGCAACTTATCCATCGCTCGCTAGTGATTTCTCCATACTCAATCTCCCGAGCGCTACTACGGCCACCTCAAAGATGTTGGAAACCCTACTATACCTCAATTCGAAGCTTCAGCGCTGTCAAAGTCCTATCTCAACAGAAGGGGAGGGATGCCGCTGCCGTGGAGAGCGGACCCAAAGTCGCTGAGCCGAATGCCTCGAAGCTTGGGAGTAAAAAACCAGATGTTTTGGCACAGGCTTCATTATCGACAAAAGAGCAAAGGAAGACAGATTGGGCTATTATGAAAGAGATGGCAAAATATCTGTGGCCCAAAGTCAGTTGAAAGCTGTGGGCAAAGCTGAAGTGTTGGACTAAGACTGACAGAATTGCTGAAGGATAACATGAGCATTAAAATACGAGTGGGGGTGTCCCTCTCGTTGCTTGTTGGAGCCAAAGTGAGTAAACGCTATTCAGCACAATGGACTGGAAAGATTTGACTCCAAGAAAGGTTCTCAACGTCCAAGTTCCTTTTTACTTCAAAAGTATCGTGGATTCTCTGAATGTGGACTTTGTGGCGATTGGTGGCACCGTATGGACGGTTGCTGGATCTGTTATCATTGGATGTATGTCAAGCTATTACCAACAAGTGGTCTCAATATCTGATTACCTTCATAAGACGGGATGGCACGGATAGGAGCCACGCTGTTTCAAGAAGTTCGAAATGCAATTTTTGCGAATGTAACCCAGACCGCTATACGACGGGTGGCGTGCAACGTCTTTGACCATTTACTCAGACTGGATCTCAACTTTCATCTAATAAAGCAAACAGGAGGATTGACTCGAGCAATGGACCGAGGCACGAAGGGTATAAGCTTCTTGTTGACGTCAATGGTATTCCATATTATTCCAATCACACTGGAGATAGGCATGGTTTGTGCAATATTGGTATGCCAGACATTGAATAATGCACATCTCACGTACTAACAACAATTTAGACTTGGAAATATGGAGGATCGTATGCAGCTGTAACAACCTTAACAATGGCAGCGTACACCGCATTCACAATCACAACAACTTCCTGGAGGACTAAGTTCAGGAAGCAGGTAAACGATGCTGATAACAGGGCAGGAACGGTTGCAGTTGACTCTCTGATAAACTACGAGGCCGTGAAGGTACTATAATGGCCTTGAAATCATCAGGTGGCACGCTGCTGACAGTATTTAAAAGTATTTCAACAACGAGAAATTTGAGGTAACGCGCTATGACAGTACGCTCAAGGCCTATGAGAAGGCCTCCATCAAAGTTGCTACTTCACTTGCATTCCTTAATTCTGGACAGAATATCATTTTCTCTTCTGCCCTGACCGGAATGATGTATTTGGCAGCTCAAGGAGTCTACGCTGGACAACTGACTGTAGGCGACCTGGTCATGATTAATCAGCTTGTGTTCCAGCTCTCTGTACCGTTGAACTTCCTAGGCACAGTCTACCGGGAGTTGAGGCAGTCACTTCTGGATATGGAGACACTATTTAACCTACAGAAAGTCAATGTATCCATCAAGGTATGAGTTCTATACGCCTTCATTGTTAGAAGCTTGCATAACAGGATTTTTTTAGGACTCTCCTAATGCCAAACCTCTTGAATTCAAGGGTGGTGATATCAAATTTGAAAATGTGACATTCGGGTACCATCCTGAAAGGCCAATTTTGAAGGGTGTCAGCTTTGACATTCCTGCTGGGAAAAAGACTGCCATTGTGGGACCAAGCGGCTGTGGGTGAGTCTTACACAACGACTTATGAGCTCGATTGCCCTTTACTGACTAGAGCAGAAAATCCACTATTCTGAGACTTCTCTTCCGCTTTTACGATGTCCAAGGAGGCAGAATTCTTGTCGACGGTCAAGACATTAGAGATGTAACACTGGAGTCCCTCAGAAAGAGCATTGGAGTGGTGCCCCAAGATACCCCTCTTTTCAATAACACCATTGAGTTCAATGTTCGATATGGTAGAATTGATTGCTCCGAGGATGAAATCATTGCCTCAGCAAAGAGAGCCAGAATCCATGATACGATAATGAAGTTTCCTGATGGATATCAGACGAAGGTCGGGGAGCGAGGCTTGATGATATCAGGTACGAATACCCTCTATGCCTAAAGTCAATTATATAGCTAACTATGTATTGCATAAGGTGGGGAGAAGCAACGATTGGCTATCTCACGATTGCTCCTAAAAGATCCACCCCTCTTGTTCTTCGATGAAGCAGTAAGTGCTCAGTGTTCATCAGGAATGCATTAACCCGGAACGATAATGTGGTGCGTTAGACTTCGGCATTGGACACACATACCGAACAGGCTCTTCTCCAAAACATCAGCAGTATTCTGAAGGAGAAGCAGCGCACTAGCGTCTTCGTTGCGCACAGGCTAAGAACGATCTATGACAGTGGCAAGTCTGACATGGGAGTTGCCAGGAGCCGATTACCTACTAACAATTTAACCTCCAAACAGACCAAATCATTGTCTTGAAAGATGGGGTCGTTGCAGAACCCCCCAGTAGCCACTATCAGCTTATCGATGCTGGCGGAGAGTATTCAAAGCTGTGGGCAGGTTAGAGACAGTCTGAGCTAGTTTTTGCGGGGCAAGCTAACCTACAAAGCCCAGGAAACCCGTACAGGCTCGGCAGGTGAAGAGGTGCCTGAAAGGAGCATTTGAGTGTTCGAAATTTTTGTTCGAAGCCAGGGTCTGGATGCATACGGGACACAGTGAGATCTTCAACTTACTTAACTCTTTCCTGTGGATCAAAACAATTTACCCCTTTTTGGGGGTCTTGGCCCCAGCTTACCTGGCACTGGTTCCAACGCCTCATTACGAATGCGGATCCACTTTGGTGCCTGAGATGCTGGGGTTGCCATGTGCCATCCCATGTCCGCTGCCCATCTCCTTTCTTCAAGCTCGTGGTTATGCGTGAATTTGCCTCGTATTACCTAGCTAGAAGGCACAACACACCACACCACACTCGCTTCGGGGTGTCAAGCCTCGATTTGTGTTTTGCCAGTCTTCTCCTCTCACCTATGCCGTAGCCATAATATATTTGTGATTTCCCGCCCTTTGGTTCGTTTTCTACCTCCAGGCATCCTCTGGTTTGGTACTTACACGGTAGCCAACCACTTCCACTCGCTTCAATCCAGAACTCAGGGTCCTAGGTCAGTCAACTCACCGCGTTGTCGATCCATAACTAGTCTCTGGAACAGGACCCGAGTTAGCTCTTTGGTCTCCAGCCTGCAAAGATGAGGTTCTTCGACAAGCTCAATGCAAGTAAGTGTTACATAGCCGACTCCAACCAATGGTCGTTGATTGGAACCTCCTGCAAAGCCACCAGCACTAACGCATGATGTTAGAATTCGAGCTCTTCAAACTAGAGCAGAGGTACACTAAGCGCAAGAGGCGAACTACCTTCATATCTGACGCTGTCTACGTCGACGGTGAATATGTCTACCAAGATAGCTACAAGGCATCCTCACCAACATCCACCAGGTCCAACATGTGGGGCAGCACCAACACAAGGCGATCTTGAAACCACTCATAGCCAGTTGACCTACATGTGGGCGAAGCAGGATATGCCCAAAACTCACTCACTACACGGACACGCACATACAATGCCCGCACGACAACTAATACAAGCAAATAAAGACACATCAAACGCAGAACCCAGCAGATCTCTTTTCTAAATCTTGTACAAATACCTGGAACATCACACTGCAATATACGTCAATGTCAATGTTGAGAGATCTTTTAATTCCGGTTACGAATGAGACGATTGTGATCAGCATCATAAAGCAGGGGTGGGGGGGGGGGAGGGGGGAATACTCTAGCATCAGGGGTTTGGTCATTGCAAAGGATTGGAGGCAAGCTATGAAGAGGGGATGCTTCTTGTACAGGGTGGCGACAACAGACAGTGATGCGAATGTTCATGGATATATAGATTCATGTTTTAAGTGCCACAAGCGAAGAAAACCCCTGTCTTTAACTTTCCTTTTTTCCATTCTTGCTTTTCCTGGCGTGGTACAAAAACGAGATCTTATTATTGCATTGATTGGTGTTTTAAGTCTGTTGTCATGCAGAGGTACTGCTTATGCCTCATCTCTCCGATCTTCCTTTTCTTTATTTTATACTTTGGCTTGTAGTACTCTACATTTTATCAACGAATCAACAGTTTTCCACATAAAATTCTTCATATCCTGAACTCTCCCCGCCCAAACAGGTAAACAAGTAGATCTATAGTAAAAATGCGTGGGCATATCTAAAGGACTTGCTTAGTTTCCCCTCTCTACTCTATCACCCTAACACAGGATCTCAACTCGGAGGAGGAAAGAACCATCATACTCAAGAGATGAATGAGTAGATTGTGGAGTTTCACAAATGCGCAGATGTAAAAAGAGAAAACTTCAGACCAATCTAGGATTTAATTCAATTTAAGGTAAGAAGCAAAGCGTCGAGAGGCATTAAAAAAACGTCGAAGCAAAAAAGGCTCTATGCTCAATCCGTACTTAAAACGCCAACCCAACTAGCAATTCAATCAATCAGCAGATGATAATGTACCGTACTCCCCTCATCAGTACCCACTGCACTTGAAATCTCAGAAGCCCGCATATGCGGCCCACTCTATCGTACCATCTTTCTCATTCTTCTCAAGGCCGCCGAAAAGGCTTTGCGCTACTTGCCTCTGGGAGCAGCCTTCCTTCCCCCAGCCAACCTTCCTATTCCTGTCAGTCCGCTTCTCGGCTTCGAATTTCCACCAGGCGCACCAGGTGCATTGCCTCCAGTTCCACCACTTGGCGTGGGGACCCTCGGCGGTGTAAATGTCGCCGACATAGTCCCGACACCGTTACCATTATTGCCTGGCCCGGAAGGTTTATTCGAATACTGCTGCATAGTCTGCCTTCGGGCTCTTTCTTGTACTGCTCTAAACTTGTCCAAAAGTTCCATCCATTTAATATCCTCTGCACGGCCTTTAACACGAGTAGGGCGCTCGTATGATGGGCCGGAAGCATTGGTTGTTTGCGTGTTGCTGCAAGGCACCAGTTAGCATCAACATTAACCTGCGGAAAGGGGTTCTCACCCTCCTCGTGGGACAATGTGTAGGTACCCAATAGGGCTGACGCTGTTTAGGCGATTCTTGAGGAGTCCAAATGCAGAAGATTGAGGTAGTAGCATGAGGAGGCCGTAGAGGGATTTGTACAGAAAGGGGTATTTCTCTGGCTCCAGTAGCTGTAACCGCAAATCTGAACGCCAGCAAATTAGCATTAATCGGCCATTGCCTGGTAGGAATGGCACAACGTACAAGTGAACACTGGAGACTCTAGTAGCTGGACAAGCTTATCGACCTGGATAAGCATATTCACGGTGATATCCAGGTCGGCCCTACATAATGTCAGTATGCTTGGGGTGTTTCTCATACCAGGAGTAGACTACATTATCTGGAGAAGGTTGGATGCCTGCTCGTATGCTTGGGCGAGCAAACAGAGCGAGAATGTTGCTACAGCATTATAACACCACGACCTGAAAAGGCTTACGAATATCATTTGGCCATCCTATGGAGGACAATTTAGTGTATCACAATCATCCCAAAATCAGTTAGAATGACAAACCTTAGTATCCAAACTTCTTAGGCGTTTTCTGAGGTCAATGAGTTCTGGTGCGGTGATCAGGATATTGTTGAGGTTTTGAACCATGATGCTAGCGAACTCTACGTCTTCGTCCTTCTCAAGAATGTCTGCAAGGGTGCGGTATATCTTCTCAGGATTAAGGTTTGTACACAGCTGCCGAATAATCATATTACCACGGGTCTCAAGCAACCGGCGATCTGTGCTAAATAGCGAGAGTAGATTTATCATGAATAGAGCAAAGTAGTCATCCTCACTGTTTTGTGAGATCTGAGACAAGAGCTGAAGATCTCTTTGAACAACCTGAAGTCGAGGAGTGTTAGCGGGGGATATTGAGCTCAAGTTGGTGGGGCATCAATATACCTGATCACTGGAGTCCGATAGAGTTTTGAGGAGAGCTGGAAAAGTTCCATCATTAATGGCCAGGATCTAAGGAGCGTTAGCATTTTATGTTCATAGCTAGGAGAAAGAATGTATACTTTTCGGGGTGCTTTTTTATGCAGCATTATCAGCCATTCCAAAGCGACCACCCTCGTTTCTTCAAACTCATTCAGAAACTGTAGTGTCAGAGCATTGACAGTTGCTTGATAATCAAGTTCGGGAAATTTGGGTGGAATAGGGCTATTCGAGGGCGGAAATCTCGAAGATATGCTTCCTCCAACATCGCTCTGATTTCCTATTGGCTCTCGCGGCGGCTCAATAGAATCCCGCCCACCTTGGGGTGCACGCCCTATCGACAGCCTGGGGGTTGATGGTGTTGCAGTACGTGGCGGGGGTGAGATGTCGTCACTAAGGTTAGCCACCAAGTTCATCAACGATGTATTGACCTTCAGGGCAGCTTGTCGAATAGCCTCTGAATTTGACGATATTGCGGGGAGTACCATCGACAATAGACGTGGTAGAAACAGGACTAGATCTTCAGGGCAAATCTCGAAGAAGTCGTCCACCCACCGCAACGCAGTGAGCTGTATATCCTCCTCTGAAAAATGAGCTTTTCGTTCAGCACATATTTTGGTAATGGGGTTCATACGAGAGATATCATTTGGTGCCTCAAGGAATGGAATCAGAATTTCAATGATTCTCTGATGGTCTATCTGCACGTCTTGACCAGGAATCCAACTGCCATCCGCAGTGTCGTCTGCTATGGCGTATTCTTCACCACCCATGAATTCTTGTTGCCTGCTTGCTTCTTCAGTATTTCCACTACCACTGTCACTCATAGTCCTTGTTCGCTTCTCCGTCCGACTCTTTCTTGAGTCTTCAATACCCCGTTTCAACCTCGCTATTCGCCTTATCTCTTGCAAGAAGCCTTCTAGAGCTTCTTGAGTTGCTACCTGGACATCCTTATTTGGATCATTAAGAAATTTGAACAGACCTTCAAGAAAGTCTGGGAGATATGTGACAAGCTCAAGGTCAGGAATGGTGTCTAGCAATGTTATCCATGAAACAAGGAAAATTCTGGTAAAAGGGTTGATGACATGTATTCTTTCTCTGAGAAGTGGTATGAAGCGAGGCAAAGAGAAAGCTGTTGGAAAGGCGGCCTCTGACTGAAACGTAGGCGAGCACGCCCCGGAGCTAGTTTCGGCGATACTCTCTTCAGGAGATTGTAATACAGAAATGTATGTTGCTGCTGATTCGGCAACTATATCTTTGATGAGTCGATCAAGTAGTTCGGCTCCGTTCTTGACTGATAGCTCAGCATCAGCCGCAAGCTTTAGACATATTAGCGAGTTCCCATAACGGACTGTCCCCAAATAAACCCATACCTTGCACAATGCGTCAAAAACGGTGTTGAAAAATGGTAGGATTTCCCCTTTGGCGACCTTAGCAATGTTGTACATACTCTCGCATGCATAATACCTGACTCGTGCGTCTTGATCAGAGAAGCATGCCAGTACCGGTGGTACTATCTCTCCAAGATATTGTGCAACTTCCTTTAGTCCTGTTAGCTCAGGTGAATAGTCAAGATGACTCTCTCCACATACCAGACCTAGGGCAATGGAGGCAGCAGCAAGCCCAATCAAACCACCGTTCCTCGCATTGGGCTGGTGCACGGAATACGCATATTCATGACAAAGCTCATGGATGATTGCCCTGATTCGCTCATGATCGTCCTGTTCGAGACAGTCCCGGATGACCTTTTCTAGCCTATTGGATCCTGTTAGCAACTGCTATAACCAGTACCTAAGAAGCTAAGTGTCGATAGTGATATGATGCCCTGCCCTGATGTGGGGGCTGAGGATTGAGGAACACTTACTCTAGAGCACCTATCTTTCGCTTATCGTATAGTTTGTCGTTCAAGCTGCGTTGAATATGGGGATCCATGAATAGCTCTCAGTACCGAAAAATGTCTGTATGTTATTTCTCCGTATTCCAAGTCCAAAATTCCTGCCTGACGGTTCGAGTGCTATAAGCCACTGTCACTGCTGCCTATTTCTCGAGACAGGTATCTTCCGAGCGAGAGACGATGATTCGTGGTTAACTCGTTTGCGGCTCTAGTCTGTACAACATAAATGGGGTTGATGCTGGGAGTATATGAGAGTTGTGTTGATATTGATGTTTGTTGTATACCTGTTGACTGGTCCGCAGCCCCACATATTAGGGAGAGAACCAACCCCGTAAATGTCATCGGGACAAGCACTCATCACAAAAAGATGTAGAAACGTACCTCTAGATATGTAATGCAGCGGACGGAGAAGTATATAAAAAATTCTTATATGTCGGTATTATAATTTGTATGTACGTAGCTCTGAAGATCCCGTACAGATAGATGTCCGCAGCATGGCCATACTCTCTATGACATCGATGTGGGCTTGGCGCATACAGGCACAGGACCCGGTTAGACTGGCCAAAATACCTGAATATATAATTACAATAAGGAGTATGAGATGATAGCCCACTAGTGGTGTTGCATGATGGTGGGGGCAAAGCTGCTGCGTGTGGGGTGAGTGTGGGGCGCTGCAGCTCCACGGTGAATATTATATATGTACCCGAGTACTGGTACGGATGTACATAGCTACTAAGCAGAGAACAGAATATATATATATATTGAGTGTAGCTTCAATTGAGTGCTCGGCCCGGGATTGGATGTTCACCATCATCATCACCGTCATCCACTTCCCGGCCCGGGGCAAACGCGAAACACCTAGGCTAAAAACAACCGTTGAAATAGCTACGCTGGAAAGGAAATGATGGGAGGCCTGCAGCAGCGGCATGGGACACAGGCCCAGAGACAACGCCTTTGCCAACGCATCAAGCACACCTTTTTTTTTTGGCAGGGAAGGAATAAAGCTTTGGAGAAGTGTACCCGGGGATAACAATGTGTCCATTTCTCCAAACACGTCCCACCTGATCTATAAGCTCACTTGTCCTTTCCCCACAATTCGGGGGCAGAGGATTCTGGACATACCCACGCCAAAACGGGATCGGGAACCCTGAGGCGGGCAATTCGAGATGAAATGGCTGAGGAACAACTCCATGATGAGAGCTCATCATCCTCGATGGCTTCAGCCTTTCTAGATTATAATTTCTCAATTGAAGCTTTACGGAGATGGATAGTAGCCTTGTGAGTCCATGCAGTCAAGTCTCCAATTGCATTCTGGTTCTGACCACAGTGCTAGTGTTGTCTGCGATTTCAATGTCGACATCGGTTAGTGAATTCGTAGATGTGCTGCTTGATGGCCAATGCACAGTGATGTTAATACTCGGAAATAGGCGTGGAGGTAGAGTACATGCTTCCACCAACACCAGAAATCTCAACTTCCGACCTATCAACAATTTGTTTTAATAGGTGTGTGCACGGATTTATATTGATTGCCCCACGGCGGGGTGCGGGCTCACACGGTGCTCTAGCTTTCCCGAGAGGAATTCCGATACTGTTGGAGATGTGGAATTCCACTTCAGGTTCCGGCACTCGTCCAGCGAGCTCGTCCTTGAGGCAGACCACGACGAAGATGCTGCATACTGGTATGGCTTCTGCCTTTTTAGGCAACAAAAGGATATCACAGTGAAACGACACTTCCGCCAGAAGTCACTTGTCCTCATCTCTCAACACAGCTACGCCACCCTGTTCCGCCACCTTGTCAAAACCGTGGCGCTCATTGACTTCAACGTCAGTCCGACCATTGTCGAGTCAGCTTGTGCAAACATAGCCTCATGGAACCCCCCAGAGATTGGTCATCAGGAGCTTCCTTTCCTCGGCTCTCTGCTCAAAGTCCATATGTATTTTCCCTAGCGTCCCCAGGTTTCCTTTACTAATATGTAACCTAGACCTCCCCATGTCGCCTTCCCGCTCCAAGGGCTTGCGTCACCCTCAATGCCATCTAAGCTGGATCTCACGTTGGAACACTCGAAGGAGATATACACCTCAGAGCCTCTAGGATCCTGGGCGAAGTTCGTTGCACTATTGCCCTCTCCAGCCGAACTCTACATTATTTTCGAACAGGTGACTAATCAGGACCCCAACTGTATTTCTATACCACAAGACTGACCCGGCATACGCGGCAGGCTGTGCTTTGCGAACCTATGGTTATACTTGCCGATGAGCCTAGTATTTGTAGTGAATTGTCAGTAGGAAGAATTCACCTCTTATAGGGGAATCTAATGCTAACTAATATGATTAGTGTTTCCTGTGTTGTGGACTTCATACGGCCAGTAAGATATACCAATTATCTAGTCTGTTATACTTGTTCTGTATACTCACAGCATAACACGCAGATCCCTTATTCTGGTGATTTTCGACCGTATTTGACACTCCAGTCGGACTTTTTCACAAATGTAGACGAAGGGGTAAGTGCCCAGCTGCCCCTTGAGCAAATAGTGTCTGACAGGAGAAGCTCTCTTCCCGGAACAACTATATGATAGGTTTGGAGCCTCTCTCCATGGTGAAAGACATACATACTTACTAATTTCCCAGGAGTTACCAATCCCTTCTTCTTAAAACGGCTATTACAAACTCAGGGGAAAGCAAGCAATCCAGCACATGTGGTTTATTTGGCTCCCGAAGAGACTAGGCGTAATCACCAGAGCCGCTCTTTCTACCCTTTTAGCACAGATGTTGAACTTCCACCTGGGTTCATGCCAAATGAGACGAAGGGCCACATTGGAAAAGACTGGCGCTTTATCAAGAAACTCGAAGAATATCTTCGCGGAAATGAGATGTCAAGTGAGCCAGACCACATCCCACCATCCGCATCACTTGCTCCTCCCCCTACCCCTCAGCAAGAAGATATGAAATTAGTACTAACCCCAACCTCCCCCAGCCCGCCAATGCTCCGACATGATCCGCCGCCACTTCTCCATCCTATCCGCGCTCTTCCTTGCCCCCTTGAGCCGATACCTAGCCACCCTCCTCAAAACCACAAATACTTCCGGTATCTCCAGCTATGCCCCTTTCTCAGAGGAGGACTTTCTAGCTAGCCTATGGAAGCATGGGTGTCATCTGGGGTTTAAAGGAAAGACGGGGTTCCATAGACATAAAAATGCAGAAGCGTTTTATAGGCGGTTCTGTAGAAGCAAGAATTTTGAGAGCTGGCTGGAGATGAAACTAGAGTTGAGAAATGTGCAGGATGCGCAGAATAGAAGTAGGGAAGTGGAGTAATACAAAAAAGTAGAGAAAGAGGGTGCGAACCCAAGGGGATTCAGAGGAGTCATTTACTAGGTATTTTGTTTTTGCTGTGAGTTTTCTTCGAACTATACCCTGGTTGAGGTGTACGATATCGACACGTTTTGTCCTTGTTTGGTTTGTTTGGTTCTTGGGCCCGTTTTGCTAAGTACTTGGTATGTACTGTATATCTTGGTTTTGTGGTGATGAATGTTCTTCTTTCTGTTTTATCTGCTCTGGGTGGTCAATGTCGATTTTTAGCAATTAAAAGCAAGATTTTCTGTTCCTACTACAACAAGGCATGATGTGCATGGTTTTCGGGTACTTGAGGCATCAGTAACTCCTACTACGGACCAGGTAATGTGTTGGTAATTACCAGTTATTGATCTTGCCGCAACGTTTGTAGTCGTTGCCCGCAATTCGTACTGTAATGCTAACCAGACTAAGCTTAGTCTCATGGCCAAGATTTGTATACCGTACAGTATTGGTTATGTAAAGATGGGGCAAGGTACTATCGGTCTGGGCACGAGATCACAAGGTATATACCGTTGATTCCCAGCCTTAAACATACAGTGCGAATATAAAATAGTACATCCCTTAAGCTTCCATCCATCGTGCCAACCAGACTACCATCCATCCTACACACATCCCATTGTACCAAAAATACCATCAATCCCCCTCCCATTCAAATAATTACTCGTTGGGGATTCCATTCCTGATATTGTCGTACTGACTATCCGGGTACGTCAAAATATTTTGCGTTCTGTCTAATCCTGGGGAGTTAAGTCCTCCCATAGCATCAACCACCTACCACCACCAATTAGTCACCATCATAGGCC
>Ga0307514_10001692_pt1 | contig 25505 bp, 18 predicted proteins | sample 16_EM_MG_FD_203088 | JGI IMG/M metagenome (GOLD analysis project Ga0307514, IMG submission 203088) | Populus trichocarpa ectomycorrhiza microbial communities from riparian zone in the Pacific Northwest, United States - 16_EM | ecosystem: Host-associated > Plants > Roots > Unclassified | place... | reverse complement strand
GAAACTGGGGGAGATCCGCCGCCGCAAACAGAAACGGTCACGGTGACTAGCGAAGTGCCCACGACCATTACAACCACAACCACAACCACAAGTACGAAGGCAACTGGGGGGAGTGCGCCGCCGCAAACAGAAACGGTCACAGTGACTAGCGAAGTGCCCACGACCATTACAACCACAACCACAACCACAAGTACGAAGGCAACTGGCGGGAGTGCGCCGCCGCAAACAGAAACGGTCACAGTGACAACCACAACCACAAGTACGAAGGCAACTGGGGGGAGTGCGCCGCCGCAAACAGAAACGGTCACAGTGACTAGCAAAGTGCCCACGACCATTATAAGCACGACTACGGTGGGGGGGCAACAAACCTTAAGGACCACGGTGACTACAAAAGTTACGTTGTAAGTTAATTTGCTTCTGGACCTTCAAATTCACACGGTTCTATTATATATGTATTCAGGAACAGTGCTAATAAAATATGTGTGAATTTAAGGCCATGTGTTTCGGGGGGTACACGGACAGTCATCATTCCGAAGCCAACAACAGTCACCATTCCGAAGCCAACAACAGTCACCGTAACACGGGCCTCGAAGTGTACCCGTCGCACAGCTGCCCCGTCGCCGACCGCACAACCCAATAGTCACGACAACAGAACCTGGGGCTGTTTTCCAGGGACAATTTGTATCCCTATTGATCGTTGCCCAACTGAGCCCATTCCTGAGAGAAATTACATTTGCCCACTTTCCCGGTGTAAACCCGCACCTCCACCCATCAAGCTTCCCAAATGGTGCCCTGGTGCAAAGTTCTTGAATGTCACGTTGCAACTGCCTTATTTCCCTATTGATCCGACCATATTTGGGTATGATGACCGAATTTGGTTCCCCATTGTTGGACAGGAAACATTGAAGGCTAGAGACGGCGGACTTGGAATGGATATCTTTGGTAAAAACGAGAGGCGAGGAAGTATCCGACGGCAAATATCTCAAGAAGAACAGACAGCCCTCGGAGACTGTTTAGTGCCCTGCCGTATGTTAAGCCATTCCCGTTTCATTGACGGAAACTGACATTTTCGTTATGTACAGAGCAAGCCATAGTTGAAAGACAATCCGTGGGGCTTACTCTAACACTCTGCAGTGCGACTGGCGCCTACCGCGATTATTTGGAACAGTGTCGGCAATGCACGGAGCTGGCCGATCACGGGACAGAGCTTTACCAAAAAAAAATATTCCCCATATTTGCCCCAGATATCGACTGGTGTAACTCTCAACCATCTTCTACAACCGGGGCTACGAGAACAGCAAGGACTACAACTCAGCCTATGACAACAAAACCCTCGACGACCCCGACTACGTCGACTACTGAACCCACTCCAAGCACCACAAAAACAGGTCGGACACCTACAACCACTACCACCGCCACCGCCACCCCCACCAACCCCACTCCAACCACCAACCCCACCACCACCACCAATCCCACCCCCACCACCAACCACACCCCCACCACCAACCACACCCCAACCACCACTACTGGTAGTGAGGATACTGGAGTACCTAACACTACTTCTACAGCAACTACAATAGTCCCGCCACGTAATGCAACTACAAGCTTGGTAAGTACATACAATTTTTATCTCCACATGGGTGTCTGATATTACTTCCACGCATATGTAGCTATAGTCTAGGGCACTGCTAACAAACTTGTAGACTACCTTTGGCAATTTCACGAAGGCTCCTCCAGGTACCTCCAATACTACGGATATCAGACCAATAGAAACGTTCACAAGCAGCACCGGCAGGGTGAGCTCATTCGGAAAGTCAGGATACACCCTTACATGGCTATTTGCAATTGCTATGGGATCCATGCTTGTTGTGTTCTAATCGGCTTAGACCGAGAGACCAGAACCTATTTATCTGTGTGGATAATGTAGTACAGTGGGAGGTGCCCTGTGGGTTTGGGTTTTCCCGGGGCTTGAATACTTGCTCATTTTAATTCTGGCGTATTTATGGAAGGAATAATTGGTGGGAATAATCTATACGAGGCGAGGTTATGTTAATAGCTATATTTCTTAGTCATAATGGTTCATGGAGAGAAATCTAACGTGAGACTATTGAAAGCTTCGGTTATATGAAGGCCTTGAGGCCCAGAGTGAGAGACACATTTTTGTGTATATGTGCATACTGGCTAGCACCGCAATATCCAATACGGCCTTGGAGGGTTCAATGCTGGCTGTGCCATGAGAGGATGATTACCTACTTAGGTTAAGTACAGTACTTTAGCTACTAGTGCTACAATAACTGGTCACGAGATCCAGAATTAGCCTCTTCATTCATGGGCTGTCACACGCTGCATGCACATTCCAGTTAACCAATTGTTTACAAACTGTCCAATCTGGTGTGCAGCTACCAGTAGCAGAATTGCTAACACATAAGTGGAGTTGCGGGGCATATTCACTTAAATACGATCCGTCAACCCTTCTTGATACAACTACAACAGTGAGAATTCCCACACAACTATTCAACTTTTGGAACAACATGTCTCAAGGATTCCCAAAGCTGGAGGAGGCGATGGTTGGTTTGGTGAGTAGCTCTAACCCCGTATCATAAACTGGTATATTCTTTGTCATGAAAAATATATCCCCACTTACCCCACTTTCTCTAATGGGTTGTATTAACCCGTGAGAGTAATGAGTTTTGCCCAACGTACTTGAAGGTTATGGCCAATGGTCCTAATTCATAAGCCTTGATCCAGTTTCACGTTAGACCCGCCGTCTCCATTGGTAACAAACCAAATAATATGATATGAATGATCATTCATTGATGCCGAAGCCAAACAGGTCAAGTGAATACCGGTGCCGGTCTCAACTTTATACGTGTCTATGGTGGTAGTGTCAAGACAGTTGGGGGGTTTTCTGGTCCCAAGTTCGAAGGCACGGTTGTGGATGGTGAGGATTGGATCACAGTCGATAATGACGGGAAGCGCCTCAGATTGAATGCCAAGATGCTCATCAAGTGAGTTCATCATATTATAATATATCACCGCGAAGAAGATGTTAACAGAATGGTTTTTCATTGGCCCACAGGACTGATGACGGTGCAGTAAGTAGATCCACCAAACGGGATACTTATTTGAACCATTATATAAGCAACTGACATCAGGTTGAAATTTGACATAGGTTGCGGTCTTCTCATACATTGGCATCATCACAATAACCCCAGAGATTGGTTTGATATTGACCTGCGATGAGGCAAGGAAAACCGTCCCATTTGGTAACATTGGTATGTGTCCCTGATATTCTGATCTTGTGCATACTAGTCATGAATACCATCAGCATCAGCGTAGCTTGACTATGCTACATGAGACACAATACCCCAGAGTGTTCATTGCTCCCGATAATTCACCATACTCGCAATGGATTTATTAATATAGCCAATGCTAACTCATTGCCTCCTGGATTTTAGTCAGCTCAGGACAATTTGAAGTTCGTTATCCATCCCCTCTACAGCTGAAGTTCGGAATACTATGGTCACCCCCTGTTGGCCTTTGAGATCCTCTAGACTGACCATCTCGAATCATAGACCGGAGACTCTCGCTACAAGGAGTTCGAAAATAACCTCTTCGTCGGTAGTGGCAGATTCAAGGTCAATGATGACGAAGAGAGGTCCGTCACCGTCGAGTATGGCCTCTCAAGGTTGATTTCTGCTTAGTGCTTAGGCAAAAATTGATGCTTGCGCAGATGTGCTGCAAGTGGTAAGAGGGACCCGGGTATTATCATCTCCTGTAGTGTGTGCAGGATATGTATCACACAAAGTTGAATACACACAATGTATCCAAAGTGCCTCAATGTGATACTCAGTAATTCAAGCTATGCGAAATGTTCAGGTATCTTCTGGCTCCATCCCTCCTTGCATCTCGAAAATTACGCAAAGTGTTAATGAGAGCTCTGAGTGATGTAAGGGAAAGCTGCCAGACCATAGTTTTGGAAATTCGAATGTGGTTCAAGCAATTGGATCCGGAGAGAGAATTAAATGCGGGAATCCAAGATACAAAGCTTGTGCTTAGATGATTAACTTGAGCTCGTCTCTATCTCCATTGATATGGAATTTGGCACTCTAGGTTTTTAGTGCTCTCTTGCCGACATCCACGGTTGTCATTTCAGCAAGCCCTTTGTACATATGTACAGGACATACTCCGTACTTATCGTGTGCACGTGCTAGTGGTGTCTCAAAAGTTGCGTGTCTGGCGGAATTGTTATCTCTACCTCGCTGCTGAAAAGTCGGGCTGGAGGTGATCAGGCAAGGCATTTTGCAAAGTTTCCCCGGTCTTGTCCGATCATCTCCCTGCCCAAGGTCTGCCCACTGTCCTGAGTGGCCAATTGCGGCTGAATGACGAAAGTCCTCCATCCCATTCGATGTTCATGCCCTGGCTCCGATCCCTGGATATTCTCAAGGCCCCAGCTGCGAACATGTATATATATATACTTTAGATACAAATTCTGGGTGTGTAGTGTAGTATGTGTGAGTAATGGTCACGAATTGCGGCCACTAGACTAAGCATTCTCGAGCTTGATACCTGTGTGCAGAAGGAGGGAGTGCAATATTCTGGGATCAATTGAACAGTAGTATGCTCGATCTGGCATACTATACATGCCGTACAAACACTGACCAGCTGGAGGTTTTGTATATATGGAAACTATCGTGTTAACTCTCACACATATATATTGCGTATCTACTTACACCGTACGTACCTTGGATTCATGCTATGTACGTATGACGGCGGATCTGGCCATACCTACAGTTCAGGTCTGCACATCCCTGTAACAATTAAAGTGAAAGATTGCTATGCTGTGACTCAGATAATGGACACTTTCTTGAGTGTGGCTTCCCTTTCAAAGTGTGAATTTATGAGGGAAGACGCTCATGAATTGGCATACGATTTACAGTAGGCAGCACATTGCGCGCAACGGCGCTGGCAGGGATTCAGGATGCTGAAGCTTTGCTCTGTCAGTGTTTGTTGCACCCTCTCTCTGCTTATAGTTTCCCCGGTTCTGTTTCCCAGTTTTTTTTCAACTCACCCCACTACCGGCCAGTGTATCATCGTCCGTGATCGGCTGATGTGGCTTCAACTTGGCTAAGTTCAGGTCGTCAGTCGGTTAATTGCGTGTGCATGCATGCGCCGCACTATACAGTCATTTACCATAGCAAGATAATTGGCTCTCTTTGGTATATTAGGCCGATCAACTGGTTCGCTGATTGGGGTTTTCTAGAAGAGTGACATTAATTTGTTCTTGCTTAATTCCATTATCACGTTCCGCACCCAACGTCAACGTGGATCAAACCTACATCCCCGGGTCAAATAATTTAGCCCAACAACGCCAGAGTGATCACAGGCTGCGAAAAGGGGGAGGGAATATTAATTATTGTACTGCAGTGCATCACCGTTTCGGTAGCGAGAGCGAGAGAGGAACAAACAGCAGGTGCGGACGATACGTTCAGGGATGAGCGACAGCAACAACCGGCGAGGTTATGGATATGGGTACAGGTATGGAGCTCAAGGAGGGGGTTATCATGATGGAAGTGGCGGGGCAGGTGCGGGGGACCAGGCGGCGGCGTCTTTGAATTCAGGTTTCATGGGGCGATTTTGCGGCTCTGGCGACTGGAACAACTCAACCCCACCGATCGCCCCTGGTGACAACAGAAACGACAGCAGTAACAACGGCAACAACAACAACAACAACAACAACAAGAAAAACAACAGGAAGAGTATAGGCAAAGGCGGTGACCTCAGAAACAGCAATTACAGCAATAGAAATGGGACCAATTATGCCTCCCCAGCAGCAAGCTCCAGCCAACAACCACCATCGCAGCCCCTGTCGGTGGGCAAAAGGCTGGACTACTCGAAAATGCAGCCTACAGTTGAAGATGTCCCTGATGAAGATGATCACAGATCCAGCGTCTCAGGGGGAAGCGCTACCGACCTCGAGACGGGCACGGGAACCTCCAACTCTTCGATGTCCTCCGACGGCGGAGAACCGCTAAGGGCCTCGACGAAGCAGGAGCAAGCGGAGACATTACCAGAGCAGAAGAGAAAGTCAGCTGCTGTTGACAAACTAGCCCAGCCGCGGAGTGAACCTAAGAAAGAGACAGTAAAACCAGCGCCGACAAAATCACGCACGGATCAGAAGCGGCCAGTGGAACCCCCTCGCACGCCAGAGCAGAAAGCTGATGATATCCCCGAAATTGGGCCCCGAAAGAGCATGCCATATTCCAGTGCGCCCAGCACCGGCAAGCGAGAGGAAGTTGCGCGGGTTCCTGATCATCTCAACACCACACCAAGTAGCTTCAACGACAGCCCCGAAGGGCGCAGAAGTACTCCATATACATATACACACCCCGGAAAAGAGTCTCAAAATTCCAGTGATTTGATCAAAGACCGAGAGCGCACCCCATACGCTACTGGTAGTATTAAACCGGAGCGGACAAAGTCCTCAGCTTCGGCGACGGAATTCGAGACACGGGACGATCCAATATTGACACGATCATCACGGAAGCCTGCGCCATACTCCCAGACCTACCGTGGCAAAACCACACCTTGCCCCATGCCCTCCTCACAAAGTTCTGGATATAGATCTCCACAAGAGTCCCCATTGACACCAACCCCTGTTAGGAAACCGTCTCAGTACGCCTATATACCGAGCGTAAGTTCAGAAAATTCGGGAACGCCAATGAGGAGACAGGCAAGTAAAGGCAGGGCAGAGGCGCGGAGTAGACCGTCAACACCTGGTGGATACCGGATGCCAAAGGAATACCACGGGGAAGGTGACTATGATGACCCTATCATAGCTAAGATCAAGGAGGGGGCAGAAAGGCGGTCACCTGCACCCTATTCATACAGCCCCCAAGGAAGTATCAGCTCTGCAACTTCCCATAGGATACAAAACAATCCATCACAAGGGAGTTATTCACAAATTCCGCACAGCCTGCAATCCTCTGGAAATCTCAGACCGACCACTAGCCCAACTGCCCCATATACCAACACTGGCTCAGTCCATGGCAGTTACCCCCATATCACAGGCTTACCACAGCCAGGTCCCTATCCACCTCCGCACCCCCCGCCCCCGCCGGTGAGCACTGCTGATCATCCTCCACACGCACCAGATGTGGGGGATTTCTCAAGCGTGCCACACTCACAATATCATTTCCCGTATGAGCAGTCACCCATGTCATATGCTCCAGTGGCAACTCCTATGTGGATTACCGAGACGGACCCCGCCCCCCCCTGCCCTGAAAGCACCCAGATTCCGTGGGGTACTTGGTATCACCCACCCTATGCGCCTAAATTTACAATTTGCGAAGGGTGTTATCGCAAGTACATTTCATTAACCCCTTTCGCCCCACATTTCACTAAAATTGACATCCCCAAACTGTCTATATCTGGGAATGGTGCCGTGATACCCCAGAAGACGGTGCTTCGTGCGTGTATGTTTCACTCCGCTCTTACCCGGCAACTTTGGCAGAATATGTGCCGTGCACAAGCTTTTCAACAGCAGCAAAATTACAATTACCAGCAAAGCGCCGGAATATTCTACGCCTATGCACGGGGGCGGGCAGAGATGGTTACCTGCTCTGGCCCAATGGGAGTGAAACCTCCTACAACACGTGAGCAATACTCACAATGGCCACGGTGGTGGGCATGCCCCAATTACCTTCCGAACTTTTTAATTTGCGGAGCTTGCTTTGTCGACTACATGGATATTTCCCTGTGTATTCCCCCGGATAAAGCCGGTAGCATTCCGCCCGCGGTGTGTGCGTCACCGTATTCACAGTTTTTCCAGCCATATACGATGGAAATGTACCTTCAACAAAATCCTACAACTACGAACGGCGAGCTGCCAGTTTGGGTATGCGACGTGGGTAGCAACATGCTGATCAAGCACCTACTGGAGGAAGCCAACAAACCACTTCCTCCCGGCGTGCCACAGGGCAACTGGGACCACTTTGTCCAGCTTGCGGCATGGAGGCTCATGGACGCTAAGCCATGCCCAGGGCACCAAGCTAATGAACAGAGTGACCAGGCACTAGTCATGGGTGGGGGGCGGCGGTGGTACCGGTGCACCAAGGATCTCGGGAAGGCTGACCTCGTTGTTTGCGAAGCTTGCTTTTACGATATGCTCGTCCCTGCAAATATCAGTCACGAGTTTGTTGAGATGTGGGTGAGCGGCCATGAGATTCAGCCACATTGCCATCTCTCGATGATGGAATATCGGTTTCCGTTGTCCATGGCAAAGGAAACCAAGGACTACAACATATTCTGGGATGCAGCCGCGTGGGGCTTGGGCTTACGAAAGTGTGATGGCTATGGGTATGTGCTGGGAGATCCGATTGCTGTCACAGCTGGGGTGCCTGGTGGAGTCGAGTGGTATGTGCTGTTTGCTGGGCCTGAGGAGGACGCCCATATCCTGATGGAGTGTTGTCCTCGGTGTTACCACACCTTCATCAAACCCTCAACCTTTGGTGGTCACTTTGATCGCGTGTTAGCAGGTATGATCCTAGATCGGAGCAGTGGCAACAGAAATGCATCGACTGGGCAATTAGAGTCGTCAACTTCAACCGTACTAGAGAACACACGTCTTCGGATATGTGATCTCATATCGTTCCCACAAACCCGCTGGCAACGTATCTTCTTCAAACTCCTTGAGGCCGCCCACCAACGAGATTTCACCATATTAAGCTCCTGGCTTTGGACTTCGGCACGTCTGACACCTTGTGCACGAGATGGCGTGGTATTTAAGTCTTCCCCAGTGCCAATGGGCACAGGCGGGCAGCGGTGGTATTCCACACCCGGGGAGGAAATCCAGGATACGATCGTCGCCTGCGAAGAATGTTATCATGGCCTGATTCGTGGAACGGCACTAGAAGCTTTCTTTAGTGATATTACGGAGGGTATTATTCAGTATCTCAGGGATCCAGTGGCAGATCGGGAGATTGTGCTTCTATGCAGCCTCTATTCCCAAAGGCAACGTGAGATGTTAGACCACTGCCTGTTTGACCTGCACAGTTGCCCTCAGAGGGCTGTTGATGAGGTCGCTGCACCCTTGGTTCAAGCATCGACAAACAGGTATCGAGAATTTATTAGCATTAGGAGTGAGCTTCGGGAGTTAGAGGAGGAGGGAAGGGCGTTTTTGCACGCGCAAATGGCAGGATTGAGATTGGATAATGAGTGGGGTGTTGGGACTAGGCCTAGGGATGTTGAGAAGAGGATTGCGGATTTGCATGCGAGATGGAAGGAGATTGAGTAGGGTGGGATACCAGATGTTTAACGAGTAATTTCATTGGTGGGTAATTTCGGAGTTCTGTAGTTATATCAAGTTCAAGAAGCAAAAAGGGGATTCATGTAGTTATTATATGTCATTCCAATATGTACATGATGATTACAAGCAAAGTATGCAGGCGTTTTCACAGCACGTGGATAGGGCTTGTATACGCTTCTCACGTGTTTTCTCTGTTCTTTTAGTGCTATGAAAGTTCGATTCCCATCACCCAGTTTTTTTTTAAAAATTTTTTAAAACTCATTTCTCATGTACATCCCCACTCAGGTTTCCGAATGAATCCAAGAGGAGGGCAGCGGGAACTCGTTATATATGTACATATCCACTGCCGCCTCTATCATCCTGCCAACTCCTGGTACATGTAGTGGAAGAACTGTCTCACTATTCCCCATTTTAGGGTGGTTTTTCCACACATGCTTCTAGAAGAGGAAATGACAGAAGTAAGAAAAGGGGCACAGGCATGCAATGCATGCGTACAGATAGGCCTCGAGGTTAATGTAGAGATATCCGATTGTTTGAGGAGCCAGGATTTTGTCATATATATATGCTATTCCAAGATGATCACAAGCAAAGTTTTCACGGCACGAGAATACGCCTCTCACGTGGCTTCGGGTTGTTTTGAGTGCTATGAAAGTTCGATTCCTATTTAGGGCTTTTTTAACTTTTAATTTTTTTAAAGCGAGGGATATGACGAGCCACTCGGCTTTCCGAGTGAATTCAAGGAAGTGGGGGGAACACCGTCCTGTCAACTCTTGGTATATGTAGTGGAAGAACCCTTCCATGCTGTCCCGCTATTCTTCATCTTTTAGAGTCACATGCTTCTGGAAGGAGGAAACGGCAGAAGTGAGAAAAGGGGCGCAGGCATGCATGCATACAGATACCTAGGCCTCGAGGTTAATGTAGAGATATCCGATTGTTTGAGGAGCCAGGATTTTGTCTATATATATATGCTATTCCAAGATGTACATGATGATCACAAGCAAAGTTTTCACGGCACGAGAATACGCCTCTCACGTGGCTTCGGGTTGTTTTGGGTGCTATGAAAGTTCGATTCCTATTTAGGGTTTTTTATTTTTATTTTTATTTATTTAAAGCTCATCCCTCGTGTGCATCCCTGAAAGGACGAGCCACCGAGTGAATTCAAGGGGGGGTAAAGGAAACTCGTTATATATGTATGTACATCCATCCACTGCCGCCTCTATCGTCCTGTCAACTCCTGGTACATGTAGTGGAAGAACCTGTTCCGCTATTCTTCATCTTTTAGAGTCACATGCTTCTGGGGGGAGGAAACGGCAGAAGTGAGAAAAGGGGCACAGGCGTGCGTGCAGATAGGTCTCGAGGTTAATGTAGAGACATCCGATTGTTTTGAGGAGCCAGGATTTTGTTTACTATAAATCCAGTGGGAGTGGTGCACAAAATTCATTGGCAAGAGGGGTACCGGTAAAGATTCCATGTCGAGGCTGTAAATAGCTGTGGCAGGGTACAAAGTGAATATTTACAGCAAAATATAGTGGGGAAATTTATATAGTCTTACGTGAGAAACGTGTGCCCAATTTCTTGTGGGTTTGTAAAGAGTTAACAGAGCTGTAGATCCTCATTAAGTGATTAGTTAGTACGACCCCCCTAGGGTTGCTGGTAGTTAGTTACTCATGGTGTGGTGACCTGTTATAGTCACCCGGAGGTGAGTTCCGTATTTCTGATTGGCTGTCTCAAGTTTACCTAACAGCACCGGAGGAGAGGAGTCGGGACGCTAGAGAGACATATATTGCTTGCAGCACAAAGTATGGAGTGTATGAGAGAAATTTGGGACTAAGGAACCACTAAACTGGTTCTCACTTCGGATTGAACCAGAGAGAGGGATTTTTGATGCCTGACTCGTATTTAGCTGCTGAGTGTACATATGCGGTGGCTTTTTAGACTGATATATGCAATGTGCGTACTACAGTGGGGCTCCCAACACCTGCAAAATCACAGCGAAAATTAATTGGCAAAAGTGGGGTTTTTTAGAACAATTAAAGCGAATGGTTCTTGATCTCAATTGCCTATCATAGTTCCCCAGGTCCAAATATATGATGAGGAGATGTCTTTCCCAGAAGTCATAGGCCTGATCACATGTCGTGAGTGCACAAACTTGAGGTAGTGGTTGCAATATGCGAAGGGCGGGGGATGGGGCCATCTCATAGGGTATAGACGTACAGACTCCAAAAAAAAAAAATTTGGCTAAGATCACACCTAAGTTTCCAGATCTGGAATCTCACTGCTTATACTAGGGGGAATATTCTAGCCTTCTATGATATAATAGCTTTTGATATAATAGACCAACTGTCAAAGCTCTAGGCCAATTTCTTTCCTTCTGAGTGCGTGATTATGGTTGAAAACTGGCCAGTTTTGCCGTAAAATCGCAAGTGTCTGGGGGCTTATGGGAGCCTCGCTGTACAGACTGTATTATTGGCACCCCTCACTGGAATGTAGTTCAACATCCCTAGGGCAGACCAGTTGCCAGCACCACTACATACGTATATACATGCGGTGTAATAATGCCCGAGTTGCCTGTGGCAGTTTTAGACGGTTATAGTAGCAGCTGCTAAGAGGAAAGAGATTGCTAGCCTAGTGGACCGAGACGGCATGTTTACCGCAGTTGAAGCTGCATATCCAACCGTGAACTGCGGAATTTGTATTAAAACAACTCTCATTCGCTACTGGATGATCTCCACCACGCTAGCAATCTCTTTCCCCTGTACCCATGTGCACATCTTGCCATGCATGGCGTTACCTAAAGCACGGTGCGGGGTTAAAATGATTATCAAGGGGAGGCACTTCAGCTTACAGTACTGCTGGTATCTCTACAGCCCTGCACGGAAGGTATGGGGGGTATATGGCACGGGTATTTGTGTATCGCCAGCATGGGAGGTACAGTATATCAATCAAGTGACTTGTGCTTGGGATCACATGCTTTTTGGTGAATCAAGCCATGTCCAAACCTGGTTAACTGAACTACCAAAAAGGGTAGTGCAGATGGCCAAATAGAGATATCAATGGCAACGAGGTTTTGAACGCGTTTCTTTGATACATGCAGGCCCGACATATATATGATATTGCAATCTCATCTTATAGGTATATCAAGCGAGATCTCCACAGACGTACAGACTCAAAAAAAAAAATATCAAGCGAGATAATGTGCACATTTATTACAGAAATCCCTGTACATGCATTCATGCATATCCACTATCAGCTCAGCTGAGCGAAGAGTTAAGAGGTCAGGAACATTTCAGCTGAAGAAAAGGTGGGGCAACTCACTAGGGATACCCCACTTTCGCGAGATATTGCAAGTTTGAACTTGCACATGCTTAACTAATATCATGACGTTGCAAACACATCCGGAGATGTTGTATCGCAATTGTGTTGAGCATAGCTAGAAAGCCAACAATGATGGAGGCTTTGTACATTATTGCATTGGAGCGGCTTTTGATACGTAGAAGGGGTATTATGGTCTGGCTAGGAGCATAGGAAAATTCACATGATAAAGTCAATGGGGGGATAACCGAGTGTCCAGAGCAATTGAGTGTATTGGGGTTCGAAATCAGCCCACTTTCTGCTGGCCGCAAAAGGAATATGTGGATAGTGCAACCTCCTTCGTCGGTGGGCCATGCAGTCAGACTAATAGTGCAATATCATCGTCGATACGAGCTGAGTGCTCAAATGACTCCACTTGACTTTGCATCGATATTGCAGAGCAGGGCCACACCGAAAATTCACGGAATATCACCTCAATTCACAAGTAGGAACCAATTCGGAGGTAGTGTAAATGCTAGTATAAAGAATATAAAGCCCTCCACCGCCCCAGAGACAGTTCTACAATCAGTACCCTCATAACTTAGAGTCTCCTCATCCTGATTAACTGAGACCATATATACGACGTTTGGTAATCTGTTATTTCTATAATCCACTCCAGAGTCGACCATGTCGGGCCCCACCACTTCATCTGGTTCCATTCCCTCTGAATGGAATACAGGAGTCTTCCGAGGTATCGCACGTGGGAGGCAGGCCATGTTGGACAGTGGTCGCCCAAGGGGACCGGGACAAGAGCCAGCTCCCCCCCCGCCCGTGAAGGCCCTCTTACCACCAAAACAAATCTCATACAGTGCTATGAAGTTGAATGTTTCCCAGGAGTGGCATGATGTCAATCAAAGGTATTCTATTTGATGGCGGTTGATCATATGTACATTGATATATAACGTGGTGGGTTCAATGCTAATGTGGCCATTGTGCATGGTGCTGCCTAGGCTCAATCATGTGTTTGATATTGCTGGTTTCCAACCCATTTTGGGTGGGGTGCGTACCCTCGCAGAAAAGCAGGACATTTACGATTTTCAACCCCCCGGTTCCGACAAATATCCCCCTCACTTGAACCATATTCCAAAGAAAGATGAAGTTGCTATAACAACAATCTTCAACTTGGCAGCCTTAATACAGACCACTCTCATCATCAACAGTCTATGGACTCACTGGACCACTCCGGATCCTATCTACGGGGTGAAGACCATTGATGAAATTATTGCGAACGACCGCAAGTTCCGCCAACAGGGAAGAGAGGTTTATGCAGATACGAACATCGGTGATCGGGATGACTGGTTCTCAGATGACGTCTTCGCCCAGCAGCAATTCACTGGTGTGAATCCCGTCAGTATCACCATTGCCCCGCCGGACTCATTATGGGTGACCAATTTCAAAGCGGCAGCCACAACACAAAAGCGCGACGACGTACTAGCCTTGATAGGCAGTCGGGATTCCTCACTCTACGTAGCTGACTATAGTTACTTCCGCAAGGCTATTGGGGTATCACCCGAGGCAGAGCTGTCCTCTGATACAGACCTTAATAGATATGGGTGCTCCCCTGTTGGATTGTTCAATCTGACCAAGGAAGGAAAGATACACCCTGTAGGAATCATAATCGACTACAAAGGAAGTGTGGAGGACTCAGTCACCATCTTCAATAAATGCCTGACACCTGGTGGCAATACTATCGCTGAGCAGAAAGCAGATTGGCCCTGGCGATACGCAAAGACGGTGCTCTCAGCCGGAGATTGGTTCCATCACGAAATCAAAGTTCACCTCACAGATACCCATATTATCGAAGAGTGTATCATTGTAGCTACCCACCGAGCTTTCAACGAGGTTGGGCCCATCTTCAACCTCCTCTCGCCTCACTGGGAACGGACACTGTCACTCAACAAGGCAGCTCGCGATACCTTGGTTCCCAGTATCGTTACCAAGATTGCCGGTATGACTTCCGAGCAAGTGTATACATACATCGGCTATGTTTACAAAAACTTTGACTTCGTCGGAGGTTATATTCCGAACGACCTTGCAGCACGTGGCTTCCCGCTCAATGAACTTGATGATCCCAAATTCCACAACTACGCTTACGCTAGGAACATGAAGGAGATGTGGAAGACCCTGAGGGACTTTGTTGCTAAATATCTTAGTGCCTTCCCTGAATACGACTCAGATGAAAAGGTTGCGAGGGACCCCGAGATTCAATACTGGTGTTCAGAGATTCGGGGGCCGCTCCGTGGGAATATTGCCTCATTCCCACTTATCAAGACCCGTGATCAGCTTATCGATGCACTAACCATGTGTATTCACATTGCGTCGCCTCAACATACGGCCATCAATTACCTGCAGCGCTACTACATGGCTTTGGTTATCAATAAACCAGCTGCATTCTGCAAGCCACTTCCAGAGACCCTGATAAGTCTTAAGGGGTATAAAGAAAAGCACGTGTTCGACGCGCTACCAGTCAGTAGTAAGCGAGCACAGGAATACATGCTTACCTCTCATCTTCCCTGGTTGCTCAGCTACAAGGTCGCTGCGGAACAGAACTTGATTAACTACGCCATTACACTCGAAAATCTCACCACAGGGACGGTGAAGGAGGCGGCAAAGGGACTTAAGGATGGCCTTTATGCGCTTAAAAAGCACTTTGATGAGCACAATGCGCAATTGGATGATAAACTCCTTGATTATTCGGTTATGGACCCAGAAGTGACTGCAGTATCCATCTTGATTTAGTGGTAAGTACACCAAAAAAACAATGTAGGATCACGAATGCTAACAAGTAAAAGTCTAGGAAGGAAAAAAATGTCAGAGGGTGGAGATGTATGTGAAAAATGGGGGAGTGGATTATGGGTATTTGGTTGGGTGAATGGACTATTTCAGAGTCGGTATATGGGATTTGGGGCAGCGCCGGATGGAGCTATTTGGTTTATTTTTCTTTCAATCTTTGGTGGCCGCGGATATATGAGTTTCTTCGGTCAGTAAATTGAATAGCCATCCATAGTTGGAAGTGGTATTGATAGTCCACTAAATGTTTCCATCGTCTAGTTGTGACACTGTACCATCAGATATTGTACTGGGAATGTGATTCGTGCGTATGAGAATTCCTCCTGACAAACACCATACCGAACCATTGGAGGATAAGCTATTCAATCATGTTGATGAGCAGGCTCAATATCTCCATGTCTATGACTCTATGCATGTCGCTAGGGGCTGGGGAAAAGAATTGAACCTTCACGTTGTGAATAGGTTTTTTTACTGGTGATATGTGGGACTACATGCACCAAACCTATACCTTGCATTATTACTTGTAGGATTCAATAGAAATGCAGATTATTAAACTCGCTGCGTCCTGTAATTACTTAATTACCATTTAAGCTTGATATGAGTGATTTTGCACTATTCCTAATATGGCTTGATCTAATCTTTTCAGGTTTTCAATGCCATGACGACAAGGTTTACCCACATGGCAGTGACAAGGGTAGGTAAATCTATTGTTCAGGGCAATGAAGAACAATAGAACAATACTATTCATGCAGGAGTGACCGACCGTTTTCAATACGGTACCCTTGCAACGCCAAGTGTTACAATGTCAACTTGAAAGTTAACAACCGTGTACCACTAATGAAGCGCTTCCGACACCAATTAAGAAAATACAGGTGCCAATAACAGAATATATAAGAATAGAAAGGTAAATACAGGTATCAGTCATGAGGAGTCCGTGCATGAGTTGTGTCCAGGCTGAGTGCATGTGCAGTAGATCTTGTGCCCCTTGAGCACGCAGGCGGACTTCACCACGTCTATATCGTTCCTTCTTAGGTCGCCCCCAAGGTATGTGAGTGCGAGGAACATTGCACGGAGGTTCTTCTTCTGAGCCTGAGTGGAGTTCAGGATTCAGTACATCACGGCCAAAAACAATGGGATGGAAATTAGTAGAATAGGTATCTCGCCAGGTTTGAATTGAACAGAATTGTGGGAGAAATACTAAAGGAAATGGGTAGTTCAAGTGCAATATAAGAGCAAAGACATGCTTGCAAGGAATGTCACTGTCCTAGTTCCGGTGCACCTCTGTAATCCTGCCATGTTGTGATCTCGTACTGGTACTGGTGCTGCTGTCATCACTCAATCCTTTAAGCTACAATTGCGTGCTTGTTCTTTGACTTCATGTTTCTGTTACAAAATTACATTACAGTCATTTCGGGTGCGCCTTTATTGAGATGCATATTACCCCGACAGACTGTAGCTATGGGTGTACCTATTCGGTTGTTAGGAAAAATGATGCGAGATCCTACAACACTCGGGGACCTTTGGTCAGGACCTGGGAAGCCGATATATCCAGCAGAGGTGGAAGAGGGGACAAACTGGGAAGGGGGAAGGTCGTGGAAAGACTGCGGCGAGCAGTGGCGGGAAGCTGAGAGTGACGGGTTCACCTCAGTTATGTCCCGAATCCTAAACAAAGCTGCGGAAGTCGGAGACGGGGATGAGGGGTTGAGCATCGGGGGGAGGGTAGAAAAGGGAGAAATCCTAGAAGTGAAACTCCAAGCCAATAAGGACTCAAAGGCAGACAAGTGGGAACTGGCGATCAACGAAGCCAGGGAAGAGTCAATCGGAGTTTTCACGGACGGCAGCATGAGCAAGGAGGGCAGAGTCGGAGGGGGGTGGCATGTCGAGGGTTTGGCGGGGTCGAGAGAGGGAATGGGAAGGCTAGCGACAGTGTGGGATGGGGAAGTAGTGGGGATGCGGGGCGGAATCCAGATGGTACCAGAAGACCACAAGATCCTAGTGCTTTCGGACTCTCAAGCGGCAATTGCAGCCGTACGAAAGGCGGGACGGACTGGCAGGGCTCGGACCGGGGAGCTGAAGGAAGTGGTGGAAGAGATTAGGAAGAGGCAGAAGTATCTGGGTCCAGACGCAGTCAGATTTGCATGGGTTAAGGCACATGTCGGCATCCAAGGCAATGAAAAAGCGGACCAGATGGCCAAGCTAGGAGCAGAGCTAGGGGATGAGGATGAGGGGATGCAGAAGGTGATAACAGAGGGGGGGCTGAGACAGGAGTGGAAGAGGAGAAGAGCGGAGGAGAGAAAAGTGAAGGGGACTGGTATGGGGAGGGTAGTCAAATGGAATCGCAAGGCTCGAGTCAACTATGTTCATTGTCGCACTGGAAAAGGCAACTTACAAGCCTGGCGACATATATTGGACATTGACCAACCAGACGAATGCCGGAAATGCGGGAGGTATGCAGAGACAGGGAGACACGTTGCCTTGGTCTGCATACATGGAGAGGAAATTGGACGGAAGTGGGGGACGTGGGAGGATATGGACGATCCGGAGCGATGGCGGAAGAGGGTGAAGGACCCGGATGGAGATTATGAGCTAGATTTGGTAGAAGAATTCTTCTCCAATCTAGACTTGAACTAAGGGGAGTGGGTCACGCAACGAATTTCTTTTGTATTTAAGTTACGTTAAGGGGAGACGGCCGAAGAGGGGGCGTGGCGGTGGGTGAGTGCGATATACTTCTGCGGGGGAATTTCTGGCTGAGGAGGGAGTGTGGCGGTGGGAGCCGTACCTGGGTGTGAGACAGGCAGACGGACATTTCTATCTTTCGGGCTTCCTTGTTTTCTTAGGTTCGGAAGGCAGGGCGTTTAAGCAGCATGTTGTTCCGTGTGTAAACCCAATTCTTTAAAGATGCGGGAACGGGGCCGCCTCATAGCCTAAGGCTCCCTTCGGGGGAAAGGCGTATAGACTCAAAAAAAAAAAAAAAAAAAAATGGGTGTACCTATACGAATTTGACATCTATTATCTCAACAACGGAAAGATACTAGGACTAGCAAGTGAAGGGGAGAAGTGAGGTGATCAAAAAAATAAAAAGAATAGGAAATTGAACATGATTGAGAGGGGTTGTTGTTAGATCAAGGTACACGGGCTTAGTAGATATCATTCATATATTTCAAGTGGAGGGGGCCTGTCTAAAAATCGACTGGATAACACCATAGTCTGGCCACCGATGAAGGAGGGTAACACCTACATGGTGAAGAACATGTAGTTTTTTATGTTTTCCTAAGATTGACGTAATCAGGTCATTAGTACAGTAGTATGACTGTACATTGCTTGCTAGGTGTGTGAGCGGGCGAAAGGTACAATCAGAATAGAATTCCTGAATTATTTTATATCCCATAATATACCTTTGTATAGCACTTCTGGGGTATGTGTATGCGTAAGGTGCAGTCTCTTTCAGAACCTTGAGCAACCATGATGTTTCGGATATTCGCCTATTTGGTCTATGCTCTGTCCTTTTGTAGTTTGGTTGGCACAAACCCCCACTAACGGTGGACCTTTCGCTCTTTGACACTTTGCTATGGTATTGTAAGAAATTATACCCCTGTCGCCGTGGCATTGAGACACTCGTTACCAGTCCCACCAAACGGTCAAACCAACGGTCAAACCACAGTCGGAGGAGATTATGGTTTCAGATGGCCTTCCATAACGGCCGCGGCGCAAACATCATATTCAATGTATCTTGAGCCCCACAAGTCCTTTCAGGCCATAATTCAATCATGTCAATCTTTGGTCCATACATACTCCAATTCCTATCTTCCATCCTTTAATGCCTTATATATCAATGCTCACCCAAGGGCAACACTTGCAGATGACTTCTATGAATACAGTATAGCTCTCGTTTCCATTTGAGCCCACTTGCATGATAATTCGATTTTTTAACAACTAAATACATGTATCCCGGAAGTGCGCCAGATCCTGGTAGTGCGCCGGATCCCCACCAAATACGTTACTCATGTGCATCCCTGATAGGTAAGGGGGGTATGGCGAGCCACTCGGAAGTCCGAGTGGATTTCGGGGCAAGTTAATCTGCCGATCCCCACGCGGGACAAAGGGGATTTGTTATGTACATGTCTCGCCCTCTCTTCTCGCCAGCTCCTGGGAGGGTCCTACTGCCCTGCCAGTTCCCGGTACATGTAGTGGAAGAAGTCCCCGATGTTGTCCCATTGTTCCACTTACTCCTTCCTCCAGTGCGGTGCATTTAGGCCGGATCAACTCATTGTGGAATTCTTGGTGTAACTAACGGGCAATCGAATACCAGGTGGTGTCCGCTGCCCCGCAGTGTTCGTAGGTGGTGGTGTTGTAGCATCCCAGCCTATGCAGGCGTTGAAGGGCCCCCTTTCCGTCCAGAGCCTGGAGTAGGTAGGCAGATACCTAGTGCTTATCTTTGCCATTCGTCCTGTGTCTTCCGTCCGCAGCCTTAGGGTTCGTGCAATCAGACTACTACTTACTGTGCGCTCGGGTTAGTCTGGCTGCGCTCGGGTGCCGTTGTGGGCTACCACTTCGTAGTCTGGTTGCACGGTGACTTCGGGGTTAACTTGTCCGCTGCTTGGATCATCCACTACGAGGCCCACGCGCCACGGTGGACCTGTGGCCAACTGGTCATGATGGCAGCCCCTAGTCTGATTGACACAACACCCCGCTATCACAGCCTGTGGTTCAACATATAGATACCGTATAGACCCAATTTATTCGGTAGCGCTCTCAAATACATATACAGTATCCCAAGTGTTTCTGTTGAGCTTAACTAAGAAACTTTACCAGAGGGAGTGCGAACTGACTTTACAATAGGTTTAGATCTGAGGATCAAGGCTTGAGCGTACAGAAGCCACCCAAGTTTGTCATATATACAAAATATATGCACACACCACATATGTATGTGATAGCGCTACCGAATAAATTGAGTCTACACTCAAACCTAGCTATACCGAACTGCATAAATCAGCGCAAATCTGTCCGGTATAGCTAATATCCGGTATAGCAAATGGTGTGGGGGCCGTTGGGGGCCATTGGGCAGCAGCGGGGTAGAAGTCAAGATAGAGTTCAGGCGCTTCTAGAGACTACATTTACAGCTATCGCCGACAATGCTACCAAACAAGAGAAATGGATTAAGCGATCTGGAGTGGCATAGGATTTGTGTGATCCCCGATATGTAAAGATGACTTATGAGGAGTTTGGAGCTCTTTTAGGAGTTATTGCATCACAAAGTAAGGAATCTTTTCCTTCTTATGAAGCCTATACTCAATACCTACAATCTCTTCGAGATGCAACCAGCATATCGATTATCTTACTTTCTACTACGAGCACAAACTTACAACAAGTTAATACTCTAGCGGAAGAGTTTCTAGACTATAATGAGGATGAGGCTAATCTCAATATATCTCCGGAGGTTGTTGATATGGAAGAAGATCTATTTCACCACCTTCTATACCTTTAATCACAACTGCACAAGCACGTTCACACCTTACGGAGCTAGTCCAATATCTAGAAGCTCTATCGGTTCCGAACTTCCTGGTGGAGCAAAGCCTAATCTGAATGTTGTTGAAGCTAGGCAGCAACTGCAGACTCTTGAGCAAGCTCTTGCTCGCAATATGCATGCATCTCGTATTCAGAGCTCTATTACAGATTGGTTTTCACCGCTGGAGTCTTCTTAAGTTCTGTTATTGCATTCTTGTCTTGTTGTTGCGTTCTTGTCTTGTTGTTGCGTTCGTTCTTGTCTTGTTATTGAGTTCCTGTCTTGTTGAGTTATTACGCTGTTGTTACTCTTCCGTTATAGCAATAAATATTTCTATGTGATCAATCCCTGTATCAATCCCTGCAGCCCCTCTCCTGTTCATCCGGTACGGTATCCGGTATAGCAAGAAGCTATCCCTCCCAAATTGCCCGGACTGGCAAATTTTGGCGCAGTCCGTCCGGTATAGCTGGGTTTGAGTGTATACGGTATCCATGGGCTGGTGAGAAATGCCAGACATGTAAGGAAGGCCCAAGCGACTCAGTTACCCTGGGCAGCTCGAGCTCGAGTGGTATGAACAACAAGAACGTCGATGCCAGCAAAATGAAAAATATTGACCGAGTGTGAGCCAAATGCCCGCTTGGTAAAGAAGTTATATACCATCAAACATGATGTCGAATCTACCCTTACCGAGTCCAACCTCTCGTTTGATATCGTCCGCTATTTTTTTACACCTGATCTATGGCATTTCTTATAAGAATTCCGGCTTGAACTATCATCTGCACTTATTCAGGAAGGTTTATTTGTTGCACCTGAGTATCTACATTTAACCTACATCGATTCAGTCCGCCTTATAGTCTCAGGCTGACTGCGTGTATAGACTCCAAAAAAACAACATCGGCTCAGTAAAGCAGTGCTGGAGGTTGTGTTTTTCATTGCTCCATTTCCATCTATCAGTTGTTTAGATTGTATATAGATCGCTTGGTCCCTTCATGCATATCTGACTAGCGTAGGCCTCCGCACATCAGTTATGAGACATGATAATCACTAACGAAGATTTGCAATGTAATTTAGTAGACATAGAACTACGCACAGAAGGTTCAATGTGCGCTTGAGGCCATGCTGATCTGATTCACATGCCGAGATTTAAGAGTGTAACTTCGGCATGCCAACACAGATTTGAAAATGCGGAGATTGAATATGCTGCCTTGGTTGAGGGTCTGGCTCGAGACTAAATATCCTGAGATTGAGCATCAGGCTTCTAGGTAACGCTATGGTATCGTGCATGTGCTGTACTATGCGAGCAAGATGAGATCCACAGCACAGGCACAGGCATAAAGAAAGGACAAATAACCCGTATTTCGAAGGACAGTGAGATGGCAGAATCTCTTAGATATGAATAAAGTCAATCTCATGGTTTTGTGAGAATTTTGAGCCCCGGACCATTTACCTCGAAGGACTGTGAGCAGGTCTGGAGATATATTTCCTTAATCTCAAGTTTGTTCAATATTGGGAAGAGATCTGGCACCTCACTTACGACAATTGCATCAACCGTTCCACCATACTTGGGCACTCCCTTCTCTCCATAATCCCCATACATTCAGCACAGCAAACTGAGAGCCGGGCTTACTGGCTATTTCCTCACTCATTCCGCTTCAATCAATAAGCAACCCACTGTACGGTGCTGAAGTCTCCCTATTAGTGATTCTGGGCTTGATTAGTTAAAGTCTCTCTATCGACTCTCTCGCTAGGCCTAGCCTCCGCATACACCTGCTGTCATGCAATCCACACCAATCCACCACCTCATTCTGCTGGTGGTTGAGGCAGTATTTGGCGTTGTTTGCATTAGTCTGCCCGGGTATATCTTCGCACGACTAGGGATGTTTCCGCCGGAGATGCAGAAATTCGCGACAAATTTGAATGTTGCACTTTTTACACCTTGTTTGAGTAGGTTTTCTCTCCTCCATGATTATGAATTGTGCACTGGAGGTTCTAATTGATACTTGTGTACATTGTGTAACTATAGTCTTCATAAAGCTTGCTTCGCAGCTAACAGTCGCAAAGCTTGTAGAGCTGGCTGTGATCCCAGTCATCTTCACTGTCATGACATTGACCTCTTACCTCTGCTCCCTGCTTATGGCTAAGCTTTTCCGACTGGGTAGGCGTCGGACTAACTTTGTTATTGCTATGGGGGTTTTTGGGAACTCCAATTCACTGCCAATTTCCCTTGTCACGTCTCTATCAGTGACTCTAGCTAGTTTGCACTGGACAGATATTCCAGAGGATAACAGTGAAGCTGTTGGTGCCAGGGGGATCTTATATCTACTAATTTTCCAGCAGCTAGGTCAGGTTGTCCGGTGGTCTTGGGGATATCATGTCCTACTGGGCCCAAGGGAGGAAGATACATCTTCGGACTCTCCAACAGTCCCCACAGAGCATCCCCCAACTGAGAAACCTTCGCCTTCCTTGGAGGCCCCCATCTCCCGCCCTAGGAGAGTCTGGCAATGTATCTCAAAAGCTGCGGTGAAGGTTTACATATCGACCATGGCCTTTATGAATCCCCCCCTGTGGGCCATGCTTGTCGCTATTATCGTGGCTTCCATACCACCACTCAAGAGTTTATTCTTCACTCGGGGGACATTTTTTCACGGCTCGGTCACCTACGCAGTGCACCAGATGGGAGGTATTGCAGTTCCATTGATTCTTGTTGTGCTTGGTGCCAGTCTGGGAAGCAATGGCACAACTACCGAATCCTTGCCCCCTTCTGTGTGCGTGGCTCGACAGAACAACAAGTTGCTTATCGCCAGTTTGTTGAGTAGGATGGTGTTACCATTCCTTATCATGGCACCACTCTTAGCAGTCGCAGCAAAATACCTGCCAATCAGCATCCTTGGAGACCCGATATTTGTTGTGGTGTGCTATTTGTTGGTTGGCGCACCAAGTGCGTTGCAGCTGGCACAAATCTGCCAAATTAATGGAGTTTATGAGGCCGTTATGGCTAGGCTTATGTTTTGGAGTTACGTCGTTGTAATTCTGCCGAGCACTGTGGTTCTGGTGGTGACCGCGGTTCAGGTCGTCGGCTGGGCAGCGAACTAGTTTGGGGTGATTTTCTTTCTCCAAAAACTCATTACTCGTGTTCGATCCTGAGAGAACCATGACGAGCTACCTGGAATCCCGGCAATATTTTGGGAGGATATACACGAAAGGGCTCTGGCAGGGAAACGGTGGGGTGTAGCGCGAAAGGGATGGACTAGAGGTACTGGAAGGCATTCCTGAGAAGAGTACAGAAGGTAGACGCACTGCAACGTGATGTATATATAGACTAAAACTTACCTAATATGGCTCGTCAAATGTCACATGGCTGGGCCACCAGAAAATATCGTTGGATGTATGTTTTTATATAATATGGTCATTGGTCACAAGCTTTCCCCGCACACTGGGCATGACCAAAAAAATCTCTAAAGGTCCTTCTTGGTAGCCTTGTGTTTCTTCAAGACATGGATTTTATTACCCTTGAGTGTCAGGTAGAAATTCCATAATTGGATCAAGTTGTAGACCGTATCCACCTATCAAAACTCCACGTATAACCAGACTAGTATCTGCCAGACTACACCGTATCCAGTGTACTTTGGATTTAGTCGTCTCACTGAACAGGGATTAATAGGATCTCATAACGATTATTGGAGCCGATAATCTACTCGGACTTATCACATTTGTCCACTTGCCTGACAAATTTTATCTGCAAATGATGTTCATATTTAATTCTACCTTTATGATTCGTGCCGACTCGATCACGAGCCTACCCGTACCCCATAAATCTACGAGCGGGTCCGCTGAACTATAAGGTTGGAGCTTAGAAAGAGTGAAAGTTTCTAACATACCTCAGAGATGTTGGAATACCAGGTTATGATATGAGGCTAGTGAGAGTGACAGCGGTTCACCAGTGAAGGAACACTTCACCCCGTATGAATATGCGATGTATGAATATGTAGATACAGCTTGGTGGCAAAAAAACTCATACCCCACCAAGCAAAAACGCATACAAAAACTCATACAAAAACTCATACAAGGGTATGAGTTTTTTTGCCACCAAGCTGTATGTATACGAGCATGTATTCCAGCAGACTTATGGAACGTAATGAGCTGTGTGAATTGTGTGACTTGTGTGAGCTATCCAGCTACCTATATATATACACGAGGAATAGGTAACACATGCTTCTCATATATGTGGCGTGAATATATAATTATACTTCAGCATGTAATGCTTCACGTAGTTCAGTATGTGGTGGAGTGTAAAGTGCACTAGTATGTTTCAACACCCCCCCTCAACACATAGGATAATCAACCTCGTTAAAAACCTCAAAACCTTTTTAGGTAAAAATAGGTAAAAGAGTGCTGATTATTACCATACTTCACCGGGAAGCGGATCATCACCGGGAAGTGGATCAAAAGTGGTGATTATGTAGTTTTGATGATTTCTCTTCCAATATCCAACCAAATGGGCTCAAATTTTTGGAAAGTCTTGTAAATGGATAGTAGTTGCTCCAAAAAATTACA
>Ga0307514_10001691_pt1 | contig 25529 bp, 21 predicted proteins | sample 16_EM_MG_FD_203088 | JGI IMG/M metagenome (GOLD analysis project Ga0307514, IMG submission 203088) | Populus trichocarpa ectomycorrhiza microbial communities from riparian zone in the Pacific Northwest, United States - 16_EM | ecosystem: Host-associated > Plants > Roots > Unclassified | place... | reverse complement strand
AACGATAAGCAAGATGTCTAAGTTGAAGTTATGAGTTGGCATAAGTTGCGTTTGATATCTTACATGATGATGGCCTCATACGAGGAGCGTAACGCTTTGAAACCAATCATGCATGAACACGATAACCTAAAGGGAACTCGTGGCGGAGGCGGGACAGAATCCCGAGGACGATATCAAGCAAAAAACCATTGTCATAGTCGTGGAAGTAGCGGCCAAACTTGAGCCAGCGAAAGACTATAAAAAGCTCACATTGTCTCCCCGACAATGAGAAGGACAAGCTCTAGCAGCAATCCACAGTCAGTTACCTACCAGCGGAAGAAGACTTTTATTTATTATAAGTTTTTTATGATACCTATACCTATTATTATATATAAGAATATACTAGTATAAGTACGGCAGCACCGTACCATTAAGTATCCCACTCCTTAGCTTATGACGATAACTTTTGAAAACGATTCGGACGTCATCGTTTACGCCTTAGAAAAGATAATATCTTTTGCTCGCGATAATCAGTATTTATTCGTGGCAAATTGTGTCTGGTGGATTTCTGCCATCATTGGACTAGAAACCGGATTAGTCACTCATATCGATAACCTGGAAGCCAGGATATTGACTATTAATAACCGGGCCATTTCTTCAACCCCGCGAGACATCGCTAGAGGATCGTCACCGAACAAGCAGTCTTCGGATTATATTTCTGATCCATTAAGAAGAACCCGGAAAGGAAGAATTAATCCGCTACCTCAAACCAAGAAACAATTGAGGGAAGCCCGAAGGGTTAATCGAGAGCAGGAAGCGAAAATACAAAACAGAATTAATCCGCTACCTCAAACCAAGAAACAATTGAGGAAAGCCCGAAGGGTTAATCGTCAGCAGGAAGCTAGACTACGACATAATATAACTTCTGGCCATACGAAGCCATAGTTATTTTCCTTAGCTAGAGATAGGACATACGGTCGTATACATTTAAATACATATACAGGTTATCAAGTATATTGTTAAAGAAGTGTTAATACCCCCGTAACACACTCCTCTGCCCACTCTTCGAATGGTGGTTCGCCGGTGTTCAAGTACCTAAACACCAGGTAGTCGATATTGTCAAGTTCGCAGAAACAAAATACCACTCGGTAGGTGTGGGTTAAATGTGCTTCGGCCAACTGATAAAGTAAATCGCCGAAAAATACGACAACTCGCTGAAGAGCGTATTCGGATTATGTCAGTTGTCGACCAGACATATGTTGCCTGATCAGAAAGATGGATAAGAGTATCACTGATGGTAATAGTAGATGGAATTCTTAACAATATTTTAAGATCGTCTTCGGTGTTCTCTAAAAGCTAATCTTGTTGCTGATGATCCTTCAATCCTTCTAACAACACTGGGTCTTTATAGCCAGTGCCCTTCCTCAGGTGTGATAGCGCTATCTCAGCCACGTCCTCTTAGCGCCCGGTGATAACCTTGCCATGATCCCCTAATGCATCATGTCCTTGCAATGTGGTTTGGAAGCGTTACACTCCTGATAAGAATCAGGCCATCCATCGCGTGATATCAGCTTATTCTGTCTTAACTCAGACATCTTGCAATCGTACTTGTCAGTAGTTGGGACATCCACCAATCAACATTGATGATGCTTATCGCCTCTTGAATCCCTCATGCAAATGAGTTATTTAATTGCGTCATAGATTTAATCGGCAACCAACCGATACTATACCAATGTAGATTACTGATGCGTAAGCTCGTATCCAATACGAGCTTTACATTGCAATCCAGACTACTCGTCCCAATGAGTAGTGCTCGCTCTAGGCCATCGCCTACGTCATAAAGCCCACAGTTACATCATGCTAAGGTCGAGACTATTCTCTAGACTGGAACGTGCCGCTCCTGATCCAACCCTGTTACAGGTAGGGGAGAAGAGTCCCCTTAATTGCGTTTGACTAACAACTGCCGTGCACACCAATCATGCATGTCCTGCAAAGTATCCAGGTGCGAACGAAGTACCCACACCTCACGCAACTATTATGAACTCCCGCTAAAGAGCATATTACTGATTACTCGATATCCCTAGCATAGGTGTTAGGCATAATGTTATTATGTATGCTTCCTCGTGATATAATCAAGTATCATTATCGCTGCTCAGGGAGCACCCCTAACAACCACTTTGTGGTAATGTGGCAGGGCAGCCAAATCCTACGTGCTACACAGAAGGAATCTTGGGCTCATTACAAGCAGATGACAGCCATTGGATACATTTCAGACACGGAAGAGATTGTCAATGCATCCTGGACACTCTTTCAACATGATGGTCCGGCTGCCTTGAAATTGTCAGAAAGACCAGCTTTGCCACCAGCTTTGTCTGCAAAGGACCTCCCTGGAGGATGAACTGAAATTTTAAATGTCCGCCGAATCCGGATAATAAACCGTCATCCAGTTGACAGTGTTGAGGATAGGGCACCTGAAAGCATTTCAGATACCCAAAATTGGCTAGAGTGGAATGGCATCTTGGATAATCCAAATAACAGGGAAGACGATTGCGCAGCAGACAATGAATCCGATATACAACAACACAATCGCATCGAGGATCCAGAATGCCCAGAGCAGCAGGATGTGAGTGCCGCTCTAAATGTTCCTGGAGTGGTTCAGCCAACACGGAAGTCAAATTGACAGGCTGAAAACGTGTTGGTGATGGTCAATGCAATAGAAACCAGGAGAATCAAAGGAGTGAAGAAAATGTAGGACAGAATGCATCAATGGTTCACCAGCATCTTTATGTAGCTTGACCGAGAGTTTCAGTTAGAGATACATTATGGGCGAATGGTGAGCAGTAGCTTGTGAATATTGGTTCATAAACAGATGTATAGCAGGCGCAATGAATCTTTTTGCAAGATACATCATATTTAGTCATCTGAGATTGAACAGCGCAAGAATATTACTTCACTTGGCTTTGCCACAGAGCTGACTCTCAATCTGACAGAAAGACAACCAATAAGTTCCAATCATGATGAAAACAATTATCAACGGCAGCAGATGTTGAATGGATAATACATTAAAATAAGCATCAACGGAGCGTCAACAATTTGTGGTCTTCTAAGTACAGTAATTCACCAGTGACTTGGTCATTGCTATTTATACTGGACGTAATGGCTGCTTTTATAGGCCAAAGAGGTCGCAACATGGCCACCACCCCATTTTTGGAATGAGATGCAAACAAGTGTCAACTATTGTTAGCTTTGCATTGCAGGTAATATATATTCTGATTGGTCACAGACATTCATTTATGAGATACTGGCATCCTTTGGATGCAAAAGACGGGCATCATGCTCCCTGCCGAATCCTGAAAATGAGCGTTAACGGTGTGTCCACAGTTTTATGTGTTGCATATTTGGTCACCAAGGCATCGCACAGATCTTCGTGCGCATAACTGTATTATTGACTGCCTTGATTGGCCAAAATAGCACATATCAAAGGTGAAACACAGATACCAAATTAATCGATATTCGTAACCGCAGAACATGCAAAAGTGCACTATTGTTTGCTGAAATGCGATTTTGATAAGATAGTATTAACAAACTGCAAATACAAGAGCCTTATATGAATCTATACACGGACCTGCAGGGTGACCGACTGACAACCCGCTTAATTCAAATGGGTTGGGAGTTTACCATCGAACAATACCCAAGTTGACGGTTCAGGTTGATTGATGACCCGGACCGCCAATTTCCTAACGTTTCAGTCTGACCCTTGACCCGGACCCAAAGTGACGGTCCAGAACCGTTGTTAATACTAACAATTGGAGTGATTGTGATAGGTTTGGGTACACCAGAGAGCGTCTGGGAGCACCGATGACAACTCTGGGAGCACCTGGATGGGCCAGCGACAATTCTGGAAGCACCTTGAATCACAGATCAGCTGTCCGGGACAAACAACATCTTCTTTTGGAACGCTGCTGGTGCGCCAGGGAATCATTGCTACTACTTATCCTTCCACAATTTTTTAAACTCAGGTATTCAGTTTGTATTCTCATCGATGTATTTGTATAGCTACCCATGTGTACACGGTATATCAGGACTGGCTGAAGGGGGTACTTGAGAGGATATTGAGGTGCCCCTGAAAATGATGATTGAGCGAACACAGAGATACACTCCGAGGCTATGATCAAGTGAGTTTGGCGATGCACTTTGAAGCCATAATCATGCGAACTTGCAGGCAATAATACAGGAAATTTGGAGGCCGTAATGGAGTGAGGTTCCAGATACACTTGGAATCCATGATCGAGCGAGTTTGGAGGCCATAATTGAGCTAGTTTGCAGATACCCTTGGGGGCTGTGATCAATCGAGTTGGGAGTCAGTAATCAAGTGACTTTGGAGATACAGTTGGAAACTACGATCAAGTGAGTTTGGAGATGCACTTGGAGGACGTGATCGAGCGAAATTGGTGATATACACTTGGAGGCAGTGATCAAGTGAGTTTGTTCATTCACTTGGAGACTGTAATCAAGATAGTTTGGAGATAGGCACTTGGATGATATGATTATGAGATCATCGAGGTTGTAATTGTGCGAGTTTGCATCAGCAAAATGTAAATCGGTCTGGAAGCCACACGCAAACCTCCCAGACACTCCGCTCGACCTCACCAGTGCTTCTAAGTACTTCCAGATGCTCCCAGGCCCCCCTGGAGCAAAGTAAAGTGCTCTCAGACTCTGCAAGAGCATTCTCAGGTGCTCCTAAAAGCACCTGCAGTGACGGAGGTGCATTCAGGATGCTACAAGAATTGACTTGTAGGATAGTCAAATTTTGGAGCAGCTGAGACCTCTGCGCAGCTCTGCGGGAGACTTGGTGCCATACTCTGACAACAGCGGTTCTTATGGATCCATAACCACAAGCTATTTCGGCTATCATATTCGTCTTTGTTACAGTCACAAGATTTGCTACATCATAATATGGCATGTACTATCTATCTAAGTTTCTCTAGATATATTCATACGGCCAATCTGGCTGCAGATGGATTCTCGAGTGTAATCGGAGGAGCACCTGGAGATGCCCATTGAGAGAACTTAGAGATGCACTGGGAGGCCGTGATCGAGTGAACTTCGAGATGTATTTGGAGGCCGTGATCGAGGGAGTTTGGAGTTGCACTTGGAGGCCGAGATCGAGTGAACTGAGATGCACTTGGAGGCCGTGATAGAGCACCTTTGGTGATGCACTTAGAGCCCGAGATCAAGTGAACTGAGAGATGCACTTGGAGGCCGTAATCGAACGAGTTTGGAGGCCATTGATTGTGCGAACTTGGAGGCTGTGATTGAGCAAGTTTGGAGATGCACTTGGAGGCCGAGATCGAGTGAACTCAGAGATGCACTTGGAGGCCGTAATCGAGCGAGTTTGGAGATGCATTTGGAGGATAAAATCGAGCGAGTTTGGCAATGCACTTGGAGGCCATGACCGAGCGAGTTTGGAGATGCACTTGGAGGTGGTCGATCTGGAGGCGGTATATCAGGAGAAAGGCGCAGACGGAAGCTGAGACTCTATTCATTGGTCAAACTCAAGATCGTGGGAATGTAGAGAATTGAGTACAACAAGCTCCGCCAATCGATGAGAGATGACAGACTGGCTGGGAGCGGGAGAAAGTCGATCATGGGATGATGCAGTACTTGGTGTATGCTGTACTCAGTGTATGCTGTACTCGGTGTATGCTGTAGTCGGTGTTACCTTATGATCATGGCATGGATAGATAGAGAGGGATGACTTAACTTCGTGTTCTTAGGTGATGGTAGAGTTGAGGACGAGAAAGAGAGAGATGAGAGGATATGGGGGAAATCATCATGAGAATTTGGGACTTGAGAATTTCGTGTGCGAGTAAATTGACCATTCTCGATCCGGCAGGTACTACTCCCGATCCGGCGGGTAAGAACACGAATACGAGGTCTTTTAAACCCAATCAGGCAAGTCGTACCCCTGATTTCTCATATCCGCACGTATCCTCCATATTGTTCCCATCTTCATCCCCCTTCTCTCTTTCTCGTCCTCAACTCTACCATCATCGCAGAACACAAAGTTAAGTCATCCCTCTCTATCTCACCATGCCATGATCATGAGTTAACACCGAGTACAGCATACACCGAGAGTACAGCATACACCGAGAGTACAGCATCCACCCATGATTGTCGGTCTTCCCATCATTCTCAAGATTACGAGTTGACCCCTGAATATAGCTTCAGCTTCCGGCGTGCCTCCTTACACGATCGACCGCCATCAGCCAGCTCTCCATGAGAGCTCAAAGGTAAAGTCACCTTGTCACATTCCCACGGTTGCGAGTTAACTAAGTGATGAATAGAGTCTCAGCAGCCGGCGCGCCGTCCATCGACTGCCTCCCAGTACTCGTCCAAACACGCTCGATTACGGCCTCCAAACTCGCTCGATCACGGCATCCAAGTGTATGTCCAAACTCGCTCGATTATGGCCTCCAATTGCATATCTCCAAACTCGCTTGATCACAGCCTCCGAGTGTATCTCCCAACACGCTCGATTACAGCCTCCAAGTGCATTTACACACTCGCTTGATCACGGCCTCCAAGTGCATCTCCAAACTCGCTTGATCACGGCCTCTAAGTGTACTCCAAACTCGCTCGATTACAGCCTCCAAGTTCGCACGATCATGGCCTCCAAGTGCATCTACACACTCGCTTGATCACGGCCTCCAAGTGCATCTCCATACTCACGCGATCACGGCCTCCAAGTGCATCTCCAAACTTGCTCGATGACGGCCTCGCAGTGTATCTCTGAGTTCACTAGATCGTCATGTTCAGGCGCACCTCGAATTGCTCTCAAGCACCGCCTGCAGCCAGTCCAGATATACCGTGTGTTGATGGGTAGCTATATAGATACATAGATGAGAATACAAACTGAATACATGAGTTTTAAATACCGTTGAACGATAAGTAGTAGCTATGATTTCCAGGCACACCTGCACCGTTCCCAAAGAAGATGTTGTTTTTCCCAGACTGCTCTACTGTGATTCGAGGTGCTCCCAGACTTGTCGCCGGCGCACCCAGGTTTGTTGCCGGTGTACCCAGGTTTGTCGCCGGTGCTCCTAGGTTCCCCCAGGCTTGTCGTCGGCGCTCCCAGTTACTCTGAAGGCCGGCAGGAATGCCCTCCTAGGGTCTGATACTCTCCTGAAATTGACGCATCTAAATTTTCACTCCACATCCTCTCAGACACTCCTGGAGGCTTCCAGTGACTAAAATACATTTTGCTGATGTGGAGATATGCACTTGGATGCTATGGTCGTGTAAACTTGGAGACCATAATCGTACAAGTTTGGATGACTACTTGGAGGCTTTCGATGGATGGCGAGCTGGGTGCTGAGACTGAATTCATCCGTTAGTTAACGTGCAACTGTGGGAATGCGACAAGGTGACTTTACCTTGAAGCTTTCAAGGAGTACTGGCTGATGGTGGTCGATCATGTAGGAAGGTACACCAGAAACTGACGCTTCATTCAGGGGTCAACTCGCAATCATGTGAATGAACGGAAGAAAAACACTCTTTGGTAGATGCTCTACTTGGAATATGCTGTACCCGGAGCATGCTGTACTCGGGGTATGCTGTACTCGGTATATTCTGTACTCAGTGTATGCTGTACTTGGTGTATGCTGTACTCTGTATCAACTCATGATCATGACATGGAGAGATAGAGAGGGATGATGTAACTTTGTATTCTGTGATGATGGTTGAGTTGTGGACAAAAAAGAGAAACATTGGGGATGAAGATCAGAATTATATGGAGGATATGTGCGGTTATGAGAATTCAGAGGTATGACTTGTCTGATTGGGTAGGGAACACCTCGTGTCAGTGTAATTACACACTGAATCGGGATTCGTACCTGCTCTATCTGGGATGGTACAGTCAGACAAACACAAAATTCTATTAAGTTTGAGTTTCTCATTGTGATTGCCCCTATCTCCTCTCATCTATCTTATTGTCATCTTCACCTCTACCATCACCTAAGAACACGAAGTGAAGTCATCACTCTTGATCTCACAATGCAATGAATAAGAGTTAACACCAAGTATAGCATATACTGAGTTCTGTATACGCCGCATACTGCATCATCCCAAGATCAAATGTCACCCGCTCCTAGCCAATCTCTCATCTCCTGGCAGACCATCTTCTACTCAGTCCTTTACATTCTCACAATTACCGGTTCACCAATGAATAGAGTCTCAGCTCCCGTCGTGCCTTCCTCCCAAACTACTGCCTCCAGATTGGACGCCTCCAAGTACTCCTCTGATTTTGCTCGATCATAGCCTTCAAGTGCATCTCCAAGCTCGTTCCATCACAGCCTCCCGGTGCATATCTTCAAACTCACTTGATCACAGGCTCCAAGTGCATCTCCCAACTCGCTCAATCACATCCTCCAGGTGTCGCTCCAAATTCGCTCGATTACAGCCTCCATGCTCGCTTGATCGCAAAGTTGGAGTGTATCTCTACGTTCACTCGATAATGGTGTGGTGAAACGGTGGAGCTGGATGGCAGACAGCCCATCATCAGCAGTCTGCCGCACCTTGCATGGCATCTGATGGGAATACTTGAGAGAGCGCGGTTCTGGCTCGGGGTGAGATGGAAGATAGTAAGAGGCTATGTGTTACTGGGGTGCTTAATCCCAATAATCAATACAGCATTTATTGAACTAAGTACAACCGCTTATCGAGTTTCTCTTTCTCTCCTCGTTTCTTCCTGAAACTCAACCTCTTGTGCCCGCAGAGCAAGAGCTTCCAAATCGAATCGCCCCCAACGACTGTCTCTCATATTGGGACCGACTATACTTCGCTGTCGAATATCCACTCCTCGGAAAATTCCTCGTACGGTCGTGTACCGGTGTTGAGATATCTCAGCACCAAGTAGTCGATATTTTCGAGTTCACAAAAACGAAAAACCACCCGGTAAGTGTGGTGTAAAAGATGCTCTTCCAATGCACAAAGACGATTGCCGAATGACACGACAATGCGTTGCAGTGTAAACTCGGCACATGTCGAATGAAGTCCAGGCACACAAGGCCCAGTCATGAGTGTGTATGAGAGAAGTAATTGTAATGGTTTTATAGTAGATAGAATTCTGAATAATATTTCAAGATCGTCTTCGGTGTTCTGATTGTTGACTGTGGATTGGTGCTTGATCCAGTTCTTCTCATTGCCGGAACAATGCCCTCTATTTATCGTTGTCTTGGAGGGTTTGGATGCCCATACTTCGACATTATGACTATGGTGATTACCTCACCGTGATTATGCACATAAGGTATTAATGGTTGTAGCTCCTGATCAGAATCAGGCCATCGATCGCATGAGACCCTTCACCACCATGTCAGATGAAGCATGAACTTAGACATTGTGCTGTCTGTTTGTTTCAGTAGTTGTAACATCTGCCAATCTTGGTCAGTAGTGCTTATCGCGAATTAATGCCTCACCCAGTAGGCTATTTGGCTTGCGTGATAGGTTTAATCAGCGACCAACAGGTAATATGCCAACATAGAACTTGAACTGTCAGCTCATCTATAATACGAGTCTGACGTTGCAATGCATACTAATTCAAACCACTGAGCAGGGTTGCTTCAGGCCTCCTATCATCAGCCAACATCATAATTCCTTCAGTTATGTCATGCTAAGGTTGAGACTATTCTCTTTGACCAGAGAGTGCCTTAATTCCTCTTATCGCCTGAGGCGATAAGTCAAGGATTCCATGTACTTGCACCTTGACTATCAACGGCTGTGTGTGACAAGACATGTCCCGCTGGTTGCAGGAATAATGAATGTAGTTGAAAGCTATGTGCATGGCTGAATGAATTCCCCGCTATTGTGACATAGTTGCATCATCCTAAATGAATGTGCTAAGCAATGAGACTTTCTTCTTCAATCAACACACGATTCCTTTGTATCCCCAAAAAATGATATAGGACTGGTCAATTCAAGACGCCATCGATAAGTGATATGCATATCATGTGGCAAGACCTAGTGTCACTCCGTGACATGTATTCATATAGCTGTAATAAGTACCATTATTGCTGCTAAGGGAAAACCCCTAACAGTACCGAAACGCGGCTCTTAGCAGGTGGACAGTGAGTCCTCTCCGACAGCTCTGGCTTTTGATGGTCATGATGATTGGTAAGACTTCGAACATTCTGTATGACCGGCGCATGGTCACGGTGAGGACTTTGCGAAGCCACAGTCTGATATGGATGTTTGATGTTAAGAAGGGATGAATAACAACAGCAAAATGTATTTTAGTCGGTGGGAGACTGCAGGAGTTTCTGAGAGGATGTGGAGTGTAAACTTAGATGTGTCAAATTCAGGAAAGTATCAGACACTAGGAGGGCATTCCGGCCGGCCATCAGAGTAACTGGGATCTCTGATGACTGGTACAGGAGCACAATAGGAGCGGTTGTGAAAGGTTTGTGATCACCTGGGGCTGTCACCCAACCAATGCGGGAATCCCAAACTAACTCTGAGAGATCCCGAGTTCTTATCGATACTCATTTCAAGGACTGTAAGGGTTGTCTGAGATTCTCTGGATGTACATGAGCAATAAGCATACCCTCCATATATGATGCATAGATTATTGTTCATTATTAACTTGTAAATCATACTATAGAACCCAGCCTCTCATCAACATTCTATTGTTTGCATCAGTACATTAAGGAAGAACAAAAGGAAATTGCGAGACATTTAAAAATGAAAGTTGTTGAAACCGAACAATTATCCGACTAAGTGATCAGAATAATATCAGCCGAACATAGTCTCAATGTTATCCAGTATATCTCCCATCTCATAAAAGCCGACAAACGCAGGAACACACAATTCAGCAACAGCGCAAAGAAGCTGGAGGCAATCCTTATATTTACGAATGATTCGGGCCTGGTGAGTGCATGAAACGGAATTCCAATGTCATTTGGCTTGATTTGTAATATCTAAAAGATTTGGAATTGAGATTAGCTTGCGGTGAATGGATATGGAGTTTGAAAGGAAATATGTTGAATCTGGGGTAAAAAGCGGTGTGCCACCAGCAAAGGAGGAGTGCCTGATGTGGAGTTTAAGGTGGGCAAGGGGAGTGCTGATGGTGATGGAGGAGTGCAGAATGAGATTGAGGGGCACCTATGCAGGCCAAGGAGTGACGACGAGGATTGGGGAGCGACTAAGCAGCAGAGCAGCCAATTGAGGTTGAGCAGCCACGAAAGGGGACGGAGGTAAACAGTCTGAAATGAAATAGAGGGGCTCCTAATCGAGGTTGAGGAGAGGATTGACCAGTGCCCATCATAGAGGAAGAGGGCGGACAGAGAAGCCAGTATGATGCACTGAATGAAATATCGAAGCAGCAGTCCAGACAGAGGAGCGCCGATGGGCAATGAGGAGCACCCATTACAGTGGATAAGCACCATTGGGGGGGGGTTATAAAGCAGCCCTACCATGTGTAATTTGAATATGATGAGCGCAATGGCTTCTGCAGTAATGCAACCTATCACCATGGAACAGCAAAATTTACCTCGATATTCATCTTGAGAAAACACACTCAGACATTGCACAACACATAGCTGCGGCCACAAGCGATAATGTCGGCGGTGTAAGAGGGTGAAAGAACTGCTTCGGGGTCGGATGTCGCCCCAAGCTATTGCCGGTGCAGAAAAATTAATCATAGCGTAAATCAAGCACTTCCGTCCGCGTGAACCAGGACTTCGTATCATCAATGACCTTCAAGAGATAAGCATCGTCAAACAGGAGCTCCTTAATTTGGATTCGAAGCTCATTGTCTGATTCTAAATCCAATCGGTAACTATGGACAATAGTTCGATGAACTTCATCTGCAAAACGCCCTCGAACGGTACTGATTGTTAGTTTTAAGTATGTATTTTCTGGGGTTTAGTATCATCATTAGCCTAATCAAGGAGCAGAAAATGGAATATACACTAACAGCTTCCCAAGTTTGTTGATCAATTTTAAGAGATGGACCACCAGGCAATTGACTCACTGATGGAGTATTTACAGGAGCACCTGGTAATGCCCGTGAACGATCCTGGGCTTCAATGGCTAGTTTTCAAGCTTCGTCATCCATTGAGTACTTTTCATCGGAAATGATTTGCCCAGGAGTCTGTGTGAATACATTTGCCTCCATGAACCGTTTCGCTACCTCAAAAGTAGCCTCTAGGTGTTAAGGAGCGTTGTGACCTTCACCGGTCTTTGGTTGAGGAACATTGTGGTCTCCACCAGCATTGGGAAGCATGAGGGCCTGTACAACAGCAGACTGGCGTAATATGTTGATGGCTGACTATTGCCGTTTGAGTAATGGTGGTGCTATGGCCCCGAGTGGATGTTGTAGAGTTGGAAGTGAAGCGTGGGCAAGGGTAGTATCGGCACAGCTCTGTTCCTTTGGCAGTGGAACCCATGTAGTTCGTATTGTCTTTTTACGGTGCGCCTGGTGTACATGTAGAACCTCCTGCCAGATGTCCAAATCGTCTTCTTTGATATCGGATAACAAGATAGACTCTCCAGGATCATCACTTTCATCATTGCTGATCTCCCGAACGGTATCATCATCATCCTGCTTTCAAAAAATTATCACCCTGACATTAGCTATCTTCAACACTATACTCAAAAGCTAGGTTGGAAGTTCAAACATTTCAATGGCAATGAAGAGTGGCTGTCTTCTGCAATGCACGTGCAAGTGCACTCTCAAGGCGTGCTTTTTGATTCTTCTGTGAATAGTAATTCCTCACCTGGCTGGCCATAGGTTCCATGTCTGATGAAGTGATGTTGGGAATGTAGAGAGAAGTATACAAGGGTAAATATAGTATGAAGTTTAATAGAATCACGGGAAAAGAGGGCAACAATGTAACACGCGGTCGAGGGTGATGTAACTTAAAGAGTCCCTGGAAAGTGTCCGGAAGCCATCTCGGCGGTTGATAATTATATTGCTGATGCTTGGTCTTTGTTGGGATATAGAAAGTGTCAAGTGAACCGAATTAGATGGATTCTGCATGCCCACAATTCCCACATGGTAGCACTTGTATCCAAGTATGCTATTATTCCAAGAATTGGAGGTTCGTTTATGCCTACAAACCTAGAATTACACAAGACGTGACTGAAGAACTCAAGACATTAACATGGTGGTATCAGTAATTAACTCCCAGGACCGGGCATGGGAAATTAAGAAATCGGTTGATCATGATCGCCCCTGCTTATGACTCCACCAACGGTAGTTCATTATGCCTCGAGTGTGAGCATATGTGTTACGGGGGTTTTTAGATCCCAATAACTAATACAATATTTATTGAATCTAAGTACAGCCACCTATCAAATCTCTTTCTCTCCTCGTCTTATCCAAAGACTCAACCTCTTGCCTGTCTTGCAAGAGCTATCTCTTCCGACAGTTGCAAACTTACTGCCGCGTCTTCCAAATCGGTTAAGTTGAACCGATGCCAATTCCCGTCTCCAATGTAGACGAGGATTAAGCTTCCCCGTCGAACAACCACTCCTCGGAAAATTCCTCGAAGGGTAAAGCGCCGGTGTTGATGTATCTCAGCAGCAGGTAGTCGATACCCTCTAGTTGACAGAAAAACAACACCACAGCGTAGATGTGGGTTAAACGGTGCTCTTCCAATTCGGAAAGCAATCTGCCGAAACTCTCGACTTTCTGTTGCAGTGCGTACTCGGCTGGTGTGTATCGATGTCCAGGCATACAGTACCCAGTCTCGTGTATTGATTAAGGAAGTAATGGTAAAGATAGATAGAATTCTTAATAATATTTTAAGATCGTCTTCGGTGTTCTCTGAAAGCTAATGTGTTCGCTGATGCCCCCCAATTCCTACGTCCAACGCTGGCTCTTTATAGCCATGAACCTCTCATGCCAGGATAGTGATTATTCCGGCCACGCCCCCTTAGCGCCTGTAAGATAACTCACCACAACACCCTCAGGTAATTGCGCCGTGGCTACGTGGTTTGAAAGCTTACGCTCCTGATAACAATCAGGCCATCCGTTGCCCGATATCAGCTCACCCATGCCTATTCAATAACCCTTGCAATCTTTGAGTCGGTAGTTGGAACATCTACCAACCAAGTTGATAATGCTTATCGCCTCGAAAATCCCTCATGTACGTGAGCAATTTTCTTGCGTCATAGTTTTAATCGGCGACCAACCGATACTATGCCAACGTAGATTAAGGACGCGTAAGCTCATATCCGATACGAGGTTACATTGCGATCCAGCCCACCTGAGCTAACAAGTGGTGCTCGCTCTAGGCCCTAAGCCTACGTCATATAATCCCTCAGTTACATCATGCTAAGGTCGAGACTTTTCTCTAGACCGGAACGTGCTTCCCTAGTCCTATCCCGTTACAGGTAGGGGAGAAGAGTTCTCTTACTCGCGTTTGATTATCAACTGCCGTACGTGATTACCACGCATGTCCCGCATAGTTTCCGGGACTGAACAAAGCACTCTCGCTCTGCGCGACTGACACGAGCTCCCGCTAAAGAGCGTGTCACTGACCAACTTGATTATCACATGCATAGGTGTTATGCATATCGTAGATATGTATGCATCCTGTAGTAAATCAAGTATCATTATCGCTGCTAAGGAGGACCCCTAACAATATGAGAGGTGACGGTGTGCCACAGAGTTGCCGGTGTGTAGAAGATTCTTGCAGAACTTGAACGGAGGATAGAGTTGGGATCTTGGTGAGTGGCAACAGTTGAAGTTACATGGGTTCAAACGGAGTATATTGCTGATAGTGGACAAATACGAGTCTCCAATTGTGGTATACCAGTCAGAAGGACACCATATTTTCGTAATATTCGGTTGTTTTCGGATTCTGCAGCAAATAAAGCAGTCAATTAGGCAATGTCGGGTGCAAAACTTCACTTTCTGAGGTCCAAGCCTGCTGAATGACAATATGTACGCAGTCAGTGTAAGAGAAGACGGAGGATTTTGGTTAACAAGGGCAAGATTCAACATAGAGGAAGAACGGTAATGGTACAATGAAGATTCAGGGGTAATCTAATCAATTCCAGTTGTCGTCAATGCCAAGATCACTAGCAAATCTGTAATAAATAGCCCCTCACATTCAAATTTTGCGCATAATATCTTGTAAGAACGAGATGACTGCGTCATGAGGCTTTATCAGACAGTGAAAAGACCAATAACAGCATGCAGTTCTGGGTAATTGAGGTGCAGCGAGCATTGAATCAGCATGCAGGATGCAATCTAATGTAATTGCTGGGATTGTACGCTAGCCTTACTTTGACAGTAATTTGTACTTTCAGGAACTGCTTTTTCTTAACTCAAGCAGTCATTACGATTTGTTCTTCATCCGCTGTTGGGATTGGACATTGGCGGAAATCAGATATCGTCTGTGTATGATATGTCATGAACTTCTGGCGTTCAAGATATGCGGTGGGCTGTAGCTTGCCGGCTACCGATCGAGCCATTTAGATGAGACTGGCATTCAGATTCTATCTCTTCGAGCTCTCTTGATGGGAATTGATTCATAATCTGTATCAAGATACAGAGTTTGGGAGGCCCAAACATACAGTGTAGTCAAAATGTAGCTAAGTCAGCATTAGTGTTAGGGGGGTATTATAAGTCCCAATAATCAATACAACATTTATTAGACTAAATACAGCCACCTATCTTCTTATCCTTGTCTCCTTGTCTTCCCAGACTAAATCTCTTATTCGTCTATGAATCAGAGCTTACAACTCTTCTTTCGTCCGTCCAAGGTCGCTCTTCAGACCACTCTTCGTAAGGTAGTGCACCGCTATTGATGTATCTGTGCACCTGGTACCCTACACCTTCGATAATGGCTGAGTACGAAAGGACCCGGCAGATGTGGGTTAAACCCCGCTCGTTGTAGTATGTAATGTGATCGCTGACAGTTGTGAAGACCTGCTGGTGTGCGTACTGAGAATGTGTTGGTCTCCTCGAACACATATAAAGCGTATTCACGGAGTGTGAATAGGGAATCAACTTTGAATAGTAGATAGAATTCTTAATAATCTTTTAAAGTGTTCTTCGCTGGTAATGTCTGACTGTGGATTGCTGCTAGATCTTGGATCTTTTCATCGTCGGAGACAATGTAAGCTTTTGATAATTGGATTCTGAGGTCAAGCTTGCCTTTGGATTTTCCGTCATAACACCATTCTTGTTTGACAGCTTATCTCTGGTAACATCTTGAGGGTTCAGTCGATAGTGCCATGAATCCCTTTGGTTATCGTGCCAATACATGACTGGTTTTCAGACTTTACGTCTCCCTGTAGGGCCATCCTCATTATCATGATATCAAAGGCAAGTAATGACAGCTCATAACCTCGTGTTCGACATCTTGCTTCCCATTCGTTCAGTAGCTAGAACATCTGACAACCTTAGTCTTATCAGTGGTTATCACAATATAATTTAATAGCTCTTCACTATTAATTGCCTCACCTTTAATATGGCTATTTGGCATTGCGTCAGAGATTTCATCGGCAACCAACCGTTACTCCACTAGTGTAGATTATGACACGTCAACCTTGTATTCAAACCGAGTATGATGTTGCAATGCATACGGTCTTAACTCAATAAGCCAGTTTGCTTCTCGCCTCTTATCTCCATTAATCCCTCAGACACTGCATGCTTAGGTCTTGACCATCCGTAGACCGGGGCGTGCCGCAAGTGCTCTCACTGCTTAGTGGATGAGCTTGCAGAACCCTCTTACCTGTACATTGCAATAACATCTGCTGCACTCGTATTTCTGTGTAATCGCAACTTAACTAAGCGTTGTCCTGCTAAACAGGGTTTAATAGGTGTGGCCAATAATTATGTGCACTGCTGAAGGTTTTTCACTTCCCAGTAATGGCGACATAATTGCGTCATCATATCTGATTTTGCAAGTGTGCCCATAGATGTCACTAATTGATCGACACACGGCTCAAGTGTAATTCCGCTAAGGATCACTGGACTGACAAACATGTTCACGTAATCCCAAGTAGCTGTTTTGCATGTGGATATCCGCAACGGGTTTTCCACAGGTACTTGCTTCGCTCAAACATGTATCATTACCGCTGCTAGGAGAGAACCCCTAACAATGAGAAGGGTTGTGAATTTGAGCCTATTCGATGAAGTGTTGTATACAAGTGAGTGGGATTTGCCCATCATCTGCAGAATCGCTGAGCAGAAACTGTGTAGTCAGGTTCACCCTCTGAAGCAGTAGCTCGATGTTGGAGCCCAAACGACTGAAGCTATTTCAGGATCTTGAAAATGTAAGGTCCGAACATACTTCTTAGTCAAAATCCAGTTAAGTGTTGTTACTTATCACCCAGGGATCTGCATCTATGGTAAGGATGTGGTAGACACCATTCCCCAAAGGATAGGTTGTCACGGAGCGTGACAGTTATGGCATTTACGCAGCGGCCTTTACATACCAATCAAGCATAGATTGCGATATTAGCCTAGGCTGAGTGGGATGAGCCATGCCTGCACCTGGAAGTTCAGTGTCTGAAGATGACACTCCGAGTGTGCTGTCAGCCACAGATTAAAAGCATTGAGGAAGGAGAAAATTTGCTTGCAATGGAGCAAAATGAATCGTTCAAGGGTCATGTGAAGTGGGTATATACAGTTTAGAGGTGTGCCTGGAGTGGGATAATATCCTGGAGTGGAATCACATATTAATACTGATTGGTGGCTTGCCAAAATTGGTCGGTGAATAGAATATGCATGCGGTGTCACATCTAAGACCATCAACCTTGACAGGAGAGTGGATTTGAGGTGTGCCTGAACTTTATTCCTGAGCGAGGAAATACTGGGCTGTATTCTTCAGGTAAGCCTGAATTACACAAGCTGGGTCTCAGGATACGATGCATCAATTCCATATCACTCAGACAGTCTGTCTATCCCTGGATGGTTAGAGATATACCATACTGAATCTGTCTCAGGAGAGTCAAGAAGTTGTCAGCCATTCTCTTGTGCAATCAACTGTAAATTATTTGACATTGAGGATTCAGTGAATATCCTGCATTCTTTCATCACTCTAGTATCCAGTGTGCCTGAAATTGACAGGCAACAAATAATTGGAATGAAGCTAGGAAAGTCAGGTTCACCTGAACACATGGATCTCGTTTGCAGATTTCGGAATTTCAATTCAACATGGACAATATAAGATAAACATATGAAGTGACTACATCCCGACAGTTTCTCACACAGAGAAATATACGGCACCGTGGAATTTCACTTAGTCCACCATTAAACTGGACCACCTGCTTTTCATCACATATTGGTTCATCCAAATGAGGCTACGATTCAGTTGACCAGATATCAGTTTACCATTCGCATCACCGCATATTCATCACTATAATCATCTAATACACAATGCAATTGAACTCTAACCAATACTCCTGGACTCCTCAATTGCTTCTTATTCTCCATACCATTTGCCTATTTTGCATCATTTGGTGAGATTGTGTTGGTTGAATGGTTAAAGAGGTGTACATTAATTTTACTGCCCGGATAATCATCCTTTATCCTCACCATCTGACGGCACGAAGTGTCCATGCTCCACGAGTGCCTTGCCATGGTACTAACAGCACTTCAGAATCCGGTATATCATTTTCTTCTTGATGCTTGGTCGCTTCATCAGACCATGCACAACTTTCATTTGAGCCACTCCAGCGAGCGGGTGGAGATCACTCGCTCTGTTATCATAACTTGTGGGTCCAGTGTTCCGTAGCCATGTGTGTGAATCTATGTTTTGCCCCAGTCGGACAACCCGCGTAAATGCCTGCCGCTGCTCATTCAATACTCAGAACTTCTGAGTTATAACCGCATGGTTTGCTGCTGTGACATTGAGGCCTGTTCCACCCACTTTGGGTGTAGTTACCAACACAGAGGGATTTGGCGAATCTTGGAATTTGAGCCGCATATCTGTTCACTCATTGTTGCCCATTTCCAGAAACATATAGAATATATCCCAATTGTCGGCAAAATGCTTTGTGAGCCACTACTTCAATTGACGAACTTCGCCTGGCATAGGACAAAATAGCACCACCTTTTGAGAAGAAAGTGCACAACGCAAGGAGCATTGAGGACTTTCAGGTGTGTGCATGAGAGCCTCAGTTGATGCTTCATCTTTGTCAGGCTCGGGATACTCCACAGATTCGTTGAAAAGCATTGGCAGAAATGTGTCTCGCAGCCGTTGGGAAAGCGGAGAATCCACCTAAGTATCGAGTGGCCATTCATCATTGCATTCTCCTGAAATGTCATTCCGGTCCTCAGTGTCTCCCAATACCACTGAGAGACATGCCAGCCACCATCTATGTACTCTCCACGCTCCTGAAGCACCACATGAAGTGTATCTCTCCCCAAGGGTCTTTAGTTCAGTTTGCTTGTCCCCAATCCATTCAAAATCAACAAGGTGTACATTCTCAATCGGTATCCGAACAAGTGGTTTCCCATTTGCGAGTTTTGATTCTAACCACCTTCTTATTATCCAGTACTTTGCAATTTGGATCATCCACTGTGCCGCATCCTGTTGAGCATTGTAGTCTTCAGCCCAGATGGCATGAATCAAACTGTTCACTGCAGAATACAGTGCATCGGCGCCGTGCATTTCCATCCCAGTCTCGTCCTCTGGATTGTCAGGTGCACCTGAAAATAGCCACATTATTTGATAATACCACTCATAGAGTGAATGGAATCCTGGCGTTGCAGTGACTTGAAGTTTGAATCTAATTGTTGCATTTGTCGCAATTCTCCAGCCCACGCTATTTTGTGTCTTTGACGAATGAGACTCATCAAAAATCCAAAGAATCCATGCACATTTTGAGAGTCAGCCATCGCTTGATGGTTTTGCTCTGGATGTTAAGGTATCATATGACACATGGTGGATATTCCATTGGTTTTCCGGCTCATCAATACTGGTGCTCAGATCTTCCTGGGTGAGATTCGCATTTTCGGGGTGCAACAAGTTGATGAGTTTGAAATCAGTTCCATGTGTCCTCTCGTCGATGACATCGTTGAAGGTCACTGCAACTCCAGGTATTCTGACCACCAAGATTCGTTCATGGGCCAATAAAAGAGCTGGATGCCCCTGAGGCAGTGTTGTCTGGATCTCCAACAGGCGGCAGGGGACAGAACTTAATCTCTGGAGCGGATACCACTCCCTCTTTTCACTGACAATGCTGGGGAATGTGGTCTGCCAAAATCACCCACCTTTCACAGGTATTCCTCCATAAGATGGCAAGTGGACACCCCATCACAACTTTCTCAGTCACCAATTTGCAAAGCATTGCCACTGCAACTGAGGTGAAAGTCTTTCCAAGATCCATTTCATCCGCCACCTGTGCTCCTGGTATATCAGCATTGTGTACCCATCCCCTCATGATGAGCCAGATGGCCCAAACCTGGTGCCCCAGAAACTTTGTTCCCGACAGGCCTGGAAAGGAATATTTGTTCCCTGGAACACAGTCATCTGTTTATCGGCGAATAGAATGGACATTCAGCAGCCTGACCGCCTCATGTTCAAATTTGTTGTTGATTGTTTCAGAACAGTGCCCAATACTGAACTGGTATTATCTGGATCGAGGACCTCCTCACCATCCTCCACTTGCTCCTGAACCTCACTTGCACCTTGGTCAGTCTTCATTTTGTCCTTAATGATTTCTTTCAGTTGTGCCAATGTAAGTTGGGAAGATGGGCTCATACTCCAGCGCTCCTGATATTCATCATGATGTTAGGTATTTCACAGACAAGCATTTGGACCCAATACTATGTGGAATATAATCAATTCTATTTACTCAATCAGAACTGACATTATTACTATTAATCTCTTTCCCACCTGCCGCATTATCCACCACTAGTTCATTTTCATCAGATCCCTCCGATGCCTAAGTATACTGATTAGCAGTCAGCATAACTAACCGTAACAAGGCTAGTGGGAATTACCTTGGCTAGTCTCATTAGGTGCTCCGCAATTTCCTTCCCTGTCGCTGCGTTCATTTCTACCAACTCTAGTTTCACATTGTGTCTCAGTTTCAACTTGAAGGCATTTGAATGGGAACTGTTGTGTGATATCTAACTATATAGAGGGTCGTTCATCATTTGCCCGGGTGTGTATAATCCCATATACTCTTCGTCCAATTCTTCCTGTGTCAAGTTGCATTTGTATATCGCCATCAGACAGCCTGGTTATTTCAGGAAACAATTTTTTTTGATGAAATCAATCAGCTCCTCCCAGTGCCTCACATCTGAGAACGAAGCTTGCAGTAGATTGTTGGATGTCTGGTCATTGTTGCCGTTCGGCACTCTATGAATCACAACAATGAAAGTTGTAATTGGGAACTATGAGACGTTACGTATCGCCTTTGTACCCGGGCTCTCTCCCTAATCCGTCGCCGGTCACTTGTTGCCTCGCTTTCCCTTCTTCCTCGCCTTCTGAACCTCACTTGCACATATGTTCAAAAACATCTTCACCCTGTGGCGCTGAAGCAATTCAGCATTATCGAAACTTTACAAAGGCAGCCAGGTCTCAAAAGTCTCCAAAATTTCTGCAACCGCCTTCTCCCAGTTCAGTGGGCCATCTCGCAACTGTTTCAATTGGCTCTGTCCTGTAATAATGGACCGATGCTTCTTCTCAAGAAACCCAGCCACCCATACATTCTTCCACTTGTTGAATGAAGTAAAGTTGGGCTGCCCCATCCTTTTGGCAGATTGCTTCAATGATAATACCGTTTGTTTCAAGCTGATTGGGGCTTTGCGTTCAGCCCCACCCAAGTCCGACGAATCATCGCTCTCATTATCTGTATTGAATTCGTCATAAGAACTCTCTTGTAATGGAGGCAAATCGGCAATCCCGGCAACATCTATCATTCGCGGTACCACAGCCGGCTAAAATTGTTTTGTTGGGAGGCTAATGGGAGGTCTCGCAGGTGCGCAGGGAATTTGTCCATATGGAGCAGAGGAGGAAGATGTTGGCCGATTGACCAGAATGTTTCCCGCTAGTGCTGGAGGCACTCCAGGTGCGTCTGGAGATAATGGCCCCTGTCCTGTGAATTGCTGAGAGGGGACCATTTGAGGTCCACCATAACCACCTTGGGTGAAGTCGTATCCTTGCCACGATGGCCCATAGCTCGGATATCCTTGGATTACACCACCAGAGCTTGGTTGCGAGCATCGTGTCATGTTGAATGGGGCAGGGTGTTAGAACTGGGGAGCGCCTGGAAATGGTGGCTGCGAAGACAGGTAACTGTACCCCAGTGGTGGATGAAACTGATTTGGGGGTTGTCCAAATTGAGTGTCTTTGCTCGGTGTATTTCCAACATTATTATCTGATGCTTCCACATTTTAATATGGGCGTTATTATGAACCAAACAGCCCGCCCATTGGAGCAATATTGGTTGTCTTTGGTAAAAATCTGTTCATGGACATCGTATGTAAACAAATGATAGTGGAAAACAAATTATTTATTCAACTGGTGATTTCGAATGAAGCGGAGTATAGTTGAGAATATTGAAGGTAGCAGTGACCTTCCACGGAATGAAGGCCTCTTATATCCATCTTATTTGTCAACAACTGTGGTGTTTCACTGCACCTGTGATCTATGAAACCCGGCTGAGAAATAGAAATCATAATCACACACATCCTGCCTTTCTTTGTTATATGCTAGAATTCGCACACTAGGAACTTAGATTGAAGCTAACCTATGTTCGGTTGAGGACTGCAAAAGTCATACAAGGGATTCGATATGATGTCTCCAGGAAACCAATAAGAACTATATCTGCTTGGAAGGTTAACATAACTAGGCATTGTACACTCAAAATGTGTCTGTATGACCTTGCTACTTGATTCAATGTGAGGCCTGTTAGTTGAGCAGCAACGGAACATGCTGTCTTTTCAGCTCCATGTGCAAACTTTGTTGTCTCCTCAGGATCCACCTTCCGGTCAAGGATCGTTACTGACAAATTCTTCCTCCCAGCCTATCAGATCTCGATAATCATTGAGTGGGCATATAGCCAGCCAGGAAACTTATCAATTCATTGGATTAACCTGATGTTATGCACTACTTCAGGCTCGAGTGTACACATGATCTGCACAATACCTCAATGACATAGTATCCGATAAGGCCGATTGTAGTAGCACCTGATAAAGAGTATTAAAAGTTGATCGCAGTGATGACAAAAGAAACATTCTCTGCAAGCGATAGTCAGGAGATATTATCTGAGTTTCTAAAGAAAACTGATCATGAGGTGACTGATTTTTGCCCCTCCTCTACATTTAGTGGGGTGTGATGCTGCATTACAAGTGATACTCTAATCTGAGTTAGCTCACTTTCTAACAAATATCCCTAAGGCTCTAATCCATCAACAAACTATACCCCGTAAAGCATCATTGAGATTAGGCAGAACACTGAGTGTTTCTCAAATATGGTTAACACTCGCTGGAAACATGGTATATGCTTTTCTGCAGAAAGAAATGATGCAATGAGAACTGACTGGAAGTTCAGTATCAACAATATCACCCAATGTCAATGAATGAAGGGCTAGTACCCAACGGGATTCTACCACCTGCCGGCTGGGATCACCCTGAGCAATCATTGTTTGACTACAGTAGGTGTACCTGAATGGCCATCGACAAGCTGTGAATGAACGATCTACTTATTGACAACGTACCGGGTGCACCACCACCTGAAGATACTCCCAATCAAGTTCCTGTAGACCCTCATTAGCCAGATCTCACCTGTACCCCTGATCCAACCAAGACGAATGCTCATAGGCAGGTAGTGTTAGCAACGGTTCCAAATTTCCGGATCGGTTCCGGGTCCGGTTCCACCGGAACCCGGATGTTGGGAACGGGTTTTACCACACGAAAAACCTGGACCGTTCGAATTGGGCCAGTTTTACCAGCAAATCCCGGCATTTGAATCGAACAACTTGAGCTCCAATTAAGTATTTGTGTTTTGATTGTATCATGACATGATCAATACGTAGATTGTGCAGTTTTATCCCATCTTTCACCTCCCACTTTCAGATTTGCGATCTGACCAATATTCGTCCAGTCGCTATTGAAAACCAGCCAATTTCGGATTAAAGATGGTGTTATTTCACAGCAATTCAACAAATATGGGTCAGATTGCAATTCTGAAAGCGGGAGGTGAAAGAGGGGCTAAAACTGCACAATCTACATATTGATCATGTCATGATACAATCAGAACTCAAATACTTAATTGGACATAAAGTTGAGCTGAAGTTGTACAAACCGTAAAATGAAACCGCAATCCAGGTCTAACCTGGCCAAAAACCGGAAAGGTTTATGTCCGGTCTGTGTAACAACTACACTAAGACAAAGCGGGTCGGGTTTTTGGCCAGGTCTGAAACCAAACCAAACCAAACCGCTGGCCAGGAACCAGACTGCTGGCGGGTGACTGGGACCCGTTGCTGACTCTATAGGCAGGTATTTGGAGTGGAAAATGCTGGAGAGAAAGCGTATGGCAAAGCAACTGCATTATACAACAAGCATTGAAAGTACTCCGAACGATGGCATCCATGGCATCCATTTCCGTCCGCAACTTACTTTCAGTCGGCTCAGATGTTTAGCCCACAAACGAAAACCTGGATTAATTATGATCTCAGGTGTGGACTGGACAACTTCAAAATCAAATCATGTCACTCAGCAGATGCCCTACAAACATCAGTAAAATGTAATTATGTCACTGAGAGCCTCTGGGAGTGTCTGAGAGTTATCGGACCAGAATTCCAGGGCAGTCAAATCCCAGAGTTGACTGGACCAATGCAGTGGCGTTCAGGTTCACCGGGGAGCACCTGGGAGAGCCAGAGACAAAACTGGGAGCACCAACGACAAGCCTTGGAGCACCTAGAATCACTGTAGAGGAGTCTGGGAGAAACAACATCTTCTTTGGGAACGCTGCAGGTGTGTGTTACGGGGGTATTAACACTTCTTTAACAATATACTTGATAACCTGTATATGTATTTAAATGTATACGACCGTATGTCCTATCTCTTGCTAAGGAAAATAACTATGGCTTCGTATGACCAGAAGTTATATTATTTCGTAGTCTAGCTTCCTGCTGACGATTAACCCTTCAGGCTTTCCTCAATTGTTTCTTGGTTTGAGGTAGCGGATTAATTCTGGTTTGTATTTTCGCTTCCTGCTGACGATTAACCCTTCGGGCTTTCCTCAATTGTTTCTTGGTTTGAGGTAGCGGATTAATTCTTCCTTTCCGGGTTCTTCTTAATGGATCAGAAATATAATCCGAAGACTGCTTGCTCGGTGACGATCCTCTAGCGATGTCTCGCGGGGTTGAAGAAATGGCCCGGTTATTAATAGTCAATATCCTGGCTTCCAGGTTATCGATATAAATGACTAATCCGGTTTCTAGTCCAATAATGGCGGAAATCCACCAGACACAATTTGCCACGAATAAATACTGATTATCGCGGGCAAAAGATATTATCTTTTCTAAGGCGTAAACGATGACGTCCGAATCGTTTTCAAAAGTTATCGTCATAAGCT
>Ga0307514_10001690_pt1 | contig 25531 bp, 23 predicted proteins | sample 16_EM_MG_FD_203088 | JGI IMG/M metagenome (GOLD analysis project Ga0307514, IMG submission 203088) | Populus trichocarpa ectomycorrhiza microbial communities from riparian zone in the Pacific Northwest, United States - 16_EM | ecosystem: Host-associated > Plants > Roots > Unclassified | place... | reverse complement strand
CTCCCACTCGGCATCCGAAAGTTGAGGTCGAGACACCCCACCGTTCTACTCCAGGGCCCCCGGCTTTCCCAGACCGGGGCCCCGCGAGATCACAACTCCACACAGGCCCTAACTCCATGCGTCCCCCTGATCACTACGCCTGGGGCCCAGTGTGACGGGCGGTTCTCGGTCACGGAAGACAGTTTGTCGCCGAAGATCACCGACCGTCAGGCCACGGGTTCAGAGCAGGTCGGCGCGGGTCAGGGGTCTGACATGGTGGGCGAGAGCGATGGCCCCGCCCGTCGGGCGAACCCAGGGCGGGACCGTCGGCGTTTCGGGTGGACCTCTACCGCATTGCCGCGTACTCCTGTGGTGCCTTGCTGAGGATCTCGACCATCTGCGCTTCGGTCAGTTTCCGGTAGGCCAGCGCGGAGGAGTTCGCGATCTTCCGGAACAGGACGTCGGCGGGGACCGGCGGCAGGCCAGCGAAGAGAGGGTGATGCTCTGAGCCGGCACCTTCGCTGAACTCGCGGTGCAGCAGCCACACCGCCTCGGCGAACATGGGGTAGTTGGCCTCGTGTTTGCTCCACAGGCACCGCAGCGCATCGCCGCCGAAGTCGCGGTTGATGAAGCCCCAGACGTACGCCATCTCGGCCGTCTTGTCCGGGTGCTTGTCGTCGTTCAGGTACCGGACCCAGTCGTTGAGGATGTCCCAGCGCAGCGCGCTGACGATCACGCTGGTCGGTGACTCGCTCGGGCGTAAGTCGGTGGCGAACTCATCGTCGATGGTCATCTGGCGACGGTAGCGAGAAGCGCCGCCGTCCCGCCATGGCGCCCGGGCGCTACCGCAATCTGGTGCGTGAACAGAGGGTTGAGCGGGGGCAGCCTCGTGCGCCTGGCGCTTGTCTCCTCAGTCGAGCAGTGCGATATACCGGTCGAAGGCTTCGTCCGCCAGGTCGTGTTCGATGCCGCGGACCACCTCCAACGCGGCGGCCTCCACTTCTACGGGGTCAATATGTCCGAACACCGATTCGCCCCCGAGTGCGATGTCCAGGCCATTGAGTCGGCGCAGAGCGCTGCCCTTCTGGCCGTTCGACGCCGGTGACTCGGCTCGCTCATCGACGAACTGGGCGTCCACGAGGTGTTCGAGAGCGTTGCGTACGGTGCGCAGCAGCGGTTGCTCGGGTTCCGGCAGTTTCCCTCTCTCTGTGCGTAGACGAGCCTGCCACTGCTCCAGCTGGAAGGCAGCCCAGACCAAGGTGTGCTCGTGTGCCCACTGCTCGCGGAAGTCGCGGGCGAGGTCCTCCTCGGTGGGGCTCCAGTCCTCCATGCGCTCGTAGTTGCGGTCGTTCACTTTCGCCCGGGCCCGGGTGTCGCGGACACGAGCGACTTCGCGAAGGACGGCCTCTGCCCAGAGACGGACGAAGAAGAGCGCGTACTCCTCGTTCTGCGGAGTGGCTGTTGATGGGGATGAGGAGTCGGCCATGGAGGGAACTGTCCCTCATATCGGTGTCATGGACGGGGGAATTTCGCTGGCTGACTCGTACGCATGGAGCGCGACCGATCGCTAAAGGCGGCGCCAGTGGTGGTGGACCTGCTGTACGTCGGCTTCGAGGACGTCCCGTAGGTCATCGTCGTCCGCGGGCACGTCCAGGCCCAGAGCGGCGGCGACCTCGCGGTAGGGCGTTGTCATGTCCGGGTCGCCCGCGGCGACCAGAGTGGACAGCAGGGCCTGGTCGGCGGGGGTGGTCTGGTCGACGAGGGTGAGGACCTGGACGCGGTCGGCGAGCGTCATGTGGGGCAGTGCGGAGCCGAGTTGCTGCTGGAGCCGGGCCCAGTCGGTGGTGGTCTGCGCTCGGGCGGTTTTCTTGAGGGCACCGCGGACGGCAGCGGCGGCGGACTCCAGGACGTCCAGGGGAAGTTCACGCCGTGTCGGGCGCTTCGGGGCGGGGGCCTCCTTCTGCGAGCGAGAAGAGTCCTCCTGTGGCGGAGGCGGCTGCTTGTCGATCCAGACCTTGGCCTTGCGCCGGTCGCTGCCCGAGAGCGAGCTGCCGGCCGCGCTGGCAGCTGCCGTCAGCTGTGTGATCAGTCGGCGTTCCTCGGCGACGGGTATCTCGGCTGTGCCGTTGAGGTAGACGAGGATGCTTCGGACTTCCCGTAGCGCCTCTCGGCGATGACGGCGCTCCTGGCGCGCGCCGTTGAGGTGCTGTTCCAGTGCCTCCTTCGGGGATTGCTGCCGGCGAGGCGGCTGCGGCTTGGGGACCTCGCGCGGCGGACCGGGCCGTTTACGTTTGGGGCGGGGGCTCAGGGGAGGGGGGTAGAAGATGGTCCGGCCCGTGCCGGCGACGGGAAGGTGGTCTTGGCGACGGAGGAAGGCGCGGGCTGCGGCCAGGACGCGCTGTTCGGATGTGCTGGCGCCGCGGCGGGTGAGGGTCGTTGCGGTCTGCAGCTGGGAGCGGACGTCCCAGGCCCGTCTCTCGGCGACGGCCTGGGCGAGGTCGGCGAAGACGCGTTGCTGGTAGTCCTCGTGTCCGGTGAGCCAGTCGCGGGCTTCGTCGACGGCTTGCTGTGCCTCGGCGCGGGCCGGGCCGGTCAGGGTTTCGAGGAAGGGGCCGCTGCCGGCGTACAGGCGGCGTACGTGTTCAACGGTCCCGGAGCGCTGGGCCGCCTCCAGGCCGCGGACGAACCGGATGACGTTCTCCGGCAGAACTCCCGTACGGTCCGCCGTCGTCTCGGCCGCCGAGGGGACGGAGGCTGAGGAGGGCTGCTGTTGCAGGATCTCGGAGGCGGCCGGGGTGATCAGGCCGTTGTCGGTCCAGTAGCACTCGGCGAGGGGGACCCATTCGGTGGGGCGGGCCAGGCTCTGCGTGCCGATCCACACCTGGCGGCTGGCGCCGTCGCTCTCACACCGCACGTGGTACACGTACGGGCAGCGGGAGAGCACCCCGGGTTCCGGGACCACGCCGGGTCCCAGAACAGGGATGCGGCCGTCGGCCCAGTCGGGCGGCACCGCGCCGTCCATGTGGACACGGAGGAGAACGTCGTCCTCGAGGTCCACGTCCACCAGCGAGCCGATCGGGGGCGGGAAGGCGAAGGATCCGGTCCGGCCGTGGTCCAGCAGGGACCGGGTCATCGCCGACTTCACGTACAGGTGGTCGGCGCTTGCCTCGCCGACCCGCGGCCGGCGGCAGGCGTGCGGAGCACCGTCGGGCTGCGGGAAGTGCTGAAAATGGCACTGCCGGTCGACGTACAGCTTGTGGGCGAGCTGCGCCCCGCAGCCACCCAGCAGCACGCCGCACCAGAATGTGTCGTGCACATGGGATCGGCGGAATCCATCCAGCTCGATCGCCTCGGTTGGCAGGACGATCGGCACGTCCGAGTGCTCGTCCCCGATCACCGCTGTCTGCACCAGCCGCGTGTCCCGCGCCACGACGCCCCCAATCGTCCCAGGTCAACGATAGATCGGCAGCGGTGTGGCCGACAGGGAGACTGCCTGAGAACACCGGCGGGATCAGGACGACGTCTCGGGCTTTGTCAGGCCACGGGTCCGTTCGCCACGGTGGTGTTGGCACCGGCGTCGACCGCGGCCGCGATTTCAGCACGGACGTAGTCGGCCAGGGACCGTACAGTGGCCGCGTCCGGGGGGACTGAGCCGTGGCAGAAGCGCAGGTCCATCCCGTCGGCTTTGAGGTCACGCAGGGTGGCGAGGATCTCGATGTGGCTGATCACCGTCGCGCAGGCGGCGTCCGAGAGGACTGCCTCCACCGCGATCCCCGCGAGGTGGTCGGCTGTCTCAGCCAGTTCAGCCGGGCCGAGAGACAGGCGCTGACCGTTGCGCAGGTCAGCGAACCAGGAAGGTTCTGGAGCGGCGCTGAGGTCCTCGAAATCGACGCCGGCTGCGAGGAGGGCTGCTCGTACGCGGTCGATGCGGGTGAGCATGGCAGCGTCGGCCACTCCCGGGGTGGCCGCGACCGGAGGCGGAACGGGGGAAGCCGCCGGGCGGGGACGGCGGCGTCGGAGCTTGTCGAACATTCCTCCGATCATGCCTGTGCGTTCGCGCATCGGCCACCACACGAGGCTCTGACCAGGTGTGATGGTGCCCACTGGCGGGCTGTCTGATTGTCGTCATCGGTGCTGGTCGGCATCTGCCAGGATGGAGGGCATGGCGGGAGATACGAAGACGCACGACGAACGCCTCCGGGATCTGGAGGCGTCGGCGTTCCGTACGGGGCGCACCCTGGCCGAGCATGGGGAGCAGCTCGGAGAGATCCGCGAGCAGCAGACCACCGCGTTCGGGAACATCGACTCACTCGCCAACGCCATCGGAGCTCCCGGGGACCGCACGATCGCGCAGAGGCTCGATGGCATCGAGGAGCAGCTGGGTGGCATGCAGCGCGTGTTGTTCGCTCTGGCCCGAGCCCAGGGCATCGACCCCGACGCTCCGGCCTGAGCCTGGCACGTCCCCTCCGTAGCAGCGGGTTGAGATGGAACGCGGCTGGGGAGCTGGTGGGTGTGTCATCGGCGGAAGGGACGAACGTGACCGCGGGCAAGGAGCGCATCGGCTGGTCCGGCAAGGCGTGGCGCGCAGGGGAGTCGCTGCGTGGCCGGGGCTGCTGGTATGTCGTGTTCTGGCCGAAGGGCGAACCGTACGACGACGAGACAGCGGTGGTGCTCCGTCGTGAGCGGTACCGGTGGCAGGCTTCCCACTGGGTGCGGGACTTCGCTGGGGGTCTTCGTACGCCGATCCTGGTCACGCCGCACGACCAGGATCCGCAGTACGCGTCCCGGCGGCCGCTCTACCCCTACCCTGACAACCCTCTGGGGATGGACGCCCAGAGGGTGGGCCCCATGCCCGGCAAGCCCGACGCCCCAGGAGCCTGAGACGGAGTCCCTCCGTAAGGGAGGCGTCCGCCTCCAGCGATTGTCAGCTGGGTCGCCGGGAGCGGCGCACCTTCCGCAGCCACCGCCCCAGAGCCGAGTCACGGCCGTCCTCCCCCAGCGCCGGGGGAGGGAAGGGCGGAAGTGGAGGAAGCGGGGGCTGTGCGGGACGCGGTGGCGCCGTAAGCGGGCTGGGCTCTGCTGCGGGCTCGACGGGATCCTTCGGACCGCTCTGTGACGCCTCCTGATGCTCCGGCTCCGGCTCCGGCTCCGGAGACGGTGCGGGTGGGGACGGCGGTGCGGGAAGCTCCGGCTCCGGAGAGGGTGCGGGTGCGGGTGGGGACGGCGGCGCGGGAGGTTCAGGCTCCGGCTCCGGCTTGGGATGTACGGCGCGGGTTGGTTGTTGGGCCGGGCCGGCGGCATATCCGCCAAGAATGATCTCGGCCAGGTCTGGATGTTCAGTGCGGGTCGGCGGCGCGGCCGGGGCGGCGCGGTGGGCGATACGGCCGGGTTCGGGCTTGGGCGGGGGGGGGGGGGGGCGGGGTTTGGGTAGATCCACTGTGGTGCCGTCGGTGTCCCAACGGGCCGCTTGCCAGGGCTCGTTCACCCACAGCTGCAACTCGATCCAGCCCTTCCTCAGTGCCCGTGCCGGGTCGTCGGGGAAGAGCTTCCAGTAGCCGTATCCGAGGATCTGTCCCGACCTGGTGGTGGCGCCGATCCAGTCGGGCCGGTGGCAGCGCACGGCGACCTTCAGCTTTACCGGTTTGCCGTCGATGCGGACGGGGTTGCGCGCCACGTACATGACCACGTACGAGTCGTGGTTCTCGCCGACAGCATCCGCTGTGCTGGCGGGTCCCCATACCGCGTGCGGGATCGCTTCGGCGGTGCCGTCGAGGAGCGCCTGGGCGAGCTGGTCGGCGTCGGCGCGGCCGCGGCAGAAGTCGTTCCATTCGATGTTGCGTATGCCGTTCGGGGCGACGGCGGCGAACTCCGCGGCTACCTCCGGGGCCTGGTCGAAGTCCTGCAGGATCTGCACGATGCGGCGGGCCGAGGCGATTGCCTTCCCGGCCTGCTTGCTGGTCGCCCGCGGCCCAGATCCGCCCGTACGGCCGGGGCGGGCGGGCCCGCCCGGCTGGCCCTTGCCCTTCCCGCTCGATCCAAGGTGGTCGAGCGGCGGGCAGAGCAGCCGCCACTGGCCGGCACGCCGCACCACGGTGCCGACCGAGCCGTCGACGAGGTTCTTTCCCCGCTGGTCGAGGTCGTACTTGCAGTCCGGCGTGTGCGGTTCGATTTTGAAAAAGTGGGAGGTGCGACCATCCGGGTCGTCGGCGTTGCCATGCCGGGCGCCCACTCGCGTTCCGCAGCCTCCGCAATTGAGGGGCGTCACGTAGCGCGGATGCGGCTGGCGGTCGATCTCAGAAGGCTCGTAGTCGTCACCCCGGGCGTCCTTGACCCACGGAATGCGCACCCCACGCTTCTTCTTCGCCACGCGACTCTCCCCACCAGCAGCTCACCTTGTGGTGCTCTCTCCTCGATCTTCCCTCCACCAGCCGGATCTGCTCGTCGACTTGGGCCAAGCCAGCACGATGCCGCAGGCCTCGCCGGAGGTGCGGGGCCAGGCGCTGCAGACATACGAGTGGCTCCGAACCGCGTGGTACGGGTTCGGAGCCACTCGTATGTCTGCTCTACGCAGTTGGGGTCCGGGTCGGCCCTGCCGTCGACAGGGGCGTGGCGGCTGTGCCGTCGGCGAGGGCTGCACGGTGTCGGCGGGCGACCGAGTCGGCGCCCACCAGCAGCGCACCCGGTGTGAAGTGCGGTGCGGCGAGGCGGAGGTCGAGCGCGGGCAGGTAGTTCCAACGGACGGCGAGGTGGGCGGAGTGCGCGTAGTGGTACAGGTCGCCGTACGGGAGCCAGGTGGAGGCGGCGATGGCGGCCAGTGCGCGGTTGCGCGGATACAGGCGCAGGCAGCGGCCGGCCTCGACTTCGGCGGGGGTTCCGGTGCGGTGGTCGGGGTCGAACCAGGTGTGTTCCACCAACAAGCTCGGGGAGATCCGCGAGCAGCAGGCCACGGCCTTCGGGAACATCGACTCACTCGCCAACGCCATCGGCGCGCCGGGAGAGCGCACGATCACTCAACGGCTGGATGGCATCGAGCGCGTCCTGTTCGCTCTGGCTCGGGCCCAGGGCATCGACCCCGACGCTCTGGCCTGAGCCGACCGTCTCCGAGGCTGGGGGGCGCAGCGTGCAGTGACCAGGCGTGCCATCGCTTCCACTGGACGATGTGTGGCGAGCGGTGAAGGTGCTCGTGGCGGACCCAGGAGAGAGGGCGCTGCTTCGATAGGCTGCCGTGCGATGGCCGCTGCTGCGTCGGCCCGTGTGAGCCTCTGAACGGTCCCGTGGACCACAAGGGGTGTCGATCCCCAGGTGCCCGCGCATCGACGCCAGCGCTATCCCGGCATGGTCACTTTGTGAGCGACGACGCGTACGGGACCACGGGCCTGACGCGTCGGAACGGAAAAACACCGTGGTCCGCAACCATGCCCGCAAGACCGATGCTCGCCGCAGCACTCAGGCCGGCGAGGGCAGCCACCGGCGCACTGTGAAGCAGCATGTGCCCAAGCCGCGCGTCCTGACCGGCTTGACAGCCCTCGATGAACTCCTTGGTGGCGGGCTGCGGCCCGGACGGCTGACCGTGGTCGCCGCCCGCACCGCGATGGGCAAGTCCATGCTCGCCCTGACCATGGCCCGCAACTGTGCCTTCCGCCAGGGCCGTCCCGCTCAGGTCGCCTCCCTGGAGATGTCGAACGCGGGGCTTATGGAGCGGACGCTCGCTGCGGAAACGGGCGTGCTCACCGATAAGATGCGCCGTCGGACGTTGGATTCCTCCGACTTTGACCTCCTTCGCACATTTGCTGCGGACGCCGACAGCAAGGCGCTGTTGAGTTTCGGCGGCGACGGCACCACGCCCGACGTCGCGGAAATCGAGCGGGGATGCGCCACCGTGGTGGGTCGGCACGGTCATCTGGACCTGCTGGTCGTCGACTATCTCGGCCTGATGGACGGTGCATTGCAGCAGCGTGCATCAAGGGACCGGCAGGAGGAGGTCGCCCGTGTCGTGGCAGATATCCAAGAGCTGGCCACCCGCTTGAGGGCCGCGGTGGTGATCGTGGAACAACTCACCGAGGCACCGGAACTCCGGGACGATCACCGGCCGCGGCTCAGCGACCTCTGCCACGGCGAGGCCCTGCTCAGCCACGCGGAAACGGTCATCCTGCTGCACCGCCCCGCCTACTACGACCCGCAGCACCGCACGGGCCGCTACGACCGCTCACTCGATCCCGAGCTGTATCCCGCGGATCTGTTCCCACGGCAAGGGCTGCCTGAGCCGGCCGTGCAGCGCGCCGAGCTCCTCGTGCCGCATAACCGCCATGTCCGGACCGGGACCGTCGAGGTGGGTGTGGAACTCGCTCGCGCCCGCTTCTTCGACTCGGTTCCCCGGCCCGTTGGCTGATCGTTCCTACAGTGTGGCCCGTAGCCGGTCGCGGCGTGCGTTGACCAGGGCACGCCACCGTTCGCGGGTGGCCTGCTCGCCGTCGAGCCACCGTATGGCGGGCCCGGCGGGCTGGGGCAGGCCGCCCATGGCAGCCGTGATGTGGACGTAGTAGGCGAAGTCACCGTTGGCGGTTTCCTCGCGGAGGCGGTCGATGGTGGCCGTCAGGTCGTCCTGTGCACTGCGTACGGCGTGGTGGAAGGCGAGGGCGGTTTCCAGGAGCGGGGTGAGCCAGGCGAGGCCGGCGACGTTGATCTCGGTGCGCAGTACGGTGGCGCGGCCGGTGACGTCGCGGTCGGTGCCGGCGTCGCGTACGAGGGCGACGACATGGGCGAGGAGGGTCGTGGCGCGTTGGTCGAGCCGGTCGAGGAACTGATGGGCGAGGGCGAGTTCGTCGTCGGCGCGGACCGGGTCGGCGAAGGCGGTGACCAGGGCGATGTGGGTCTGGGCGATGGCCTGCTCGCCCAGGGCGTCGTGCTGTTCGGCTTCGGTCCGTGCGGCTTCGAAGGCGGCGACGGCGCGGTCTATGTCGCCGTGCGGCCACCGGATGTGGCCCAAGACGCGGTGGTGGCGGCCCTCCCAGCCCAGGGTGGGGATGGCGGCGAGGGCGGTGGGGAAGTCGCCGCGGATACGGGCGAGGTTGGCCAGGCCGCGGCGTGCGCGCGGGGCGAGTCGGCCGTCGGCGTCGGCGACCTGGCGCATGCCGCCCAGGGCGGCGTCGGTGCGGCCGAGGTCCTTGTTAGCTTTGGCCCGGTAGTACAGGGCGAGTTCGGCAAGTTCGCCGGAGAGCAGGCCGGTGTCCAGGACGTTGGTGAGGCGCTCCGCGGTGCGTTCGCGGTGCTCGTGCTGCCGGCGGGCGATGGCGACGAGGAGTTCGGCCAGGGCGTCGGCGGGCGTGTCCGGCCCCGAGTGCGGGCCGTTGCCGGACGACACGGGTGAAGTGGGCGGGGCCAGGGGTTCCCACACGGAGTCGTCGGTGTAGGCGAAGGCAGCGCCGGTGAGCCAACTGAGGTCGTCCAGGCGGTGATCGCGGGCCAAGCGAAGCCCCTGGCGCAGGCACGCGACGAGGAGGGCCCGGCCGGGGACGACCGGGCGGGCGTCCTGCCACTGCCTGCCGAGGGCGGCGAGGGCGCGTTCGGCGGCCCGGTGCCAGTCGGTAGGGGTCCAGCGGTCCTCGGTGTGGTCGTCGGCAGTGCGCAGCGCGGTGCGGATGGCGCCGTGGAGGTGGTAGGGCCAGATCGCGTACGGGTCTTCGGCGACCATGGGCCGTTCGATGAGCCTGCGGGCCGCCGCTTGGTGGGTGAGGCCTGCGGCGTGGGTGGCCAGGTCCAGGTCGAAGGCGTCCAGCAGGCTGGCACTGCGCAGGACGTGTCGCTCGTCGGCGGTGAGGTCGGAGAGGGTGCGGGCGATGAGGGCGGGGAAGGTGTGGTCGAAGTCGGCTGGGGTGGGGGTGCGGCCGGTTCGGCGGATCTCCAGGAAGCGGGCGACGGCCAGGTCGAGGTGGAGGGGCAGGCCGTGCGAGCGCTGGGTGATGACGGCGCGGATGTCAGGGCTGATCAGCGCCTGGCCGTCCTGGGTGAGCCGTTGGGCGAGGTAGGTGTCGCAGTCCTGCTCGGAGAAGTCCCCGATCAGGTGCTGGCGGGCGCCGCCCTGCCCGGCGGCCCGTGCCGGCTGCCCCACCTGGGGGGCGAGGCCGGGCCAGGCGGCGGGGCCGGTGTAGTCGAGCTGGCCCTGAAGGGCGGTATCGGCCCAGGTAAGACGGTTGCGGCCGCTGATGACGAAGAAGCAGTTCGGCATGAGCCATACGAGGCGTTGCAGGAGTCGCTCGGCGTCGCGGTGGCGGTCGCTGGTGTCCTCGAAGGTGTCCAGGAGGATGACCGGCACGGTCGTCTTCTTCGCGGGCAGTTGGCTGATCTCCCACGCCAGCAGGTGCGGGTAGAAGGAGAGTGCTTCCAGGTCGGGTTCGGCCTCCAGCAGGGCGGCGGTGCGGACGCAGCCGGCGAGGGCTCGCGCCCGTTCGCGGCGCTCGCGAAGGGCCGTGACGAGCGCGGTGGTGACCTGTCCGGCCGCCGAGCCCACCAGGCCGGGCAGTTGCAGGGCGCCGATGGCCTCGCTGACCGCGGCCTGTAGTTGCCCCGGCAGCATCTGCCCGAACTTGCCCATCAGGCCGGTGCGGCGGACGTACTCCTCCAGCGGCTCACCGGGGTGCTGGGCGTCCCAGTAGCGGCGCAGTGCCAGGTCGAAGCTGGGCAGGGGACGGCCGACGGTCGCGGCCAGGGCGAGCCGGATCGTCAGTACGACGCGCTCGTAGTCCGAACCGGTCGATGCCGAGCGGGCCAGGTCGATACGGATGGGCAGGATCTTCTCGCCCGGCCAGGCGGGGGCGCCCCAATGCACGGGACGCTGTTCAGCTGCGGTGAGTGAAGCCTCGAGTTTGCGCATCAGGGTCGACTTGCCGACGCCGCCCACTCCGTGAAACACGATCAGGTTGTGGCGAGGGGCTTCGAGGTCTTCAACATCGAAGGCCACATCGGCGATGTGCCGCAGGTGCTCCTCGACGGCGATGGCGACGAGGTCCCACTGGATCTGGCGGTTGGTGAACGCCTCGTTGCTGCCCACGGGGTCATTGGAGCTGAACAGCGCACGAAGGTCGGTCATGTGATGGGTCCCCCCGAAGTGATCATCTGCGGTCCCAATCTATGCCGCGGACGGCGGCCGGCGGCAGACCCAGCGGGGATGCAGGCCGAGAGGAGTCGGTGGTGGACTGGTTCCAGCCCACACCCGACAATGATCTTTTCTCCGTCCGGCTCCCAAGGCCCCGAGGTGGTTCTCCGTGCATGACCCCGCAAAGTCCTCACCGTCCTCGCCGGACCCGCCACCCCGTTCACCATTGTCGGGACCAGCCCCAGACCCAGACGCGAATGCCGTCGGGTATGAGGAGGCCTTCGACATCGTGGGGACCGTCATCGCCTGGTACAGCCGGCAGGTCATCCTCGCGCGGCGTGCCGGCGAGCAGGAGCGTCTGGACGAACTCATGGCGCAGCGGCGGAAATGCGTGGAGGACCAGCACCGGCTGAGGGACGCCGGGAGCGAGGAGATCGCGCGTATCGCCGCCGAATACACCGCGCGTCTGAGCGAGCTGGAAGCCGCCGAGCGGCAAGACGAGTCGTAGGCCTCGGCGATCGCCGTGCCGCACACCCCGGTGTCCGGGGCGCGGCGGCAGGTCTAGGCGGGCAGGGGTAACGCGGCTGCGGGGGCGGGCATGCCGAGCTGGCGCGGCCGCTGGGCGGGCATCAGCGGGCATGCGAGCCCGGCGATCGCTATGAGGTCATCGCGGTACTGCGGCATCGCTGTGTGCAGCCAGCGCTGGTTGGCCCAGAACCGGGCGGCTTCCTCGTTGGTGTAGGGGCGGTAATGCTCCGCGATCAGGGCAAGGTCGGCGGCGGGCCGCCGAGACCAACACCCCTGATCGGTCTGATGGTTGCGGTAGAGGGGGTGGGTGTCGCGTCGCATCACCAGTACGTCGTCGACCACGGCCATCTCCTCGGCCAGTGCCACCGCCTCGGGCAGAACAGCGAAGCGGGTGACGTGCCCGGCGGAGGTAGTGAACCTCGCGGGAAGGTCCTGCTGGCTCGCCCGGGCGTAGCGGGTGGCCGTGCCCTGGCGGGAATCAGCCTCGCGGACCGCCAGGACCGCAAGACCCACCCGGTAGCCGGCCTGCCGGTGCACGGCCGCACCGGCGACGAACTGGGCAGCGCTGTCCGGGGTGATCTCGATGACCATGTCCCCGCGCTGCTGGCGCACGTACGCCTCGGCCCGGGCCTGCCAGGCCCGGTAGTCGGTGCGGATTCGTGAGGAGGCGGTGCGCGGCTCCTCACGCAGCAGCTGCAGGTAGTCCGGGTGCGCGGTTTTGAAGATCTCGCCCGTGATGTGGACCGGATTACGCAGGCTGCGCAGGATCATCTGGGCAGCCCGCGTCTTCCCGGCGCCCGGCTGTCCCATGACATAGACGATGACCGGCTGCTCCTGCGGGGTGATGGGCCCGAGGGCCGGCAGGATCAACTCGTCGTAAATCCACTGGTGTTCCTCTGCGGAGAGCCGGTGGTAGTCCACCCCGGGCGCCTCCTTGAGGGGCTGGGCGATGCGGCGGACCGGCTCGGCCAGAGCGGCGGCGCGCTCGGAGTTGCGGCGCACCGCGAGCGTCCAGTCCTCCGGCAGCGCAGGATCGGCCAGCCGCTGATCGGCGGCACTGAGCTGACGACGGATGCGTCCGGTCTCCCTCGCGTCCCACGGCCGGTGCTGCTCGGCGCGTACCGCGCCGGGCGCGTTCGCCGGGCGGAGCCAGTGCCCGGCCGGGCCGAGTTCGTTGTCGTAGACGACCTCCAGCGCCGTCTCGGCGGCGCGCCGGATGACGAACACCCGGTTCGCCAGGTGGGAGGCCTCTACCGCGCCGAGGGTCGGGATCAGTGCGTCGGCGCACGTGTCGTGGTTGTCCCAGGAGACGTAGCGGGGGGCCAGGCCTTCCTGGGCCAGGCGCAGGTCCCGCTCCAAGGTGCTGAGCTGGCTGACCGCCAAGGGCACGGCCAGGACCACGATTTCCACCCGGAAGCCTGCCTGCCGGTCCGCGACCAGACTGGCGAGGAAGTCGTCCGGACGGGCCAGCGGTTCCTCCACCACCGCGTCGTAGCGGCACTCGCGCACCCGGGCCTTCACCGCGGCCAGCCACCGGTACGTCTCCGGCCGGACTCGCACCCCGGCGGTGCGCACGTCCTCACTGACGTACCGGTTGTAGTGGGGGTGCAGGGCCTTGAAGGTGTCGCGGTCCACCCGCACCGCACCGCCGCGGGCCGCCAGTGCGGCGTGCACGACGTCGATGACCGTGGTCTTGCCGCTCCCGGCCTGCCCCAAGACGTACACCACGACCGGCTGAGGCTGGGGAACGGCACCTGCCAGGACGTTGGGCAGCACGGTGCCCGTCAGGACCTCCTCGGCCCAGTCAATGGCCGGAGCTGCTGCAGGAGATGCAGCCGGGTCCGCGAGGGGCGGCTGTGCCAGTGGCAAGGCGGGACGGGGACGGTGCGGCGTGCTCACGTGCTCCTCCACGAACGAACAGTGCAAGCGGTGCGGTTCGAGAACCCGGCTTCGGACCAAGGCCGGAGGCGGTGGCTAGTCCTGCTGCAGCTGCTGGCGCAGCGCATCGAGGGTGCGGCCGTCAGCGGTCCGCCACAGCACCCATCCGTTCGAGGATGTGCCGGTGACGGCGGAGGCCGCCTTCGACGGTGAGGTGTACGGCACCGCTTGCCCGTCGACGATCAGCCGCCCGTCGGCGGTCACCGTCGCCAACGCCTCCCGGCCCGCCCGCCGCTGCTGGAACGACAGGGTGTCCCCGGCCTCCAGCAGCCCCTTCAGCAGCAACTCAGCCAGCGGGCCCTGCGGAACGACCGTGCGTGCGGGACCAGAAGCACCATCCGGGGCACTGTCGGGCGCGACGTCGACAGACAGGGTGATATGGACCGTCTCGTCAGGCCCGGCAGCGGCCAGGCGGGCGATCACGGACGAGTCGAAGTGCAGGCTCACGGTGGGCAACACGGGTCTCCTCTAAACGGCGCGCCACGTCCAATGATCACTCTACCTCAGAGCGCTCAGGAGTGCTCCTGAGTGAAGTGGTCAGGAGTAGACGGTGGCGCTCAACGCGAACTGCCTGTGGTGCCGGTGCCGCAGGTGCCGCGAAGCTGATGCCGCTCCGCGGTCGCGGAAGACGGTTTGACGCCGGAGATCGACGGGCTGGAGACGCGTGACGCCAGCCATGGGATGATCTTGCCCTGTGAGTGATCAGCAGAATTCTGGTGTGCGTGGTGGCTGGCTGGCCCGTTTCCTTGAGCGTCGGCGGGAGGCTCGCCGTAGGCGGGGGCCGCGACGGTTGTCTTGGGAGGAGGCCGCCCAGCGGGCGGCGGACGACCCGGAAGGCAGGTAGTCGCTCGTCTGTTGCCTGCTCGTGGTCGCTCCGACGGACGGACGGCTGTCCGCCCCGCCTACGCTGGGTGGCATGGGAATGGATGAACGCGTAGGCGAGCGGCCGGAGTTCGGATACGGGCGGGGTGCGCGCCCGTTGTTCACGGTCCGGGATCGGGACGCTGAGGAGATCCGCAAGGTACTGCGGAAGGCCGGGTGCAGGGAGTTCGGCGGCGCCGACGGTGGGTTCGCGGTCGAGGGGGGCCGGAACGAGGCGCCGTTCCTGGTGGCCTGTGCGATCGATGAACGGACGGAAGCTGAGCAGCAACTGCGGCTGTACCGCGAGGCGTTGACCGCAGTCGGCATGCGTGTCGAGCCGGACTCCGAGGACGCCAAGACCCTGCTGGTGTGGATGCCGGGTACGGCGACGTAGACACGGAACCTTGCGCTCGACGGCCTCCGATCCCTGCTCGGATCGGGGGCCGTCCATTGCCGCGATGACCTGGGCTCAAGCACTCCGAACCAACTGCCGTTGGTGCGCCTGCTGAGGATGCTGCGCGGCGAGGGCTACGTGGTGACGGCGAAGTACCGAGCCCTTGCCCAGCACGAGGGCATCGGGCGTGTAGGCGGGACTGCCGATGACGCGTTCGAGCGCGGGAAGGTAGTTCCAACGAACTGCGGGGTGTGCGGAGTGCGCGTAGTGGTAGAGGTCGCCGTACGGGAGCCACGTTGCGCGGGCGAGCAGAGCGAGGACCGGGTTGCGCGGATAGAGCCGCAGGCAGCGCGCCGCTTCGACGACAGCCGGAGGTCCGGTGACTGGCTCGGCGTCGAACCAGCGGTGTTCGACCAACAGCGACATCCACGCCAACTGGGGATACAGAAGGAGCCGGGGGATCACGAAGACGAAGACGACGGCTTGCCAGCCAAGGGTCCAGCCGATGGCGATGGGCACGATAAGGAACATGGTCGTACGCCAGCCGGGGGCGGGAGAGGTCCGCAGGTTGGATGTGATCCCGCGGAGCGTGCTCGTGAGCCCCGAGAGGGTCAAAGGGTAGAGCGTGGCCCGCAGGAAGTGCGCGGTGCTGACGCCGGGGTGCATTCCCGCGTCGTGCAGGTCCGCGAGGTTGGGGTCGGCGCCGGCCACAGTGGCATTGGGGTGGTGCTCGCGGACGTGTCGCTGCTGGCGCACGGGCACAGGGACGAAGCCGAGGGGGAGGTGGACGGTCGCCTCGGCGAGGAGGGTGCTGAGCCGGCTGCTGCGGGTGAGGACACCGTGGACGGCGAAGTGGCTCACTTCCTGCAGGTGGCGCATCTTGACCGCGCCGGCGAGGGCGGCGAGGCCCCAGCCCCACCAGCCGTGGTGGGCGGCGATGAGGCACCAGCCGGCTATCTCGAGCCAGTGACCGATCAGGAGCAGCGCAGGGGTGAAGTTGTTGATGCGCTGTCGTTGAAGGTGCATGACGTCGCGGAGCGTGTCGAGCTGGGGGTGGCCGCGGCGCGGGCTGAACCACCATCGATCGGGCTGCCGTGCTGCGATGCCCACGGTGATCAGGGACAGTTCGGCGAGCATTCCTCTCCTTACGCTCGTGTCTGGTTACGTCAGAAACCGTGGCTGTTGCCGGTCAGGGCTTCGGGCAGCGACGGTCAGGCTGGATCGGACAACGCGTCAGCTGCGCGCGGCTCGTGGGCCAGCCAGCCCGGTGTCGGGCGCCCGCTGCGCAGGTGATGCAGGTACTGCTCGCGCGGTATCGGGCATGATCCCATCTGCACCGTGTACTCGGTGCGGACCTGGGCGTCGAGGAGTTGGACATTGCCGAGGGCCACGCGGCCGGCGAGGTCGGCGATCGCGGTCTTGGCCGCCCCGGTCATAGTGTGGAAGGCGGAGTCCATGGTGAAGACGGTGTCCATGGCGCAGCCGTACAGCCCGCCGACGAGCTGCTCACGATGCCAGACCTCGACGCTGTGTACCCAGCCCATCGTGTGGAGGGCGTGGAGGGCTTCGACCAGGTCGTCCGTGATCCAGTGGGGTTCACGGTCGGCACGGCAGTGGGCAAGGACCTCGTCGAAAGCGGTGTTGACGGTGGTGGTCCACCCGGCTCTGCGGATCTTCTTGCGCAGGGTGCGGCCGATTCTGATCTCGCTCACGGGGATCGCGTAGCGAGGGGACGGCGACCACCACAGGATGGCGTAGGGGTTCCCGGGACCGGGAAGCACCGGGATGTATCCGGCGTCGACGTCGGGCGCGTACGTGAGCTGGTTCTCGGCGATGCTGGCGCGGTCGGATCGCGGTTGGCAGAAGATGCCGCGGCGGTACGCGCCGAGCAGGGTGTGTGGCGTGAGCTCGCCGCCGATGGCGACGGGGATGCCAGGGCAGGTGCCCAGCTCGGCCGTTGACCAGGGGTCGGTTGAGGCGATCAGGGCCGTGGCGGTCATCGTGGGCCTGCCGCAGTGGTGAGCTGTGTGCAGAAGTCAGCGAAGCGGGAGTGGTCGAAGACCGTTCGGATCGGGATGGCGCGCGCCAGCTTGCTCCGGGTGGCGACGATCATCTGGGTCGCCTGGACGGAGTCCCCGCCGAGGGCGAAGAAGTCGTCGCCGGGTTGGACCTCGGTGACGCCGAGCGTCTCGCGCCAGATGGTGTGCACGACGTCCGCTAGGGAGTCGGCCTGGCTGGTGGGGCGGGCCGCAGTTCGCTGCAGGGCGGTGATGTCGGCCTTCCCGGTGGGCCCCAGGGGGATGGCGGTTACGGCTTCGAGATGGGGCAGCATGTGGCGGGGCACCCGTTGGGCCAGGTGCTCTTGGATCTGGTGGAAGTCGGCGTGGCCGGCCAGGACGAGCCAGGCAGTCAGCTGAGTCTGGCCGCTGTGTCCCTGGGCGCCGACAGCCACGTCGTGCACGTCTGGATGGGTTCGCAGGGCGGCTTCGATCTCACCGAGCTCGACGCGGTAGCCGTTCACGGAGACTTGGTTGTCGGCCCGTCCGTGGAATTCCAGAGCGCCGGCGGCGTTGCGCCGCCCGAGATCACCGGTGCGGTAGACGCGGACGGGGGACGGTTCGCCGGGCACGGCCAGGTGCGCGAACCGCATGGATGCTGGGTCGGGACGGGTGTAGCCGCGGGCGAGAGACGTCCCGGTGACGCATATCTCGCCCACCTGGCCGTCCGGGACAGGCGCCTGGTGGTCGTCGAGGATCAGGATCCGGTTTCCGGGAAGCTCCGTCCCGATCACCGGGTGCGGGTGGCGTGCGAGCTCGGCCACGGTCACGTCGATGGTGCATTCCGAGGGGCCGTAGAAGTTGTAGACCCGGAGGTGGGGCAGGGCCCGCAGCTGTTGCCACAGTTTCTCGTCGACGGCCTCGCCGCCGAGGATGAGGATCTCCAGAGAGGCCAGAACGTTGACACAGCCTGCCAACAGAACGGTCCGGATCTGCGTGGGGGTGCTGTCGAGCACCTGGATGCCCCGGTCGGTGATGCTGCGCGTGAGCCGCTCGGGGTCCCGTCGGGTGTCCTCCTCAAGCACGACCAGGGTCCGGCCGAATGCCAGGTTCACGATCTCGGAGAACAACACATCGGAGCCGAGCCCCGAGTTCAGGGCGACCCGTTGGACCGGTCGGCCGGGCCAGGAGTGCAGTACGTCCTCGTGGGCCGCTGCGGAGCGGGCCAGGTTGCCGTGATCCACCAGGACGCCCTTCGGCATGCCGGTGGTGCCCGAGGTGTACACGAGGTACGCCAGATCCTCCTGGGTCACGTCAAGCACGGGTTTGAGGGTGTCAACTCCCGCAGCCGAAGCGCCCGGTACAGGCTGCGGCACGAGCACCGCCCGTTCCTCGGAGTCGGGGGCCCGGGCGGTGTCCGTCACCACGGCGATGGCCCCGCTGTCGTTCAGAATGTGCTCCTGGCGGAGCTGGGGCGTCGCGGGGTCGATGAGGACGCAGGCCCCTCCGGCAAGCCAGATGCCGAGCACCGAGGTCACAAGGTCGCTGGTGCGGGGGAGACAGATCGCGACGACCGACTCGCGGCGGACGCCTGCCTCATGGAGCTGGGCAGCCAACACGGCCGCACGGTACGCGAGTTCGTGATAACTGAGGGTCTCAGTGCCGCAGACGACGGCTGCCCGGTCGGGGTGCATGCGAGCTTGCGCCAGCACGGCATCCGGGATGCAGCGGCGCGTACGGGATGGCGCTGCTGGGGCCGTGGCGAGATGGAGGTCGGGGATGAGGGTGCGCATGGTCGTCGGTCCTCCGGAGGGAGAAGAGCGATGAGCCCACACTGGCGAGGCCTCGGGATCCATGTGGGCCGGTCGGATGTGGATCACCAGCGGACGGTGTTCAGATGGCGCGTCGCCGGGTGGAATCGTGCGCACGCGCACAGGGCCAGAAGGGCGGCGCCGCCCGTCAGCAGGACAGCTGGAGCACCCAGATGCCGTGCGAGCAGGCCGGAGCCCGCGTACGCGACAGGCAGAAGGGCGTAGGAGAACACCATGTTGACGCTGTAGACACGGGAGAGCAGATGCGGAGGGACGAGCGTCTGCATCAAGGTGTTCTCGATGATGTCGAAGGAGAGCCCCACCCCGACGAGCGCGGCGCCGACGAACAACACGGAGAACCGGCCGTTGGAGAGGCCGAGCGCGATGCCGCCCATGCCGAGGCACGCGGCAAGCGCCAGCAGTGACCTTCCGGCCGCGTACCGGCCACCGAGGCGGCCGATGACCATGGAGGACAGCACGATGGCGGCAACTTCGACCGTGCTGAGCAGCCCAAGGGTTCCGACGCCCTCACCAGCCTGATACACGAAACCGGGCAGCAGGACGCTGTAGGGGGCGAGGCACAGGCAGTTGGCGACGAGCGAGATGGCCAGGATCAGCAGGAGCCAGCTGGTCCGCTTCGTGTAGGTGATGCCGTCGGCCAGGTCACGGCGCATGCTCTGCGGTTCGGGTAGAGCCACGCGGTGCGCGGGTCGGGTGAGCATCATGGCCGCTGCGGCGAGTGCGAAGGACGCGCCGTTGATGGCGAAAACCGTGGTGGCTCCGCCCACGGCGTACAGCGCGCCGGCGAGTAGCGGGCCTGCCAGGCGTGCCAGGTTGCCGGAGGCGGTGAAGAAGGCATTGGCTTTCCGGAACTGTCCGGCCTGCAGCAGGTCCTGGTTCATCGCGGCGTAGGCGGGGCTGTAAAAGGCGCTGATCAGACCGAGTGCCAGCGCCGCCGCGGCCAGGAGGGTGAAGGTGAGTCGCCCGGTGGAGGCCGCCGCGGCCAGGCCCAGCAGGGTGAGCGCGGCCGCGCTGTCCGCGGCGAGTATGACCTTGCGGCGAGGCAGCCGGTCCGCCAGGGTTCCGCCGACGAGCAGAAGCAGAAGCTCCGGCAGCAGATTCAGCGCCAGGAGGACGCCCATCGCGGCAGCGGATCCGGTCGTCTGGTAGACGGTCCACCCGAGAGCGACCTGGTAGGCGCCGTTGCCGATCTTCGAGATGGTCTGGCCGCTCCAGAACAGAACGAAGTTGCGCTGTGTGAGCAGCCTGCCTGGGGGCTGCTGATCGTGGGGCGGGGCCGGCGCCGGGTTGCTGGTGGCCATGGTGCTGCTCACGTGGAGCCTCCCCGTGGTCGGGCCGGAGTGGCACGATGCGTGCGGACGGGAGAGGTACTGGACCGCGGGGTCATGCGATGTCGGCGAAGGTCTGACGCATTGCCTCGACGAAGACCGGATGCGACATGATCTGGCTGCTGGTCTCGGCGTCCATCGGCTCAACGGTGCTGTTCGGCGCGATGTCCCTCCACCGCACCTCCGGATCCGCCACAGACATGCGCGCGACGAAGACCTTCACGTCTCCCTGGTGGGGCCGCAACGTGCAGCGGCGGAAGGCGTAGGCGCTGGCGGCGGACAGGACCTGGCGCCAGAAGAAGTCCTCCGCCGGCATCCCGTCATCGATCCATCGCAGCCGCCTCATGGCGCCCAGCACCTGGTCGAGCTCGGCCTCGAGGTCGGCGATGCCGAACTGGCGGCGCAGCGCGGCGAGGCGCAGCTCATATTGGTCTTCCACGTCCAGCAGAGGTTCGGAGGCAAGCTCCCCGCGGGCCGCGTTGACCAGAGTGACCGGGCCGACGTGCTCGCCCGAATCCTCGAGCAGGGTCGCGATCTCATAGGCGATCTGGGAGCCGGAGCACAGTCCGCCCACCAGATAGGGACCGGTGGGCTGGATGGCCTTGATCTCACGCAGGTATCGCTGGGCCATGGCGGTGACCGACAACAGCGGGCGCCCATCGCGCCACAGACCCGCTGCCTCGAATCCGTACACCGGGTGGCCGTGGTGGAAGTGAGCCGCCACGTCCCTGACGAACGCGATGTTGCCCGATCCCCAGTGGACAAGGAAAAGGGGCGTTCCGGCTCCCGGGCAGAGCTTGATCGCGTTCATCCGGCGGTCGGTTTGATGGCCGGAGTCGGCCTCGTTCCAGAGTGTTTGGAAGTCAGCGCCCGCGTACGGCCGACGGGCCGCAGCGGCGAAGACGGTGCTCAATCTTGCCTCCGCTGTGAGGAATTCCGGTGCCCATGTCGGTGGTCTGGGCGAGGGGTGATGGAACCGGTGCGCTGGACCAGCCGGTGTTCACGTGGACGTGAAGGACGTCGAGCGTTGCTCAGCCGCCCCAGGTCACGTCGTCGGTCGTGACGGGTGTGTCAGCTGCCGCAGCCCACGCGGAACCCGGCGGGGAGGAAGTCTCGCCCGGGGACAGCGCGAGCGATGAACCCACGACGATCACGCCAAGGACGGCGGGAATAACGGCACGCAAGAGAGTCACGATTCCACCTTTCAATGGACGCGCAGTCAGTTACTTGGGTGCGCCGCGTAATATCTGGTGCGCTCATTGCACGGCCACTCTGGCGGCGCCGAAGACATTGACAACCGTGGCCGACGGCCTGAAGCCAGGGAAGGGTAATCCCCTGTCCTAATTGGGGCCTGGCATATCCCGTCCAGCGTCCCCTCGTTCAAACTGCTGGTCATAGAAGTCAGGGACGAGCCGAACCGCGCAGCGCAGCAGCGTGAACCCCTCGAAGTCGCGGTGAGTCTCCAGCGCGCGCTGACATGCGTCTGCAGCGACGCGCTCGGCCTCCTCCACTGTGCCAGCGAGCACGAACAGCCCCATCAGCGGACCGCCTCCGGCAGCGTCCGCATGGACCGTGACATGCTCGACCCCCTCGCCGGGGCGGCAGCTGTCAAGGATCAGGCGAGCAGCGCCCGGTGGCAGGGGCGCATTGTCCGCCCGGCGGAGTTCAGCATGAACGAGATACATGCCTTCGAGCATCGAGGCGTGCAAATCCGCCCTACAAGCACGCGTTAAGAGCTATTTATGCCATTGCATAAAGCGGCCCGGCGGAGTCAGACTCTCAGCTCGTAACCTGATCACCGCCAACTGCCCACGGGGGAAGGAGAAATGGTGCTGGATGCCCTGGGGCTCTCACCGATGGCAGAGAAGGTGTACCGGGCGATGCTCGCCCACCCCGCAGAAGGCGTCGCACGACTGGCGCAGAGATTGGAGATCACCGAGAAGACCGTCCGGGACAGCCTCGACCAGCTCAGTGCGCTGGCCATCGTCCAGCCCTCCCAGCATGAGGAAACCGGTCTGCGTGCCGTGAGCCCTGAGACGGCCATGGAGATGCTCCTCGCCCGTCAGCAAGCCGATCTGGCCGCCCAACAGCTGCGAGTGGAAGCCTCACGTGCCGCCGCGGCGCGGCTGATCGCGGAATGCTCGGGCATCCACCCGCGGACAGCCGACGACGAACAGATCGTCGGGCCAGAGGCGATCCGGGAGCGGCTCTCGGAGCTCGCTCGTCAGACAGAGACGGAGATCATGACCTTCGCGCCCGGCGGAGCACACTCAGCTGCCGATTTGGCGGCCAGCCGGGAACCCAATGAAGCACTCCTGCGCCGCGGGATCCTCAGCCGGACCATCTACCTCGACAGCGTCCGCAACGACAGACCCACCCTGGACCACGTCAATTGGCTCAACCAGCATGGCGCCGAGGTCCGCACCGCTGTCTCACTCCCCGTCAGGATGATCCTCTTTGACCGGCGCCAAGCCGTGCTGCCGACCGATACCGCTGACGCACGCACCGGGGCCGTGATCCTGACGGGCGAGGGCACCATCACCGCTCTGTGCGCCCTCTTCGAGGCCACCTGGGAGTCGGCAACCCCGCTCGGCGCCAAAGCACCCGCCGCCGCTCACGGCCTGACCGTGCAGCAGGCCGAAATGCTCAAGTTCCTCGCCACCGGCCTGACCGATGAAGCCATCGCCAAGAGATTCGGGATATCCCCCCGGTCGGCACGGCGAATCGCAGCGGAGCTGATGGACCAGCTGGACGCCCGGAGCCGCTTCCAGGCCGGCGTCCACGCCGTACAGCGAGGCTGGCTCCCCGCGCAGCCCTGAACTTCTCGCAGCCAGAGGCTTGGAGACACCATGGCGAACGTCAGCGCCCGTTTCATCAAAGGGCACGGCACCGAGAACGACTTCATCGTGATCCTGGACCCCAGCGCCGACCTGGACCTCCAGCCCGACCAGGTCCGAACCCTCTGCAACCGCCGCCGCGGCTTGGGAGCAGACGGCGTTCTGAGAGCTGCCCGCGCAGCGGAACACCCTGACGCCGTGCGCATGGCACCGGAAGCGGAATGGTTCATGGACTACTGGAACCCGGACGGGACCCTCGCAGGGATGTGCGGCAACGGTATCCGTCTCTTCGCCCGTGCCCTGAGCGAAGCCGGTCTCGCCAAGCTCTCGGCCGCCAGCCTCACCATCGCCACGCGGGCGGGCACCCGGCACGTACGCTTGTCCCCAGAAAGTCGTCCTGGCGCCTCGGAGATCACCGTGAACATGGGGCACGCTCACCTTCCCGGGCCAGACTCCGTCACGGTGACCGTGGGCTCGCGTCGATGGGCTGCCCTCCACGTCGACATGGGCAACCCGCATGCGGTCGCCTTCGTCGACGACCTCAGTGACGTCGGCGACCTGCTCACGCCGCCCACCGTCACCCCTGTCACCGCCTACCCGAATGGCGTCACCGTCGAATTCGTGACGCGCACGGCCCCGGGCCAGTTGGCCATGCGTGTCCACGAGCGAGGTGTTGGCGAAACTCGCTCGTGCGGCACCGGGGCCTGCGCCGCCGTCGTTGCCGCACTCCTGCATGACGGCATCGACCCCAAGAACCCGGGCCAATTCGTGCACTACGAGGTAGCCCTCCCTGGAGGACGACTCAAAGCCGCGGTCCTCCCCGGAGGGGAGATCGAACTCACCGGCCCAGCGGAGATCACAGCAGAGGGCACCGTCACCCTCGCGTAGGCGGAACCGATCAATATCCGGCCTGCGGTGGCACTCAGTACGGTGCAAATACGCAGGTCGGACCCCGATGTCAGTCTCGGCATCTACGATTCAACGCTATTGCTGGCCGACATGAGTTGCGGGGGGTGGGTGAGTGCGGCAGGAAGTCCTCCGCGCGTTCCAGTTCGCCTTGGACCCCACTCCTGTTCAGGTTGGGGCGCTCTTCAGGCATGCCGGTGCGGCGCGGTGGGCGTTCAACCACGCGCTCGGGATGAAGACGGCCGCGCACCACCAGTGGCGGCGCGAGGTTCAGGTCCTCGTGGACCAAGGCGTGCCGGAGAAGAAGGCCCGTACGAAAGTGCGGGTGTCGGTTCCGACGAAACCACTGATCCAAAAGCACCTCAACCAGATCAAGGGAGACTCGCGCACGGGCGCCCACCCGGAGGGCGTGTATGGGCCGGAGCGGCCGTGCCCGTGGTGGCACGAGGTCAACACCTATGCGTTCCAGTCCGCGTTCATCGACGCCGATCGGGCGTGGAAGAACTGGCTCGACTCTCTGCGGGGAGCGCATGGCGGGCGGCGAGTGGGCTATCCGCAGTTCAAGAAGAAGGGCCGCGTGCGGGAGTCGTTCCGGCTCCACCACAACGTGAAGCTGCCGACGATCCGGCTGGAGGGGTACCGGCGGCTGCTGCTCCCACGAATCGGCTCAGTGCGGCTGCACGAGTCCGCGAAACGCCTGGGCCGCCTCGTCGACCTGGGCGAAGCGGTGGTCCAGTCAGCCACCATTTCCCGGACCGGGCACCGCTGGTACGCCTCGGTGCTGTGCAAGGTCACCGTCGACCTGCCCGAGCGGCCCACGCGGCGTCAACGGCAGCGAGGCCGCGTCGGCGTCGATCTGGGTGTGAAGCACTTGGCCGTCCTCTCCCAGCCCCTCGAATCGAATGTCGACACGACGGCGTTCGTCACCAACCCACGGCACGTCAAGACAGCCGAACAGCGTCTCACCAGGGCTCAGCGGACGCTCGCGCGCACCGGCAGGGGATCGTCGCGGCGCGATAAGGCTCGGCGCCGGGTGGCGCGGCTGCACCATGAGGTCGCCATGCGGCGCAGCACCGTACTGCACGCTCTGACCAAGCAGCTCGCCATCCGCTTCGCCGAGGTCGCCATAGAGGACCTCAACGTCGCCGGGATGACCCGCAGTTCGCGCGGTACCGTCGACAAGCCCGGCCGCCGCGTTAAGCAGAAGGCCGGCCTGAACCGGGCGATCCTCGATGTCTCGCCCGGCGAGCTGCGCCGCCAGCTCACCTACAAGACTTCCTGGTACGGCTCCACCCTCGCGGTCCTCGACCGCTGGTGGCCCTCCAGCAAGACCTGCTCCGCCTGCGGATGGCAAAACCCACGCCTCACGCTCGCAGACAGGACGTTCCACTGCACCAACTGCACCCTCACCATCGACCGTGACCTCAACGCCGCCCGCAACATCGCGGCCCACGCCGTCCCCGTCGACCAGCCTGTCGCCCCTGGTAGAGGGGAGACACAAAACGCCCGCCGAGCCCCCGTCAGACCGTCCAGCCCACGGGCCGGGCGGCAGGAGGCAATGAAACGGGAAGACACTAGCCCACCCGGGCCGGTGCCACCTCATCGGAGCGATCCGCTGACGCTCCTCACCTCAACGACATCAGACACGCACTGGCATTGCGGCCATAGCGCCGCAGGCCAAGCAGTGTCCGACCCGTAGAGGTTGAGCGACCGCTAGTTAACTAGTAGGACTCCGTTAGGTCTGTCTGAGTCTTGGTGTGGTGTGTGTCCCGGCGGGGAGGGGCTGGTGGCAGGTGGTGCAGGTGCCGGTCCAGCAGTTCAGCAGGTCCTGGATGGCGT
>Ga0307514_10001689_pt1 | contig 25532 bp, 24 predicted proteins | sample 16_EM_MG_FD_203088 | JGI IMG/M metagenome (GOLD analysis project Ga0307514, IMG submission 203088) | Populus trichocarpa ectomycorrhiza microbial communities from riparian zone in the Pacific Northwest, United States - 16_EM | ecosystem: Host-associated > Plants > Roots > Unclassified | place... | reverse complement strand
GTTTGGGGTGTGTTGGGGGTGGTGGGTTTGGGGGTGTGGGTGGTGTGGGGCTGGGGAGAGGTTTTGGAAGGTATAAGTTCTGGGTGGGGAGGAAAGGGAGGGGAGAGGCAAAGAGTCGAGAAATGGTTGAAAGAGTGGTGGCGAGGGGAGAAGAGGGACGGCGGGGGGATGGAGGGAGGGGAGGAGCAAGAGAGGGTAGTAAAATTGGGCTTTGGGGGCGTTTGTGGGGATGTTAATGGGGCTGGAGTGACGAGGGAGTTGATCATTCCGGTGGAAGTACCTGCGGTGGACGTGGTATGCACGGTGGAGCTTAAGCTCTTCCCGAGCGAACAGCAAACACACTGCGGGTCGGGGTATCCTCTGGAGCGGATATTAATTGCTGGGGTACAAGTCCCGGCAGAGTTACATATTCAGTGGTCTCGAGAGTGGGCTACGGCTCAGCAATCACACCATCCTCACTTTCCCCGTCAACAGCCTACCGAAGCAGCAGCCCTTGCACCAATGGAATTTTCATATCAACTTGTACAACCACCACCACCACCTCCGCCTACACCAGGGATGGCTTCCCTTTCAACACCAGCTATGAGCTCGGTTGTGTCAGGAGTGGATACTTGGCTCATTGCTGGCCGGAGGCGTGGGGGATTTTCGATTCCTCCGTTGACTGGGGATGGGGATATGGATAGTGATGAGAAAGAGAAAGGGAGGGTGAAGTTGAATTTAACTCTTATCCCGCTGAGGACTGGGGCATTGCCGTTACCGGGGGTGGAGGTTAAGGCGGTTACGGCGGGGAGGAGGGGTGATGGACAGGATGGGCAGGGGGTTATGGGTGGTGGGGTGGTAGTCGAAACGGATTATGTCAATGGGGGGGAGGTGGTGACTGTTGGGAGGGATGTGAGGAGTGTTACAGTTGCTGTTGGTGGGGTGGTAGGTGGTGGTGCTGTGGAGGCAGGCAGCGATAGGGTGAGCGTGGTGGGTTTAGGACTGAAAGATGAGTGAGGTGCAAAGGGGGTGAGAGCGGCTATACCAGTTGAAATTGGGGTTGAGTAATTTATACGGGTAATGTAGTTTTAATGGAAGTTTTCGGGGATGGGGTCTCACTGTGGACTAGGGATGTTATATGTGTGGGGTATCTGTTACCCTGAGCAAATCAAATGCTCAGGGTAACTGCTTTGATTCCGAAACCTTAACTGGTGTGCCAACATTTATATATTTCTTTTCCTCGGTCAGAAGGAGTCCGCCTCCACATCATAAAAATTCATATATAGCCTCGGGCCGGCCCAACTAGCAAAGCATAAACATACAGCGATATGTGAGACTTCTTTATGCTACAGAGATCCCACAATCGTGGTAGGAATAATATGGAATTGAGCGTATTCAAGCAGTTGGTACCTGCACGTGAAGCGGCTCAAAACTTAACATGCTACTTAGTACTGCAGCAACTGGCGAGTAAGAGTCCGCCCCGGTTTAAAAATGTACATGGAGGCCACAAATGGGTTGTTTAGCAGACGAAAACGCCTCGGTTTATGCAATATAGTGCAAAGGCCCTCATGTTATGTGTATCCACCCGGAGCAATGTGATTTGTTGCCTTGTGTTTTTTGGGGAAATGTGTGCCCTTTTCTCTCCCAATGAAGAACATGGGCCTGTATTTAGTCTCAAAGTACTCCGTAATCCTTGGGGTCTATTTCATGCATTTTTTCTTTTTTAACCCGTGTTGCGTGGTTGGTTACAGGGGCTCAGTCGTCACCCACTCCACTCGTGAGACAGATCCTTGGTACATAGCAATTGGATGTCTGACGGTTGAAGTTGGCGACCATTCTCGCTTAGCTCTAAAAATTACTTTAAGCGAGCGCCAACCAGAATCTGCCAGGAGAAGGAATGAACAGGAGACCGTTACAGTATGACGTCGCATGGTGCTTGCTACCAGTCGAGGCACTGCCGAGCCCGATGGATACAAGAACGACCATGTTGTATATCTCCAAGCGAGTCGTGGTAACTCCCTGGAGCTACAGGGCTGGGGGCGAATGAGGGGGAGTTAGTGGTAATGTTTTATGATTTGCACAATATGCATGCATGTTCGATATCGTGTCTAACGGAGTGTCAAAAAAGACAACATTCTGCTCCATAACTATTGCAAGTTATACATATATCGTGCATCAAGGAATTCGAAGCCCTGTACATCCCTCTTCAAGATACGACATTCCACCCCCCAACACCATGGGCAAAGTTGCCTACATCCTCATTGGCACCTGCTACCTCCAAATGGTAGTTCTGTTCACCATCTCCATCTACAAAACTGCCGTCGCCGCGAAAGTGCACAAACACACCGGGTGCACCGAGATCACTGGTAACCAAGATATGTACGGACTCGGAATCCGTGTTGGACTCTATCTCCAGTTGTGTGTTACATCCCTAGTGGATACGATGGGGAACCAAGCACTATCAGCGAGCCTAATTCCTGCAAATTTTTGGTTCTTGTTTGCGTTGATTATTGCGTTAGGCACGATGCTGACCAACCCGGAGAGTTATGCTGCGGAGATATATGTGATTATTTCCCTGGGGAACGGGATCATGCAGATGATTGTGGGCAAAAGTGTAAAGGAAACATCTACATTTGAGTTTAGTGATGGGTTTATAGTATCTCTTTCGAGGATTCTATTATCGGGGTTATGGCGGGTGTTGAGTTCGGTGTATTGGTTCTCGGCAATGGATAAAGCCGCAAGGGGCAGCTGTAAGACGTATGGCTGGTTTTTCTTCAAGGTGGATTTGTATGGCAAGTTTAGGACATTTAATAATGTTACGAATGTGATGGTGATGATTATGGCTACCGCAACGCTGTATCACCATTTGAAAATTATGGTGGTGTTTAGTTGGTTTTTGTGGAGGAAGGTGAATAGGGAGAATTGGAGTGAAAGGAGGGTGAATAAGTGGGTGGTGGCGATAGATTATTTGTTTGTGCCAATGGGGGTTTTGGCTACAATGATAGATGGGGAGCCGGTGAGTGGATTATTGGTCACCAACTGATTAGCGAGAGGCTGACAAGTGCGTAGAAAAAGAGTGAGACCTTACAAAACAACCCAGTGACACTGCCACCCACACAGGATGGGGTGCAAGGGAGCCTGCCAAACAATTCGATCACAAGGGACAAGAGGATTCTGACCCATCTAAGGCAGCATTACGGAGACGACGACAGTACCACGCAGCAACAAGGTCCTTCACAGAGTGCGGGTGAAAATGCTAATTCTGGAGCTGGAGCCGTTACAGGGGCACAAGGCATCCCTCTTCCAACCACTGGCAAAGCCGCATCTACTATCTTTGACCCCTTCAAAACCCACAAACTCCCCTTCATGATCCTCTGGGACGTCTCAAATATTCTCTTCGCGGTCCTCAATGTGGAGTACGCCCTAGTATTCAACAACGTAATAGGTGTATATGAAATGAAATCTGCAGGGCAGTTTGTTGCCTTTGTGATTGGTGTGGGGGGCGTGCTTACAGCAATGAGCGAGCTGTATGTGGATATACGAACAGAAAGGCTGAAAAAGGCTCATTCAAATTCCGCACACTTGGTAATTTGGCCGACGGTCATGGTTACTAGAATGTTGAAGATGAAGGAGGTGAGGCAGGCGGAGGCTGTCGAAACAGGGAACGGAGTATTCGGAGGAGAGTCAGCTAGGTCGGAGGGCAACAGGGAACAGGTATAGGACTTGGTCATGCAGCCAGAGGACGAGGGATAGTAGCTAGGGGCCATTGCAGGACCCAAAGTATGATACGGGTATACTAATTCGGGTTTGGTGCAGGAACAAGTAGCATGGCATTGCCCCGGCCACGGCGGAGGGAGAAATTCTGGTTGTAGGCGGTCAAAATGCAGAGGGACCGCAGGATCAGGAGCTACCTTGAATGTGGGAATCTGGGAGAGAATGGGTATGAGGGATGAGGGAAGGAGAATTAGGAAATATGAGTGGATTGGGTGTATCGAAGGAGGTAGTAGGTAGAGTGAGAGGGGTAAGTGAACGTGAAGTCGATAAAGAGTATACTTGGTTATATAATGTAATGTTAACAGCAATCTAGGACTACATACATTTGATAGAAATGCTGTATACACGGTGGTAATTTCCAGTTATTGAGGACATAGTCGCATGTCCTAGAGTTGTAGACGGTATAACATAGTAATTTAAGGATTGTACGGGCAAGAGGTTTTAATATTTGTGCTATGATGTGAGGCCAAGGACCTAGGTGGCTTGTTGTACTCTACTCTATGTAGTGGCTGCATGAAACACAACTACTCGAGCAGTGGCCCCTCGCGCGAAGAATATTAAAAATCAAGGTACCTACATAAATGCGTTTCTGGTTTAAGAGAAGGGCGTATAGTCTCTTCGCTAATTTTTTTGAAGCAAGGTGCAAAACTCTAGACAGACACAGTAGGTTGTAGAATAGAATCCAATTCCAAAGAAATTGCAAATGGTGCTGGGCTTGTATGGGGAATTTCCCGAATTAGAAGCTTTATATCAAGCTCAAACTCAGTCCCAAAAGCCGCCTGTAAATGCACAAGATAAGTGTAATTATGTAGGTGTCTATAGAGGGTACTTTTGGTGTAATTCTAGTGGATTATGAAGATTCTTCTGAATATATCAGAGGTGCAGAACAATATAGGTAGTCTCAAATACCTAGTCTTGAAGACCTCCTCTGCTTCTGTTTTGGGAATAGCAGTCTTGACAACAACATATATGTACTGTACATACTGTACATACATCTCCACAGACGTATAGACTCAAAAAAAGAAAAAACTGTACGAAGGTTCTTCCCAAATAGGCAGGTGGAAAAGGCTTTTGTTGTAAACCTCCGTACATGGATATTTTTTTTTTTGAGTCTATATGCCTTTCCCCCGAAGGGAGCCTTAGGCTATGAGGCGGCTCCGTTCCCGCACCTTTAAAGGATTGGGTATACACACGGAACAACATGCTGCTTAAGCGCCCAGCCTCCCGAACCTAAGAAACAAAAACCCCGAAAGATAGAAGTGTCCGTCTGCCCGTCTCACACCCGGGTACGGCTCCCACCACCACGCCCTTGCTTCGGCCGTTCCCCAGCAAGTAAATATCGCACCCTTCCTCCGCCACGCCCTCTTTCACCGGCCGGCTCCCCTGATAAATAGATACAAAGGGAATTCGTTACATGACCCACTCCCCTAGTTTAAGTCTAGATTTGCGAAGAATTCCTCCACTAAATCTAACTCGCAATCTCCGTCTGGATCCTTCACCCGCCTCCTCCATCTCTCAGGCTCATCCATCGCCTCCCATGTCCCCCACTTCCGTCCAATCTCTTCCCCATGTTCCGTACATAGATAGGTATACAGGTATAAATCGGACATGCGCTGGCATAGATAATGTACGTATGTACATACGTACCTAACACCCCGAGTTACACAACTTCCTGAACCCAGTTTCCCCTATTACATACTCTTCCCGTAGGTTGATCTAGAATGTGTTGGATAGCGAGTTCCGCAGTCTGGCACCATAGTAAGGTAAAAAACTGCAGTTGCAATCACTAAGCCCTCTTGGAGTAGGTATTGTATGTACTTGGGCGAGGTCTTCTGCGTGTTCGGAGCAGTATGTAGGATCCACCAGTCCGTGTATGACAATGTAGCCAAAGCACTTCGCAGCATACATATATAGAATCAAGCTGAGTGCGGGTCCCCAGGGCGGATTTAGCACCTCATTCTAGCCCAGCATGGGAGACCCTGGGTTCTACTCTGGGGAGGAATTTCTTACATACCGTGTTGGGACACTGGTCTTGTGTGGCAATTCTATGTCGTATAGGCGCATGTGTTCACAACACTTATTGAATACCTATCGGCCCTGATGGCTAGGTGCATGCAGGGTAACGCAATCATTCTGTCACTTTTTATGTTTTTTATTTCTTTCAAAATCTGTACTACACTACAGGGAGGGTGCGGCAGGGGCATCGTGGTGCAATTCATCGCATGACGTGCATATGTTCACTCACTTAACACCTGTCTCACCATCTAGGTAGAGTATGTTTCTTGATTCTTTTCGGATCAACAACAGAGTGTGCATGAGGATGTCTTACTAGGGAGCGTATTGTGGGGACAGCAGCGTGCTTGCTGTTATGAGTAAGAATATCGATTGGTCACTATACTACGCAATGAGATTGACCTCAATACTACTCTAGTGTGGTACCACAACACGAGGAGCGTTTTAATATCCCCACAAATGCCTATCTACCACTTAAAACCAATGCACATGATGCTACAATTGTCAATAGCTTTTTTCTTTTTTGAGACTGAACGTCTGTGAGCCTGAGATTATGAGACGGCGTCGTTCCCTCCCCTTTGAAGGCTTGGGTGTACCCACGGGATAACAAGGCCCTGCCTCCAAGACCAATGAAACTGGAGGAAATCTTCTCCCCCACTTCGGCCAACAACCCCAACAGAGCAAATATCGCACTCCTCCACCGCCACGCCCGTAAGCACAAGACATAGCAAAAGAAATTCGTTAACGCATGTCCAGATTGGCGAAGAACATTTCGACCAGATCTACAACATACAGTTAAACCTTGTTATACTGGAACGCCTTTAACCAGAAAACTTGCTATTACTGACAGGCTGTGGCGATTTTGGAACAACAGGGCAAAATTTTATTGGTTATACCAGACAAATTGTAAACCGGACCGGGCGAGGAATCTCAAGAATAAAAAAATTATATGCATAGAAAATTAATTAGCAGAACCGGACGGGGCATCCAAGGTAGAGGGAGTCGGAGCCCTGATCTGTTGATAATATTTAAGTCCTTCTTGCACCTGACTAATAGTATCAACCAAGTCTTGAATAGAGAGTTGAGTTGGACATCTTTTCCCTTAACCATTCTATAGTTGTATTATTAGTAACGTCCTCCTACTTTGAGAGCATTATAGATCTTACTTATCGGGTGTGAGACTGACTTACCGGTAACTGCGATATACTTCTGTCCTTTGGTATACTTGCGTTCTGGTGTTATGAGGTGCTCTTGTTATCCCGCCTACAAATTGGTTATACTGGACGCTAGTCTAAACCGGACGGGACTTTTGGGATTTATGCAGTCCGGTATAGCAAGGTTTAACTGTACTCTCCCCTGGGTCCTTCACTTTCTTCAGCCACCGCCTCCGCTCGTCCATTTAATTGTTAATAGCTACCTCTTGTGTAGATTTCAGGACTCAAGGCTGGCTCATAAAGAATGCTGATTAAAGCTTTCTCAAGTATTAATCAAAGAGGGGTTATAGTCTCGTGCCTTTAGAGCTCAAAGTGTTAACCATCCGCATGTACTTATTTATTTGAACTTTCTGAATCGGGCTCAGCGGCATAGGAACTCGCGAATAAGAAGCTACCCGCAATTAAGAAATCACCCAAGTATAAGGAACGGCAGGGTACCAGGGTCTTGTATCTTACCTAGATCCCGTAAGTAATACGGGGTACGGCCGCCGGATATACGGAACTAAACTTTCAGTGCCTTTGCTCTTGCTATTAGATAAGAAACGTACGCCTTTCATTGGGTATACTAACTTGCATCTCTGACTGACCTTTGTTCGCTGGTGAGACATCCTCTGTCGATGTCTCAGTGGTTCAAGGCCGGACACGCCAAGGCTATATATGAGGCAGAGTAATGAGTACTTTAAATAAAAAAAAGGCCATCTATGTTACGGCAATAGACCAGATTCCCCCCCCCGCCTACACCATTGCTCTGTCTCAGTGGTTGGCAATCACATGCAGAAATATGGTGGGACATCAATTATGCATCTAGATCTAGGTAGTCCCCCTTGCACGAGCACTCTGCCTCCTCGCCTGACTAGTTTATACAGCCCCAGAATGTGCACAGCGCAGGCAGCTAAATGCATGTTATATATACAATAGCATTCACGCACATCAGGGGTCGTCATAGACTTTATAGGCTGGATACGGTTAATGGCTCCTTAAGAAAGAAAGAAAAACATACATCAGGGGTATGTAAGTAACCAGGCGTAGGTAAGAGGGCATGCACCAGCTGTTCCCCCCAGAAGCGTCATGGTCGAGTGCTGGAAGGTTGCTTGGTCCCTCCATCGCGATGGTAATGGATTGACACATGCACAGATTCCATCCAGACTCACGTCTAGCCAAAGAAGGCTATGTCTTGGCCCAGATCTAGGTGCCAACTAGACTACAGGTTGACATACTGATTTCTAGTCTCGTCGTAGAGGGCACGACCCACCGACGAAGGAGCCTGATTTCATGCCATTAGCGGGGTGTTGTAGTTTAGCCAACTACGTCTGGTTGGCACACTACACGACCAAGGGGCACAAGTTATTAGCTGGTGGTGTCTCGGATTTGCTAGTTCCTTGGTTGTGAATAGATAAGAATTATCAGAGGCGCTCAGGCGGGCAGATGTCAACAGATGGATTCCGAGATTCCACTAGCAAATAACTAATAACTGGAGTCTCTACGGTATGCTGCGGTGCGTAAATAGAGGCACATTTGCACCCACACAGACTACCGGTGGGGGGGACTGAGCAATATCAGTGCCAAGTATGATTGTAAACGAGCTAGAGGTAGCCGTGATCATTGCCATCGTTTGATGAACTACACAATACAAAGCCAGGGAGAAATCATTGATGAGATGTGCAAAACTGAGCGTCGGATACAAACTGAATTGGGGCAAAACCATAAAGCAAAATAAACCACAGGAGAACAGAGTCTGCCCACATAGGTCAGACCTGGCATACATCCCGCGGAGTGCCGCTGGTGCAAGCCTGGATCGCAGCAACGTGGTACAAAGCCCCTACCAGACAGGAAGAATAATGAAAAAGAAAAAGAAAAAATATATGAGAGGTACTTATACTGCCTCGGTGGCAGGAAGTAAAATCGGTCCAACTGAGCGCCTAACCTACAAAGATGCATTGCCAGAATTGGGCACTTGACCCACCCTTTACCAGCAGACTAAGGGCTCAATGCGCAACATGACAGGCCTAGGGCAAACAGTCGTAGCATTTATAGGAGAGATGGATGATCTGGAGATCACAGCCATCCTCGCCGCACCTGGTAACGGAGAATGAAGTTTCAGTGCCACAACCTAGGCAAGTATACACTCTTTGGTGACAGTGGGCGAGGACTTCTGGGATGCAGGCAGTGTAAGCCATCGTGGAAGCGTATGAAAGTGGTCTTTGCAACCAGTGGGTTAGCTGCTTTGATGGCGGCGAATGCGCAGTGCAATCGTACAAGTATCTGCTGAGTAGTAAACTATGGAGGCGGTGGAGGGTCTAGGGCAAAAGGCAGGTTGCGGTAGTACTTGTGGGAGTCAAGAAGTTGTTAGTGCAGAGTTTGGTGGTTTAAAGCTGCCGCGGTGAGGATTGAAGGACAGGATCAACGGTTTATATAGGTGTAGAGTGCCCTAAAGGTGCAACCTGAACCAGGGGATCATAGTAACACGAGATGGTGGAGTGGTGTAGTCTGGTTGGGTGTGGTGTGGAGTCCTATAATAGGTCCCTGAAGCGGCAACTCGGAGGAGGTGGATTGGTTCAAATTTTTTTTACTGCGTTGGTTGAGTAGCTTCTGCAAGGGGTCTTCGCTGGTGTGCCAAGCTCGAGGGTTGGGTGCCGAGACCAGCGAGGGAACGGAGGAGGGTCGTGCCAACCAGACTAGCGAGGGAGTAGTCTCGGCCCCGACCCTCGAGCTTGGCAAAGCGAGGGAGCCTGCCCACAGCGTACGGATTAGGTTTACTCTGTGCCTAACTGGGGCTGAGTTACCAGCGCGCCTGAGGGGGAATAGTTAGTGGGGATAGTCTGACTGACACTGGGGGGCAGGGGTTGGGAGGGCGGGGGGCAAGGTGGGGGGTTTGGTTGACTGCTTGTTACTCGCCTTGTGATATGGTCAACTCTAACCCCTCCTGCATCCAGATCTGCACTCATGTTCTCCATCTACCCTACTCAGTGGCCCAACATCTAAGATTCACCTGCCCCGCTCTATACACCCTCGCAGCCCAGGAATCGTGGGGTTGCCGAATCCTCCGCGTCAAACATGGCGCCCAGGACAGGAGCTGGGCCACGGCGTGGGGAAGCGGCAGGTGAGACAGGGGCAGGAGGTGGAGGAGGGTAGCCATACACAGTAAATAACTGGGTAGCACCATCGGGCCGCAGTACTAGAGCAGTGAGCATGTGAAAGTATATCCAGAGCAGAATGGTGTAACTGGCGAATCTTTGTGGGGGAAATGATAAGTGACTTGATGAATACAGGCAGAAGGCTACTTTTGGTTTGAACTTCCTTGCACCGCAGCGTCCCCGTACCTGCATCAACATCCTTTCTGGCTTCTCTCCTGCACTGCTTTCCCAGCCAGGGCTCGTGGATAGCGTAAGGCCATGGCCAAACCTTACCGCACCATACAGGAACAATTAACAGATACTCCTGCGTACTATAGCTTGCTTCCCCTTCATTTTTAGTTTACAACCTAAAGATGATGGGGGCACCTCTCACACGGGTTGGCAAAGGTCCTGGTGGTGAATGTGATAGTACCAGCACTTGGCGTTACAGTACCTTTTCAGGGGGCAGGTTGGTGCAAGTTTGGATGCGTGATGAGTGGGCTGCTCCCCAGTGGGATTCGCCGCATTTTCGATATTTTGGAAGAGGTTGTAGGGTAACCTCCGTACGAGGATCGCCGGTACTAAGCAGTGCTACGTGTCAGCTTCTAGAGATCGTAACCTATGGATGGAATATTACATTCAATTGTAAGGCGTTGTGCAGTGGCCGGGCGGGCATGCCGTTTCTAGCCGGAACTAGATCTCAACGTGCGCCTATTTGATGCAATCGTAAATCACTCGACTACCTCATGCTTCCGCCCCCGGACCCCTGCAGGTTTTATTCGTACCGTTGCCCCTCCCCTAAAAACATTCATGATCTTACACCATACACTCTTTGCGAGGCTTTGCCAAGCTCGAGGGTCGGGGGCCGAGACTACATACATTCTATTGTTTGGTATACCGCTTGAGTTTTTATCCAACCAAGCACTCCGCTTCATCTTTCAAACACAGCTCTTGTGGCCCTGCCGTGTAACTCTAGTCGAATGCTCCTGGGCCCTATGCTCTGGGGGTACTGATGGGATATTATCCATAGAGTGTACCTAGACCCGGAGTCTGGCACCCTCACCAATTCCCATACATATAACGCTCCAGCGCCATTTGCCATTCAGCCCCTGCAAAGCCACCCTATCCGTACAAGCGGCTTTCGGGGGTTGCCGAGCAAGACTACAACACCACATAACTACATTCCTCGCAATTTTGGGTGAAGACACCCAGGCCCTGAATTTTTTCTTCCCACCTTAGCACCGCCACTTTGGAGAGTGGGATTTGAACCCACTAGCTACCTGTTGCAGAGAGACCGCCCACCCTCATCCAAGAGCCAGCTGTACACTGCCAACTACGCCAGCATCCCCCGTCTCATGGCCTTAGGTTTCACAGACGTATAGACTCAGAAAAAGAAAAAAACGCCAGCATCCCACGGGTGGGCAGTGTTTTGCCATCGCAGCTTTGATGTGAAAATGCCAGTGGAGTGGGACATATGAGGTGTAAGTCCGGCTCGTTAGGCAACCCGACCTGACCCCTCCGTGCAATTTGGCACTTGGCCGAAGGTGCCTAATGCCCACTCCACCCCTCTTACGTATCCTGACTTTATGGACTCTCACGCAGCTCTCTACTTCCCGTTTTATCTTGCAGATTCTTGAACTGTTCGGGAAAGCTGCTGAACCACTCTAGCCGCTGTCTCACTCGGTCCCTACGGTTTATGAATCACATGTGATCCACATAGCTCCTGTAAATGTAACTTGAACTTGGATTCTTTTGTTTTTTGACAATCATTACCCGCATCTAGTCTATCTAGACTATGGCGAAGACCGCACCTACATGCAGGTTGTCCCCTGGGGTCAGCCCCTGCTCCCTCCTCCCCGACCAAATGCACTATATGACAAATGAGAAGGTACTCCCTCAGCGCTGGAGGAATTCTGCCATCTCCCGGCACCAGTTTGGGTCCCACCAAACCTCCTCTTCCTTTTTCCCATCCCCTACCCATGGACACCGTAGTTGGTAGGCCCCATCTGTGCCACCCCGCATTCACATCTACTGATCCATAGCCATTGCTTCAGGATTCCACTGTCCGTGACTATGTACCATAGAAACTCGAGTAAGAAACGTTTCTTATCTAATAGCAAGAGCGAAGTGAAAATTTAGTTTCTTATTATACATGGGAGGTGCTTATACATGGGGGCCGTATTACTTACGGGATCTAGGTAAGGTGCAAGACCCTAGTACCTTGCCGTTTCTTATACTTGGGTGCTTTCTCAATCGCGGGTACTTTCTTATTCGCGAGTTCCTACGGTATGTCAGTTCCCTCCCTGTCCCATTTCAAGTGTGACGGTTTGGATTGGATAAGGTAGGCCTGTTTAGTGCCAGCCGGTGTTGCTTCTACATTCCCAACCATCCCGTCATCCTGTCAGCCTCCTGCGTGCCATTGTGGCCCTTGACCCATATTAGCTTGCGGGTCTCTCCTCTCGACGCTCTTTGCAGCCGCTTCTATCCATTGGCTCCTGTATGATCCAGCTGGGCTAGGTATCCTGGCTATCGCTCCTTGGCTGTCCAGGGCCAGAACTAGGGTTCTTTGAGCTGACCCCTGCTTTGATTTAACTGGTGCCTACATGTAGTGAGTGCGAGTAGGTAGGTAAGTACTCCATGCATACTAGGAGGGATATTCTAATGCTTCTATTATATCATATAATAAATCAACTGTCACTGCATCACGGCTCCCACTGCTGCCTACTGCTGCCTGCAGCAGCGGCGAACAGAACTATCAGAGCAAAACTTCCTGGCGAGCTTCATCCTAGTCGGAAACCAAGAAAGTTTACTCTATACGTGTCCCGCCATGCTCAGGACCAGATACGAGTTCGAGCGAGATACGATCTAAAATATCCGTCCATGGGATAATGGTTTCCTCCCTCAAGGTACTCAAAGATAAGATTGCAAGGTCCTAGACACATATCGTCCTCGGATTTTGGCATCATTTCCCCACTGGCAGATCCATCGATCGCAATTATAATCCCACATTTGCACGTTCGTTGGTGATGGTTCCCCGGGTCTTAAACACAGCCTTTTACACAATGCTCTGCCGGGGTACTGACTATGCATCTAACACTACCGGTAGGATTTTAAATTTCGGGTACATATTTACTACCTTCGCAGGTGATAGGCTTCTCGAAAATCCGCCTCATAGCCTAAGGCTCCCTTCAGGGGAAAGGCGTATAGACTCCAAAAAAAACAAAAAAACAAGGCTTCTCGAAATTCTAGAACCAATCACAGTCCACAAAATGACTGTTCTTACAGGGATTCATTTAGGTTGCAGGGACCTTCAATTGCAACGCCTTCAGCCCCTATGCAGCTGTGGAATCCCATTTAGGCTGCAATTCTTTTTGGAAGTTCTTTTATTCCCCTAAGGCTATGACGGTTAGTTGGAAAGGCTGAATTTTCACCCTCACGGCGTTCCTGTGGCTCGCGATCCAAGAATGGATGTTCGTGCTCGGAGGCGGGCGGATAGTACCGGTACCCCAAACCTATTCCCAGCAACGTGGTTCAACCAGATTGACCTAAGTAGAGACGTGGGCATATGGTACTAGCCCCGTTAAGAGTTCTTCAGAATATTTAAATACCCGAATACCAAGTTTGGTTGCAAATACTTCTATTTTACCAAGGGTATAATATAGAGGATGGGCACGAGAACAGCAAATACCTAGGTACTATGGGGCGCTGATGAGGCCACAGCGCCCAGCGCCAGTGTATGGGTAGTAGGTGGTTGCAACTAGCCTAGGTAATAGTTCCACCACTTCTATTCATATATATCTATTTTGAGTTATCTAATCATCTCAAATGATTTCGAACGAGAGAGCCAGTCTAACACCCTGACAGTAGCATTTCATAACAATTTCCTTGATATTCCCTGTCCATGTCCATCTAGAATTTCTGGGGGATTAGATCCACACAAAACTAAACTTTGCGGTAGTGATTCACAAGTGACCACGTGCATATATGCACAATTCTTTGTCCGAAATCTCCAATTCCCGTTGACAGAAAAAGTTTTATGAATGGAGTCTTTGCAGGGGCGCTCCTTGGGTAGGTGAGGGGCAGAGCATGGGGATAGGTAACACGGAAGTTTCCGAGATAGGTAGGGTACCAGGCTAACCCGAATAGGCACAAATCCAACACCAAAATAGAGCTCGGAAATGCTTAGGAAATGAGGGAATGGTTAGGAGATAGTTAGTCTAGTTGTAGTCCACCTAGCCTCGTTTCCAGTCTCTGAACGTTGGTTGCGCTGCCAAGACAGCTTTCTGCCAAAACAATTATTTAGAGACGAGTTATCCACTTCACCGGGTTACCCTCTCAAGGTCAAGAGACTGGGAACGAGGCTACAGTCCACCGACAGAGGATAGGAAATGGTCTGTAACCATACAGGTCCAATTTATGGGGTACCTTTACGATTTCCTAACAATTTAGATTATTACGCAACAATATTTGGTTACCCTGAACTCTGCCTCTAACTATATTATTTTAAAGAATCATTAATCACATTCAGCCTATGTAGACTATGGCGGTGGACCGCAGCCCCCGAGTAAATCCCCGGACGCCTCTCTTACCTCCACGGGCCGGTCCCTGCCCCTAGAAAACCCCCCAAAGAAGAGAAAAGAACACTACAAAAAACCTTTACAAACTCGCGCAGTTGTCACACATCCCCAAAATCCAAAATACACCGCGCCAGTAACACAGAACAAAAACTTCTCATCTCGACAACCTCGTAGTCTGCGCAGGTAACTATCCAAAACCGCGCCGGTGATAGCACATAAACCCTCCACTAGGTCTCTCATGTTATGCAGCGCAGGTAAATTGCCTCTAACTATATACATACCTTATCTACCCAGATAAGCGACAGCCCTAGCTCGCCCAAATAACAACAACATTGCACAAGACTACAACAACCACGCCTTGAAAAACCCAACCCTAGATTGCCCTGCATTGGAGATTCACCCATAGCGAAAAGCAACCCGCGCGCCTGTGACACCCAAACACGACCCACCTCCGGGCTCACCATCAACTATCTTCTGAACACCCCCAGTTCACAAGGGCATGGACTCTGATCCCTCAATTGCGATGTTCATCGCTGTTGCTTGTATTATTGTGATTGGGATCATCCTCCTGTATGTCAGTCGAGATCAGCTCTCGGTTTGCAGCCCTAGGTACCTATAATTACTGACCTGTGATCTGGTCAATATAGAGCTACAGATGCCCGCCCACCAATCGGAGCCTGGGAACAGTGGCATACCAATCGCTTCGGCGATATTGCTTATGACACTGCCGAAGCTGAAGAGGAAGATGACGCTGACATTGAGTGGGCTGCTGGATGGGTCCGTGAGGAGGCGCTATCGTGGCTGAAGGGTGGTGAAGTGGAGGGGGGAACAGATTTTTGGGATCAGGGAAAGGGTATTGATACAGGAATGATTTTTCAAGCTTGGCTTGGTGACCATAGGGTAATAGGGCCTGCCATTGTAAGCGCAGGGGATTTCGTAGAAGGGAAATGGGATCCTGAGAAGCTGCCCTCGGCGTATCGGGCTTGCGTGTGATGCGTGGGGAAATGCTAGGGTCAAAGGAGTATTGTGTCTCATGAGGGCAAGATGCCCAAGTACAGTTCTTAGGGATTGCCGGGCATCGGCATCGGCTCTATTGACGGGTGCACAATTTTTGAGTAGGGTCAGCAAAGAGGATGGAGGTGGTATTTGATGGAAATGCAGCGCCAATGACAACGCCTAATCATAATGGAAGTGGTCTACCCTGTGCAGCGTCCCCTGTGCCAATGCTCCCAAGTACTCAGTGTGACAGGACTGGCTGCGCTTCGCAGGAAAAAATCTCTCACAACGATTATCTTAATACCTAAACATACTCCAGCAAACTGCCCCAAGCCGGTGCTTTAGTGACTCTATTTATACCTTCGATACTTTCCACCACTTCAAACTACCACTTCCCGTTTCCGTGTAATTGTTCACTACGGGCAGGGCTAGTCTGGCGGCTCCAGATTTACTCAGGTGGGTGGAGCTCTCACATGAATGACCAAATCAACGGGTAACACCATCAACAGCGATTTGAATACCCTCCTTAGTTAGTGAAATTTTTTTGGGGGTGGAGATTCATTAATCGTATGGAGCCTATCTAGACTATGACGATGGACTGCGGCCTCCTGTTGCCAGGTGCCTCTCTCCCCTCCCGGGCCAGTCCCTGCCCTCCCCGCTATCTACATATATATATACTCCTACCCTGACTCCGCCTACACCCTTCAACACACGAACCTCGCCACCGCCTCACACCACTTCTCATTCCTTCATCGCCAGCTCCCTCGTCCTGCCAGTTAGTTAGTGAATTGCCGCGACGGGGGATTAGCTGAGCACATATCCCACACGTACCCCCTTCAAGGCACCCCATACACACCGAGGTGTAAACCTGGAATGGGTGTATGGGCCGGCTGTAGTGCTCAGGATCTGTTGGCAAATATGCGTTGCAAATAATATTCCGGGCCTCTGGCGAAGGTACCGGGAGTGAGGGTTGATGGCATATCATTACTTGAGCCTGGATTTACTGCAACCAGCAAATCCCACACCGATGGTACATAATATACATAGGCTTGGGCTTGTAACTTTAGAACCCAATGGGCGTGGGGTGTGCACCAAGCACGTGGAGATCACACCCCGTCACCATAATCACGTGGCAAGCCGATCTCGTACACGTGACTTCTCAGAGTCAAGCTAGTACTTTTGCAGCTTTAAAGTTCCACACCAGTAAGGACAGTCGGCTACGACAACTCCCGCTCGACGTCTTTCCTCATGGCTTTTTCCTCCCTTCTCCTGCCAGTTTCAATCGTTGCACATATGGCCTGGTAGGTATAGCCTCCCCTCGAGGCTCGACTCTGGGTCACTCCATAGATGCATCCTCACCATCAACGCTACTAACAATGTTGTTCTCCCAGCACACGGTTCTCGCCCCTGCCATGCCACCTACAGCACTTTCTCAACCACCTAGCCGGCATCAATCCGATTGTGTTTATCCTAGGCCTGGGAGTGGTGCCCCTATCCTTTCTGGAACTATGCAGAATCTGTGGCTGGGAGGTGCGTATTGTGGGTTACCACCCCCGGTGGGCCCGAGCTCCCGAGAGGTCAACTACTTCCGGAGTGTCTCTCATCTTTGCTGGAGTGGGATGCTCCCTGATCACCTATCAGTACTGGTAGGTTCTCCTCTGTGTGTAACTGGGTTCTTCACCGTTGCCACTTGTTCCTGTTAACCCTAGGCCTTGATCTCTAGTACTCGTTGCTCTGTTCTACAGTTATGGCTCGCAGAACTGGGCCTCTACCCTGCGAGCTGGAATTCAACCCTCATCTTCCTGTTTCTGAATACTTTCCTCCTGCTGGCCGTCCTCGAATTCTCCCGTTGGATAGGTAGCAGCCGATCCCTCCACGATCAATGGGAATCCTCCAGCCCCGTTACGGAAACACCCGAGTACAGTATGTCATATACCCACATCCTCGCACCATATATCAGTTGCACCATCATCCACTACATGATCCCTTATGCAGGCATGTGGCGCTACTATACCATGGCTGTGGCCACCATACCATGCATGGATCTAATCACGAAACAGCTCTACTTCCTCTGGCTCTGGACCACTCCAAGCTCCGCTATACTGAGAGGGAAATATAGTGCCGAGGTGGAACCGGTCGTTAAGTATATCGTTAATCTGTTCTGGGCCCTGCTTTTGTTTGTGTTGTTCCGGCCGTCGACGGCGTTGGCGATAGTACCGCATTTGATTGGCGCGGTGATTGGTCGCTTGCAAGTGCTGGAGGTGGGGAGGTGGATGGGATATGAAGTCCGGATGGTGGATGGCTGGCCTCATATGCGGGTGCGATCGGAGCAAAGGGTAGGAGCGAGGTAGACAGAATAATTAGATTCTCGGTGGATATGACCACCGACACCAACAGTCCAGCTGGGTTTGTATCTGAGATGAAAACAGTGGACTGCGGAGTCTACTACTAAATCTGAGATTCTGTACCCTGTATTTGAATCATATTTGAACAGCTTACGGAGGACATTAAGGCGCCCTACAGGGTCTTTTTTTGACATTCAATCTAGTCGGGATTGCCTATGGCAATGGGGATTTGTTTTTGTGAACCCGTGTTTAAACTACTGTGTCTGATGGGCTTGAGCCCTTCCGGGCTTCTCATCGCTGGACCGGTCCTTGCCCCGAAACGAACTCCGCCACCACTCTGGGTCTTTCCCCCTTTGCCCATTCCCTATCTCCGGGTCCTGGAGTATATCTTTGCTCCCACCCATCTCGCAGAATTAGCCACAGCATGTATACACTGATTTCGGCTTTCCTCCTCGGGTAAAAGGACAAAGAAAGTTGATGACATACACACCCAACCCAGTCCGTCACATCACCTGATGCATTTTACCCCCCTCTCGGCAGAAGATTGTGTCCTCTCTTCACCCTCTTCCCCTCATGCATTGCCTTTTTGCAGGAAAAAATTACAGGTAAATCTCTATAATTGCATAAAGTCGTACGGCCATAGTTGCATAACTCTGTACTAGCATGCATAGCGATTTGCCAGTCCCAACCCTGCCAAGCGCAAGGAATGAAACCTGCATAACTATTGGAAAATTTGTAAGGTATTTGCAGCCTGGAGAAATGGTTGAGGAAATAAGGAACATAGAGGTTGGTAAGTACATAGCAAGATCTTCACAATCTTGCGCGCCGCCTAACTGCTCTCCAGCTTCGGAAACCACAGCAGCAAGCACCAATCACCTCCTATTTCCAATCTTCCAGTTCCTTACGTGCAGCAGAGACAGCGAGTAGTGGGAGCAGAGGCTAGCTTATGTATAGATTTCATATCATATTACTAATGAACATGTGATACTTTTATAAGTGCATAATCCCCCAGAGGTTGCGGCGACGTTATGCAATTATAGAGGTTTGCCTGTATGCAGGACATCTTTGGGGGATGATGGTGGGTGCGGATGTTGAGTATCTTTGCGGGTAAGGAGGCCAGCCAGGGAGAGTGTGAATACAGATGGGGCGCGCGACGTGAGCCTCAAATGTCCCTTGGGAAGAATTTCTGGGGGAGCAGCTCGCGGGTTTGGGGAAATAGAAAAACTATTCAAAAACGTAGAGGCGCCAGTCCAGAACGGGAGATCACACTAGGACAGATGAGGTAGTCTGGTTGGCACACTACACTTACAGTACGCGTTGCGGCAGATCAATAGAGGTGGAGATTTTTTTTTATTTTTTTAAAAAATCATTAATCGCATGCACCCTATCTAGAGTATGGCGATGGACTGCAGCTCCTGGTCGCCCAGGTGGCCTCTCTCTCCCCCGGGCCAGTCCCTGCCCTAGAGGTGGAGATCACCGCCGTCAATAAATTGGATCTCAGAGTCGTAGCACTAGTTATAGGCGCACCCGCAGAATATCATTCTCGAGGAAGGCGAATTTAATTTAAACCCCCACAATTCCTGGAGTAGTTTTTTTAAATTTTTTTTAAGGAATCATTAATCGTATTTAGCCAATCTAGACTATGACGATTTCCTGGAGTAGTTCTGATACCTACTGGTGCAACTGGACCGCGCACCGCCATAGCCTCGGCGCTCGCCCACGCCAGACGAACAATAGCCGAAGTGAGGCACACAAAAGGCAACGCCAAGCCAAGCCGAGAGGGTCTGGACACAAGATCACAATAGCCAAACAAAGACAATCAACGAAACAAAGGCACCACCCACATCCATGAGGGCCATCAAAGCCCACGCCCATGGCGGTTGTTTCACAAATGTGAATACACAATGCCCAACCACAACTAGCAATACAAAGGAAGTTCCTGCTTGCCGGCTTCGACTCGCCCCGCGCAGCAACTACCCTTGCCCGTGCCCGCAGAAGAAACCACTTTCTCAATGCTCAGCACGTCACCAACGTCTTCTCCCACACTGCTTGCCCGCCCAAACGCAGAGTTCATCGGATGACAGCTGGTCTCTCTCTCTGGCCAATATCACCACGTATCAAAAAACCCACAGTCGGGATTAATTGAGGATTATAAAGAGTGAGACTACGGTACTCGGGAAAAGCCCTCGCAGGCACCCCAACTCCACGCGAGAACAACTATCCTGCTTGACGATCCCGGAGTGATTCTGGAATCCCACACAGGCAACGCGTGATCAGTTGGGCAAGATCAACCCTCTCCCTCCGCCACTACAAGACCCCCTCCCGAGAGCCTTCAAGCCACGAATAGCTGCTCACGGAGATACTCCCTCACCGGCGGCTCGTCACTGCTCCACCACAACCGACTGCCACGCACCAACATCCACCGCAAACATGAATCCCTGCATCAATATCTTCCTCATAATTCTCCTAGTCTTTGTCTCCATCATGACCTGGACCGCCTGGGAGTAAGTCCCCCTCCCCTCGCGTAACCAACCCCTCCGCTAACTTCCCCCCTTCCCGCACCGCACAGAGCCATCGCCGCCGAATCCCACAGCGAAATCAGCGCGGATTTGCCCGACGATGACGTGTCGCACATCTACCAAGCCTACATCCGGATGCTCGCGAACGCCCCCATCACGGCATTTGTGTACATCGGTGTGGTAACTGGCTTACTCTGTCTCGCGTACTTTGAGGACCAGCGCTGGCACGGCTGGGAAGTCGCCATGGGCCCGCGGCCCTGGCTTCCCCCAGGCCTCTGCTTCCCAACATGGGTCCCCAGGATCCGCATCGTCGATGCCATGGAACCTCCCCCCCGTCGGCGCGCAGCGAAGGAAAAAGTAAAAAATTTGGGAAACGCAGAGTGGGCTACACCCCCGCCGCGAAGGTTGAGCATGAATACATCCACGGGTTTCTTTAGACATGGCACGGGTCCATCAGCGGCACAAATGCATGCATCCCCGGGTCACAACCACGCCATGGGGAGTGCGCGGAGTAGGATCACGGTGCCGCAAATCAATACCGCGCCCCCACAGGACGCGCTGCCGCAGAAGAAGAAAACGCAAAAGCAGAGGAAGGAGTTTCCGGGGGCGGTAGTCCCTGCCAAGAAGAAGAGTAAGAAAATGGCAGCGGCGTAAAGGGGTGGTGCATATGGTACGTACAAGGGGGGGGGGGAGTTGACATGCAGCTTGACGGGCGCGTATGCCCTTTTTTTCTTCCCTTTTGGAATTAGGACACATGTTTACCTGGGGCTTGTGCCAAGACTATATATTTCGGTTTTCTGCTAGATATTCGCTGCAAGTACCCACATGTACGGATATAGTTAGTACAGTACTCGACTACACTACTCCGATATGTTGAAAATCACTCCTTGTACTTAGAGATACAGTGATATTATGTAGGGGGGGTCGCGGATTCTTTTGCCCACGCACTGTACCTTCTGCTTGTCCACAAAATACATACATGTACATTTAACCTTGTCACCAATTATCTAAACCGCCTGTGATATCGACTATCTAGATACTTCCCCACGGCTGATATCTTTTTTTTTCTTTTACTAATCATTAATCGCATTTATCCTATCTAGAATATGGCGATGGATTGCAGCTCTCGGGAATTTCCGGGTGGCCTCCCTCCCCTGCACGGGCCAATCCCTGCCTTCCCATCCTATCTACAAAGTTACAAGATGAAATCCGCCACAACTCCTCATCTTCCCATATCTGACGGCTGATACCTATCTTCGAGTGCAATACTTTGGCAGCATCAATCGTTCTATTTATGTACTGAATCTACACACTGTAACACACACACACGTTGAAGCATAGCACAAAGCAATATAAAAACAACTACTGCCCACTAACACAGCCCGCGTGGAGGTCATAATAATGTGGGTAGAGGCAAGTTCATGGGCATATGTGATTTAGATTTCCATCGGATATTGTGTGTGAGGCCCTACGCCGCCCCTGCTCAGCCGGTTCTCTCCGTACGGGCGGCTTTGTGTCTGCCGGGGGGGCTCTTCCCTCGGGTATCTTTTCCGCTGCTTCTGGGCTAGAAACACAATCTCGGGTATCACGGGCTTTATAGTCTTCCCGTCCGGGTTTTCTCTGGGTTTTTGCTTCGCGGGATTTGGGGGATTGTCGTCACTACTGTCGTCGTCCTGGAACACCTCTGGGAAGGTGCGGCCTTGCCTGATCCACTGGTCTCGCAGCGCCAGGGCGTACGGTGGGCGGTATGGTGTTGTGGGCACGGGGTCTTCTTGCTCCGTGGGGTGGGAAGTAGGTTCCTCCAGTGTGGCTGGGGCACGTTTCCTATGCGCAGCGTCGCTATCGGGCAGGTGATGGGCATAGGAAAGAGGCTCCCTGCTAGTTCTGGAGATGTTCTGTTTAGAGTGTGGACAGTGGGTGCACCCCGCGTCTGGAAACTTGGGGATTTCTTCCCTGTGCCTCCATGCTGGCTTGGGTTCCAGCAATTCCCCACCGGCAACTGTGCCCGGGCGCCGCGGTGAGGAGCTGCCGACGCCAAGGTGGGGGCCTGGGTTGCTTGTGGATCCGCTTGTTGCGGGGTTAATGGAGAGCAGATATTCGTCCTGCCTGGCAAGTAATTCATCAAGGCGTCGCCGTGTATCCACCAGTTCCGGCCCAGAGTTGCTCTTCTTTCCCGTCCCCTTGGTAAACGGTACCAGAAGCGACACACTCCGCGCACAGCTCTCCCGCCCCAGAGGTAACCTCCTCGGAGCTTCCACCTCTGCTGGATCCATCACGCTGTTTCTGGTTAGCGGCTCGGTGGTGCGCACACTGGGGAGGAAAGGGGCGCCACGAGAGGAGAGGGGGCGGCGGATTCTGGAGCGATGGAGGGTCTGAGTAGCATGGAGCGGCTGTGGTGGCGGCTCTGCAGGCGAGGGGGTCCAAGAGGAGGAGGCTGGGCCAACGGGGGGAGAGCGCTTCATGTTATCGCTCGAATTATCCTCACCCTGCAGCTGGTTGCGCCTCGTACCCTCAGCGGGGATCTCCTGCTTCTCAGTGATGTGTTGGGCCTCAGTCAGATTCTGAATATCCCGGAATGGCTCGACAGGCGCACAGATTTCCTCGCTTGCTTTGTCGATGTAGTGTTGCGTGCGGGTTTCAGCTAGTGGGGCGAGACTTTGTGGGGCAGGCGGAGAGGATGGGTCTAACCGGTCCGCTCTGCAACCGTCTATATCCCCCCCTTTACCCTGTTCGCTGCCCTCTCCCACCTGCGGAGTGCCAACACCCTCTACCCTCAACACACTCGAGCGTTCCGCAAACTGTAGACCATTCTGCATTCGGTGTTTCTCCTCGACCTGTTGCGTTTCCTCTCGTTGACAAGCCCCGTCCTCATTTCCCTTGGTAACCCTCTGAATCAGCCCGGGCGCCTCCCACCGCCATTTCTTCAGCACTTCAGCTATTGCGTCTGCTATCCCTAAGCCTGTAGATGGATGCGTGGGGCTGGATACTGATTCTATAATTGCAGTGCTAATATCCTTGAGTTCGCTGTGCAGCATCTCTTCCTCATTATCCCCACTCTCCTCATCATCCATGCTGTCCTCTGCCCAGGAATCACCCTCGCTAGAGGTCGAGTCGTTGTCCCAACACGTTTGTACGATGCCCGGTTCAAATAGCTCCGCGCCAGGCTCTGCCGCGAAATGAGCGAGTTGTTTTTCCCAGTGGAGGGCGGCGTGAGTGGGGGAGGTGGAGCAGAGTCCGCTGCTGGGGAAGGTGGGGGAGAAGAACGGAGGAGATAGTGGTGGAGATAGTTGTGGGAGTCGGTGGCGCGTGGCATTGATAAGTGAGATTGCTGGATCGTACCACTCCCGGCCGGTTCCGGCGTCACCAGTATCGCGGGCTGGCTGCAGCGGCTGCAGCGGCTCCACGGCTGATAGCGGGAATTCCATAACGACGCAGCTAGGAGCCAGACACGTCAAATCCTCAGCCCGAGTATTTAGAGTAAATAACCGCCTACGTACTCTGTCGTGAAAATGATACATGTGGGTGGGATCAAGCAGGTTGAGAGTTTTCTGGTCTTTAAACAGGCACCTGCAGGACACGTCGCTGGTTTCGCTTAGCTGTTGAATATCTGACTTGCCGTCACAGAGCCTGTACGAGGGTTTTTCCTACACTCACGAGGTACATATTTACCTTCATGATGAGCCGACAAACTCTCGCTCCACACAGACGAACTTTAAAAATTTGTGGGGCAAACACTCTGATTGAATTTGGCATATATGGGATGCTACGCCATGTGACGTCCCACGGATCCTCATGCATGTGTAGTGCACCTAAATTTATGCCAGGTTCAAGTATTCATGGGAAGGACCACTTAAGGCGGAGGTATTTCAATGTAAGATGCCTGTATGGTATTTATGAAATATCCGGGGTAGTTAATTTTATACAGCAACATAATAAAGTAGTTTGTAAATTCATAGTTCCGCAAGGGGCAGTTCAAATAATTCATGTCCATCCCCCAAGTAGGATATTGCTCTTTGAATAATGTCCTGAATTAGCTCCTCGAGTTATTTTATATTCTAGAAGTAGCTTAAAAGTATTCTTAATGATTTTTCACTTTGGGCACGTTGTGGCCAGATCTGAGGGTAAGACTCGCACGTGTGTGCTTGGCACTGGCAGGCACATGCATGGACGCTAAGTAGGAAATGGTTGAAAATAATTCCAGGAAGAATCCCGGAACTATTGCAGAGGTGTACACTCACATTGAAATACTGACTTTGAGTGGATTACTTGATTTCGTCTTTCCACGGGGTATCTAGGCGTCATGTTGCGAACCCCCCCCGCCCTTAGAGCCCACGGCAAGTCATGCAGGCATTATCATTGGAAGCTCGTGGTCAATAATACTCATTTGAAAAAATATCAGTAGTAGGTAGTCCGGCGATGTACATACATGTCTATATATATCCTACAAAATATGCTATATAATACATGAAGCTATAAAGCACAACTTGCTTCCAGATGCGTGTGAGAAGCTGTAGTTTGGTTGTAGCTATTCGGAGTAATTCCAAACTATTACCTAGTCTGGCCAATCTGGCGGGCACTCGTCAATTGCAAACTCTGCATATCATATGTATGTATGTATAACTGCTGCAGTGTAAAATATAGCGAATTTGAATTTCATAATCTATTAGCTAGTGTAGTAAATGACTAGGCCTGATTGATTCTCACACTATAGCATTTGTAAAAAAATCCCAGGATTAGCCTTATATAAAGTACATTAAAATATATATTTGCTTGACTATAATCCGCCTTCACTAACATATAAACCACCCCTCAACTATTTTCCTTTCCTCCTGATTACTAGCTGAGCTACAGACGGCGTGGATACTACTGGTGGCCTGACGCTTTCCTATATAATTTCTTTTGGATGTCGCTCACACCCCATTAGGCCTGGTTACAACGTAGTGGTCCGACAAATATTTGCCTAATCACTGGCTCCCTCCCAACACTCTTCTCGAGTGGTTTG